>ENA-OWMB01000975-OWMB01000975.1-metagenome-genome-assembly--contig:-NODE-975-length-10570-cov-7.152544_pt1 | contig 10570 bp, 12 predicted proteins | sample MGYA00245353_ERZ651112 | MGnify/ENA primary metagenome ERZ651112 (study PRJEB26857, sample SAMEA4031773) | metagenome | biome: human; feature: oral; material: saliva | place: Philippines | collected 2014...
CTAATAAAGCGATAAGTGTTACTTTATTTTGTAAACGTAGTTTCCAGTTAATTTTATTCATTTTCTTCCTCTTTGATTTCTAGCTTGAGAAATTTCTCAAACAATATTTTTATAGCACCGTTTCCACCTAATTCGACGTAGCTTTCATAAAGTCGTGAAAGTTCTTCAATTTCATGCTGACTTGTCTTTCCACGTCGGATTGCTTTTTTTAAGTTTTCTTGCAATCGAAAACGCTGTAACCGTTGCAAGCCTTTTCCGATAATCGTCAAATTTCGTTGGTTATCCTTTCCAATTTCTTCCACACTTGAGACTGACTTCTCAAGGGTATCAATTTTATTCGATAACCCCTCAAGGCGTTTGTCAGCTTCTTTTGATGTTTTTGTACTCTTGAATGAAAAGTAGCTTGGAATGATAACGACTAAAACGGGCGTGAGCTTATCTATTAACGTTAGAAAGTCCAATCTAACCACCCTCTTTCTAAAATGGATGACTATTGAACAGGTTGAGTTTCTAACTCATTTGATGGTTTTTCTTGTTTCGGTTCAGTCCACTTCCAAACGCCCAACTTGCCGTTTTGCTCAAGACTTGCAAGTTCTTCTAGCGTTTGTCCTTGGTAAGTGAATGCTTCATTAACTTGAACCATGACACGTTTACCTTCTTGATATTTTTCAACGTGGTTAGGATTTTCAAGCGTGAAAATTTCTTGTGATTGGTAAGTCTTGCCAGTTTTACCGAGATCAACCAATTCAAGACCACGCTTGAAGACTGTTGGATTTAACGGGTTATCTGTGTCAGTAACACGAGCCAATACCGCCCAATCTGCTACTGCTTTTACTTCCGCAATCTTAGCATCTTTTTGCTCAAGTTTTGCTTCGTATTCTTGCGCTTGTGTGTGCAAATCTTCTTGAAGTTTCTTCACACCATCGGCTGGATTTAATTCAGTAGCTACTTGACCGAGTACAGCTTGGGTAAGAACTTCGTCCGTTTCGTTCACACGGTCACCAATCAATACACGGTCAAAAGCCGTGTAAGGCGCTTCTTGACGAATTGCTACGAAAGTACGGTTGTTTTCTTGTAAGTATTTGTTTACTACCTTAAATGTCATAAATCAGTTTTCCTCTTTTTCTTCTGTTTTTTTTGCTTGTAATTGTTGAAGTTGTGCTTGCGCTTCTTCATATAATGCTTTGTAGTTAGCGCACTCAATCGTCTTGTTTGCGAGTTGAATTGCTAAGTCGTTGATAACTTTATCTGCTGTGTTCATGTTCTACCTTTCTAAATCTTGATGCCATAACGTCCCGGTGATCCTAGTTTGTTGCGTTTAAAATGAGCTTCAATCCCTGCGAAATTCTTGTCTATTAAGTCAAGTAACCCAACCAAAGAATGCCCACGAATTATAATATCTCTTGTTTCTGTATTGATCTGTATTCCTCCGCCTTGTGAGTTTGGCATAAAGTCCATTGACTTACCATAAAATGTAATAGCCGTTTGGACATTGTTACCTTCTCTACCGTTCCAAATTTGGATACCTGCAGAGGTGTGCTCAATACCTGTAACACCGTTACGGTTGCTCATTAACTGTGTGTACGCTCCTGGAACTCCGTTTAGTATACCTTTACCGAAAATAAGGAATTGCGTAGGTCTGTCAGGAAATCTATTCCTAATTCCGACTGCTTCCTTGTTCATCTCAATCCAGCCGGTTTGCAAGTCAAAATCAGTAACGCCGTTTAAAGACGATAGCTTACCGCCTCGTATAACATTTGCTGTCAATCCCTCTGCGACAATGTTCTTAGCTGAGATATTGATAATATTAGCCTTGCTTGCGTCAATTTCTCCGATGTGAGCTGTGCCAATTTGAGCGTTGCCAATCATAGTTTTTTTAATCACACCGTCTTGGATATAGGTTTTGTCACCAACTGCAACAAGGGCATCGTTAATGCGGACAGAACCATCTTTATTCAAATTTAATTGTCCGAGGATATCGCCGGCATTATTTAAAGCCTTGACTGCCCATGAATTGGAAAGCTGTGTAACTTGTGTCCGTGTCGCTTCCAAACCTTGCGCAATCTGTACTGCTCTTGCTTGTGCATCCGTAGCAATTCCTTTGGCTTCGTCTGTGGTCTTGTACGCATCGTCAAATTGGCTCGGCTTGTACGGTCCAGTCTTTGAACCACGAACCAAAATTGGTTCTTTAAACTCAATCCAACCATTCTTAGCGAGGAAGATATAAAACGGATAGTTTTTATCTTCACCAAAAGCAAAATCTTCTTGAACTGTGAATGTTTTTTGGAACTCTTGCCACTCGTTCAAAGGTGGTCTATCCTTACCGATATCAGAAGCTAACAAAGTCTTGTTCAGACTGTGGTTTTTGATATTAAACGCAAAACTACTATCTGGATATTCTATAATGCGGTACTTAAAACCGAGCGTGTATGTTTCGCCATGATAGATTTTTTTGACATAAATAGGTAGTGAAAAACCAGACCAGTTATAGCCTGTAAGACCTTGTGCCTTGATTGTAAAAATACCATCACTAACTGATACGCTTGCGTTTGGATTCTGATTGCCAGTCAAGGTATGCTTGTTCATCGTCAATGAATTGACAATCAAGTTGTTATCATCTGTTACATACTTCCCGACTTCTGTTTGGAATACTTGGTTAGTCAGAACCATTCGAGAAATGTTTCTCGATACGTCATTTTCTACGCCACCTAAAATACGTTCGTATAGTTGACTAGTTTCTTTAACTCGCTGGAAATCTGCTTCGTTGACCTTGCCAGCTATCTGACTAGCAATATTAGCGAATCTTCCTTCTGTATCTTGCTTGTAGTTTACGAAACGTACAACGTTATCTGTTGCTATCTCTCTAACAGCGTTTAAATTATTAAAGCTGTTGTTTGCTATGAGTTTTGCTTCTTTCGCTAAATCAGAGCTCGCTCCAGCTTTTCGCAAAGCTTCCTCTGCTTTCGCTTTGGCTTCTTCAACACCTGACAAATTGAGATTTTCAAAACGCTTACTAATTTCGTCAATGATTTCTTGGTCGGTATTGCTTCGGATAACTTCTTCCCAAACTTCACCCGTCCAACGCAACATGATTGTTTGCCCCTCATGTTCGGGGTTTGGTTTGAACCATATATCATTGATACCGACTTTTCCGACGTGTGCTTCCGTTGGATCACTAGCACCGTACCAATTACGATTTAGCCCGTTGGGAGTTGGTAAGAAGTCCGGCAAATTTTTAAGTAAACTATTGAAATTATTTGAAATTAATTCATCTGCTTTCTGACTAGCTATGTTTTGGATTTTAGCTTCGTTACTTTCTGAAATCCTATCACCTAATTTGATATCACTTGACTCGTTATTCAAACGGTTGAACGTGATTTCAAAAATACGGGTATCATAATCTAGCTTCTTATCGTGTCGCACAACTCGGATAGTGTCGCCAATACCAACATTTTTAAGATAGACTGTTGATGTTTTCAAGGTCAACTGTGGTCTTGAAGCATTTACTAACTGCTCGTAGGTTCGACGAATTAGAACATTAGCATCTTCTTCTTCTTCAAAGACTGCAAAGCCAACTTTTGCTCGCATTGTGCCGTCTGCATTCTTGATACCGTATTTTTTCGTCATTTCGGGCAATTCAACGTATTTCTGCCCTTTTGGTTTGTCAACTGGTGCGCCTTTTGCTTTCTCCCAAACGACATCCTCAAAGGTCACTCTGCGCCCATAACCAGCGTGTCCGCCTTCGTCCGTTGGTGCGCTGACTTCTTCCCCCTTACCACGTCCAATAAGAGCAGTAAATAAATTGGTGCGCTCTACCTCTTGCAAGATTTGTAAGGAATTGTGTCCATAAACAACACGCTTTCCAGTAGCTTCACCTATTTTCTGTTTAAAATCAATATAGCGTGCGCCGATTTTGTTTCCGTTCATCTCAACGAAAAACTGCATTTCTAAATTCCAAACTTGACAGACTTTTTTCAAAGCTTCAAATGTTGAAATATAGTAAAAGTTTGTTGATCGTTGACTTGTTTCACTAACAAAACGTGCTTGCCAGTTAGTGCCTTGTAGTAAGTCGTTAATAACAGGTCTAGCAAATGAATTTTTAGGACGTTTGTCTAAGACTACCGACTTTCTCAATTCTTCAATACCAGACTGAACACCGATAAGTGTCAAAGTTTGATTTGAAATCTTTTGCGCAATATAGAAAAAGTGGAATTTGTGCGCATCGTCGATTGACTGAATAGCCATGTATTCCACTTGCTCTAATTCTTGCGCTGTTAAGTCTTTCATTTCAACTGTCAGACGGTCTGACACGTATTTTTCAGTCGTTAAAGTGAATTTTTGGAGGGCAGACTTAATCGCATCTTTTTTGACGAGTTTTATTAGATTTTCGTTTTTATCAAACAGATAAATCATCTTCGTTCATCCCTCCACTTCACTTCTTTAACTGTTGCATTCGTCGCTGAAACGGTATCACGGTTTCTGACCTTGAAATTCTCGAAATCGCTAAATAAATCAAGTTCGCTCAAAATACTACGGTTTTTGTATGAGGCTTTTACTTCATCTGTGTCAAACGAGATTGTAATATCTTGATTGGCATCATAAGCGCCAGTAAATGAAATCGTCTGTCGTCCATTTGTGATTCTGACTGTATCTGTTGTTTTTGTGGTTGTTACAACAATTTTTTCAGGCATAACTTCAAAAGCGCCCGTCAATTCGATAATGCCCGTAGAAGTTTTTAGCTGTGATTTCTTGTAGCCGTCCGGAACAAGCAAAGAGAAACGGCTGACAATGCTTTTTGAATTTTCTTCAAAACTATCAGCACCGCTAAAAATTGCGTAATAAGTGAAATTCGGTTCATCCTTGAAAGTTATTTCTAGCGTTTTTGAATCGTTGTTTGTAGTTCGTAAAAACAAGTTTAGTTTATCGAATTTTTCTCGCAATTCTTCGCTTGTTTTGGCTTCTAACTGGTATTTGATTTCAAGCACCCTTGAAGGTTCTGAAATATCTTCAACCCATACTCCACGACGTCCGGCGATAGAGGTCGTTTTGACCTCTTGCCCGACTAAACCTCTACCCGATACGGATAGTTGTCTATACCCGTCCACAATCTCGTTTACGGGTGTTCCGTTTATACTCATGTTATCGCTAGGCTCGAAAGCCACGATGTCGTTATGTTTTTCTAATCTTGAATATCCATACATGGTTTTCTACCCTTTCTAATAACTTGCCAATGTTAATTCCATTTCTTGAGCGCTAGTGATGTCTTCTGTAAAGGCTCTATACGTTGTATTGCCCATTTTAAGAACGATGTCCGCAGATTGTTGTCCGACTGTGATTGTACCGCCGTTAAAATCGACTGAAGTATCATAGCCAGTCAAACGCCCTAACTGTCCGTCAACTGCGTTCAATTCGCCTTGCAATGTTCCGGCTAGGTCTTTACCAGTAAAGGCATCAATCGCCCCTTGTGCCATGTTACCGACTGATTTCATAACTGCTCCAGCTTGACCGTCAACACCGATAGTGAAACCTTCGCCCGTGTATTCACCAATCTGACGAAATACCCTTGATGGCGAACGGATACCGAGCAGTCGTTTAGCACCATTGATAGCACCACGAACTGCGCCAGCTACTGAGTCAATCAAGAGACCAGCGGCATTTTTAACACCATTTACAAAGCCTAAGATTAAGTCACGGCCAGCGCTTATAGCATTGCTGACAAATTCACGAGCGCCAGCAACTGCATTTCTGAAACTAGTTTTAACTTCGTTTACAATTCTTGTCCCTGTGTTTGTAACTGTACTAACTAAGTTATTCCAACCGTTGACTACTGCGCTTTTAATATTTTCAACTGCGTTTGTAACAGTAGATTTCACGTTTTCCCAAGCACTCATGATGCTTGATTTGATATTATCCAAAACACCTTTCAAATATGAGACAATATTATTCCAAACGTTCGTAATTGTCTGTTTTGTTAATTCAATAGCGTTTTGAATAGTAGTTTTAACGTATTCCCAAGCACTCATGACTGCGGATTTAATGCTTTCCCAGATTCCAGACAAGAATGTAGTAATAGCATTCCACGCTTCGCTAGTCCGTGCTTGAATAATTGTCCAAGCGTTAGAGATAGTTTCTTTTACAAGATCAAAGTTACCAGTGACAAGTCCGTAAATAGTAAGCAAGACCGCTGCAAACGTTGCTTTGATAATCTCCCACGCTGAACTAAAGACTGTGCTGATAACATTCATAGCTGACTGGATAAACGTCCAGATTGAAGTCAAAACTGTTGTAATCGTGGTTGAAATCGTCGTCCAGATTGGCTCAATAAATGCCACAATAGCATTCCAAGTAGTATCCCAAAGCGTTTGAATGGTTGTTAATGTTGTACTAATAACTAAGTTGATAGCGTTCATGCCTGTGTCAATGATACTCTTGATGAAATCCCAGATAGGAGTTATAACGACACTTAAAACGCTCCATGTTGCATCCCAGATAGCTTGCAAATATGCTAAGCCAGAAGCAAAGAACTGAACGATGCCATCCCAGATAGCGCCTAATAGCTGTTTAGCGTTTTCAAAGTTTCGTGCCGCTCCTTCTTTAAGCGTTTCCCACGCTCCAGACCAGTCACCGTCAAGAATCTGCAAGAAAGCCTTGAAAAAGGTCAAAATAGCATCTAAATTCTCACCAATAAGTAGTTTAATGATATTCCATGCTGAGCCAACTGTTGCCACAATAGCGTTCCATGTCGCTTCAATGATAGGTGCTAGAAAGTTTGTTACTGTTTCTACAACCGTCTTGATTTGATTCCAAACTTTAGTAGCGACACGCTCAATCAGTTCGTGGTTTTCTTCCCACCAGCTCGTCATACTGCCCCAGATATCACTTACAAACGAAGCAATTTCTTGCACAGCGCTAGTGATTGCGCCTTTAACCGCTTCCCACGCTGAATTGACTTTGTTTCTAAAGTCTTCACTAGTGTTATACACTCCAACTAAAACGGCAATCAAAGCTGTTACAACTGCAATAACAATTAGAACAGTACTACCTACTGCCCCGATTGCACCGGCCAGTGCGCTAAAAATACTACTTCCACCCTCTGCGAATGAAAATAGACCTGATAAGTAAGAAACAGCCCCACTTATAACTTGAAATGCGCTAATCATTTTAGCAACGCCCGAAGCAACCGCACCGATAGCAATTAGCGCTGGTCCGGCAAGCGTACCAATCAAGCCAGTCCATTTTTGCCACGGCTCAAGTGGTAGATTATCCCAGATTGTTAAAAGAACCCTTACCACATTGTCCTTGAAAGTTAAAATCGTGTCTTTCAAGTCTTCCATTAGTCCGGCAATATCCGCTTCATCGTGTCCAAGTCCAGCGACAAAGTTTTCTGCGGCTGCTTTCATTGCATAGAATGAACCGGAAACAGTTTCGCTTGCTTCTTTTGCCGTTGTTCCAGTAATACCAAGTCTATCTTGCGTAATTCCGATAGCTTCAATCAAGGTATGGAATGGAATATCTTTCACGTTTTGCGCTGTCGCTTCAAATTCTCCGTTTAAAACGCCTGACTCGTTGACAAGACGAGCCATTTCGCCAGCAGTACCACCATACACGGTACATATTCGCCATAATTCGCTAAATTATGACCGTCTTTTCAGACTGCTCTATGTCGCCATAGAGATTAGACTATCTCTTATACTTTTAAAAGTATCCTAGCGCTTCGGCTCGCTTGAGCCTACTCTACTCCATTAAAAAAACACCCTCTCGGATGCTTTTTCTGTTTCGTTAGTCGTTACACTTTCAAGATTTTAGAACGTTTACCGTCCTTGTAAGAAAATTTATATCCTCTCGTCCTTCCACGTTTCCCGATCGTGCCTTTTTCTAACATCAAAGAAATATTAGAAACAGTACAATCAAAGTATTTTGCAGTTTCAGAAATACTTTCAAATTCCATTGTGTCTATAACATCTAGCCATGCTAAATGACCGCCACCTCTTTTGTTTCTTTCTTCTGCGTATCTTGTTACTGTGATTGTTTCGCTTCTAACACCGATTGTTTCAAAACGTGAATTGTTTTCTGAATAAGTCGCCCACCGTAAATTTTCAATAGAATTATTTTTTCGGTTTCCGTCAATATGATCAACCGTCAATTTATTTTCCGGATTCGGTATAAATGCTTCTGCGACCAATCTATGAATTGGAACTTTTTCAGATTTATTATCCTTGTATAGGTCAACTATTAAATATCCATTTTGTTTATTTGTGAATGGTTGTTTTATGTGTCCGGTTTTGTCATTCCTGACTTCCCCAGCTTCATTTATTGAATAGTTGTTATTTCTTTTTATTTTCTTCCACATTGTATTTTACCTCGTGTTTGATAACTTTATTTTATCATACATTCAAGGTAAAATCAACTAAAATCTTGCTTAGCACGGTATTGCCTAAACTACTCTTAGGGTTTCACCGTTTTCACTAGGTTTATACTCGGCTATGGTTTTTCTACCGAGTTTAAGGTTATCTAACATTGTATAATTGTCCTTCGCAAAACCTTGATAAGCGTTTTGGATATCGGACATATTTGTGCCCATTTTGTTGGCATTCCTTTATACCCTCGGTTTCCCGATATTTAAAAAAGCCGAGCAATTTTATGCAAGGCTTAAGGGGAGTAGACTATATCATGTTATACAAACTCAAATTTGGAATTAAGTATAACCGCACCGCTTCGATTTACGTATCAATAGTAAATCTACTTCCATTAGGAATAGTCGTTACACTTTTTCACTTTCGTGACTTAGCACGGGATTGTCATAGGCTTATAGCCCTTAGAGTTTCCCCGTTAGCAAGCGATGGCATATCGCTCACACCCATGATTAGGTTCAATGCGTTTTGAGCGGACTAATAGTTTATCCGCCATTTGAACAAGTGCCTTATCTGCGTATTGCGCAGCCTTTTCAGTATCACCGCCCAAACCTTGAAGCAAGGTTGCTGAGAACGAAGTTACTTGTTGCATATAGTCATTTGCACTTACACCGGCTGTCTTGAAAGCCTTGTTTGCGTTAGCGATAACGTTTGCGCCTTTCGATTCCATAGTGTCATACAAGTTTTGCGCTTCTTGTGCCGTGATATTGTACTTTTTGGCAAGTCCAATAGCACTTGTTCCGTTATCTTTGAAAAGCGTTTCAACCCCGCCAAGACTTTGTTCAAGATCAGCATAAGATTTGATAATCTTCGTAACTCCTGCAACTGCTGGGGCAGTCAATCCGGCAGTCAATCCAGCACCCAGCTTCATAGCTGAAGCGCCAAAAGATGAAAGACTGTCGCTTATCTTGTCAAGGCTTGCCGATGTCTGTGATTTCAAATTCTGAATAGACGTTTGCGCTTCTTTCAACCCACTAGAAAAGTCCGTAACATTGGCTTTTAAAACGGCGGTAACGTCAAAATTTGCTCCCATGAGTTACCCCCTTTCATTTAAAGATTGATTAAGCCTTCTGTTTCTATCAGCTAGGCTCAATCGTTTGTTGCTTGGTTTGACTTCATCTTTCTTAAAAATCTTGTCAAACTCGTCTTTATGATTGTAAAAATCGTCAAACGTCCGATACGCTGACCTTGCGCTTTTGCCTTTGCCTTTGGTAGCTTGGACTGTTTGATTGAACCATGCTTGAATTGCTGAATGGTAGCGCATATCTTCTTGTTGGATAAGATAGGCCATATTATAGATTTCAAATTCTTCTAGCGTAGTTCTTGAAGCTTCTAAAAAGGTCATGTTATGTCTAGCTATGAGTAGCGCTATTGCTTCATCATAGCCAAAATTTGAACCTTGACTCTCCCTTACTCGACTAGGTTCATTGCTTTTTTGAGTAGGGGAGATGCTTTTAACTCTGCCACAATTTCGTTAATAGTCTTGTCGTACTCGTCATTCAAAATCAAATCTTCAAGATATTTCTCAATTGCTTCATTGCTTGGTTTTTGGTTTTCAGTTATTGTCCCAGCTTTGATAATATCGACAAAGGCCATTGGATCATTAAGCGCTTGTCCAGCATTGAGCAATGTCATTGCACCGTAGCCAGTTTTAATACCTTCTAATTCAGCAGAATGAAGTTTATTCATTTCTCGCAAAAATCCAAGACCAAAGCGTAAAGTATAATCACGTTCTCCAATTTTTAAAATCATGTTTTGTTTCTCCTTTTAAGTAAAAAAATAAAGGGCAAATGAATGCCCTTGTAAATACCACTATTAAACCGGAACGCCTGATCCGTCTGTTTCTTTCTCAAGTGTGTGGTAGTTGTATTGTGCGCTTGCGACTGCTTGTTTTTGTGTTTCTGTCAACTTGTCTGTATGCAAGATACCGTTTCCGTCAATAGCGACTTCATAAGACAACTCAACCTTATCATCTGACGGTGCTGACAATTCAAAGTTTTTAAAGTAACCTTGATAGTATTCTACGTCATACTTATCAACACCCTCAACTTGTTTCTTGCTTCCAAGGTCAACGATCCAGCATTCGATTTTATCGTTTGCTTTGAACCATTTGCGCATTTCTTTCCACATATTCACGGTGTCGCCGTCTTCACGGTAAG
>ENA-OWMB01000990-OWMB01000990.1-metagenome-genome-assembly--contig:-NODE-990-length-10489-cov-3.692160_pt1 | contig 10489 bp, 8 predicted proteins | sample MGYA00245353_ERZ651112 | MGnify/ENA primary metagenome ERZ651112 (study PRJEB26857, sample SAMEA4031773) | metagenome | biome: human; feature: oral; material: saliva | place: Philippines | collected 2014 | study...
GGTTCCCGGCGCCATCATCCTTGACGACCGAGCCAAGTGCGCGTTCCGCGCCAACAGCGCTAATCAGCTGCGAATCCGAACCGGCCTTGGGGATGTGCAGGAGCACGGTCACAATGTAGGTTGCTGTCGCCTTTCCCTTGACCGTATCGTCATCACCTTCTGCCAATGCAGCAGTTGTTCCCCCAAGGCGCATAGTCGAACGAGCAACAGTGCGCTGATAGGTCTGAGTATAGGTGAATGAAGCGGCAACAAGAGCTGAACCATCGACCAGTTCGACACCGACAATCGGGAAATCAGCCGAGAGATCAGCATGTGCCTGAACATTTCCGGCAGCCTGAACCGCATCATTCAAGCTCTTTGCATCCTGCAAGTAGCGACGAGCAAAATCATCACCCGCATACTGATCGTTACCGGCATTACCGGAATTCAGCATGTCCACATAGCCCTGGAGCGCTTCCTTCGGGGTCTTCACGAATCCCTGAGCATCAGGACCAAGTGCCGCAGAGCCCTTCTCCACGTTATCCAACTGGAATTGAGCTCCACCAAGCGCGCGCGCCCATCCGACGAGCTTATACTTCGATCGCGCATCATCTTGGACTGCGAATGCGAGCACAGGAAGAGATGCCTGATCAGGGCTGGAAACATTCACAATAACGCGCGGCCACTGATCCGAATTTGTCACTGCAACCGAACCCTGGTTGACGACAAGCTTAGGAACCTCAGTATTCGTTGCTTTAGCAGCAGCATACTGGTCACTACGCATACGCAATGCCCCACCCTCAAGCCGAGGTTCAAGAGCAGCAGCGTCACGTGTCGCATCAGCAGTATTGATGGTGTCCTGAATGGATCCAAGAACACGCTCGATGCGCGCTGAGTCTAGGTTCGGAGAAGCGGAAGAAGGCTGGGAAGTCACCTCAGGAGCAACTAGATCACGGCTGCTACATGCCCCAAGAACAAGTGCAGGCACGCACAGAACTGGGAGGATACGTCGTATTCTCATCGTCACTGTCCCTTCTGTCCGCGTTGCTTCGGTGAAATCCAGCTCCCCATGATCGAGCCCCACGAGCGCTTTTCTTCGGATCCATCACTGGTGGATGCTTCTTCTTCCTTCTCCACCTGAGGAATCAAGCCAGTATCGAATTCCTGGCCACCAATCACTAAGCGTCCTTCGCCCTTTTCACGTGCCTGACGCAGCGCGCGGCGCGAAGGAAGAACTGCACCCGGGCGAATACCGGACAAATCAATAATTCCCGTATCTGTTGATTCGCGAGCAGGTGGGTCTACTTCATCATCGTGATAGGCAATGCCGTGGCGACCGCGACGCGGCTCAGAGTCCGAAGATTCATCCCGATCGGTCACAGAAGTTTCATCAACCTCAACGCGCTCTTCTACGGCACGGTCATCTGAGGATTCATCTTCTGGTGTTTCCTCGTCAAGCTCAGCGACCTCAGTGAAAGCATCTTGGGCCGTTACGTCATCAGGCGTTTCCCCGCCCTCGATTGAGTCGCTGTACTCTTCAGCTTCTTCGTTGTCGCTTTGAAGGGTTTCGGTTTCAGCTTCAGAAGACTCAGAGTTTTCGTCGGTTTCAAAGAAGGTGGGATCTACCTGTTGAGATGCCCCTTCTTCTGCTTCATCTTCCTTACGCTTTTCTTCTTCAGAATCCACCTGACGTTCACGCCAAAGAACAAGGCCGACCAAGGCAGCGGCGACGAGAAGACAGATGAATGTAATAACGCCAGCAGTGATTGCTAGAACATTCGCATGCGGCGTCTGCCAGGTCATGGTGACCGTCAAATCAGAGGGAGTAGTTCCATCCGAAGTAATAACCAGCGAACGCCCTGCTGCGACATCACGAAGCGTCATTGTCGCGGTCGAAGGAGCGGTTGCCTCGTCAAGCCACATATCTCCACCGGCAGCCGACAGAGTTGGAGTCGCGCTGGGAGAAGGCGAAGGCTGAGCATTCTGATCAGGGTTTTGTGGAGCCTCACTGGAGGGTGAGGGCGAGGGGGAAGGCGACGAGGTTGCCGAAGTTGCGGAGTCATGCCCCTCGGTCAAAAGATTCTCACGGTTCGCCGAGATGCCAGTGATTTCCGCATAGGACAGATCGGAAACCCATGCGCGAACATCTGCCGCTGTACCCAGCGCCATCGTCACTTGCTTTCCCGAGGCAGAAGCCGCGGTAACGGTGACTTCACCCCCCTCGAGTTGGAAGAGTCCCTCGCGGGTGATGACGACCGGCTGCTGGGGGGTAACAGTCGCACTAATTTGTTGGGTTGGCTTCCACACAGTCAAAGCCAATACCGCGACAATCGCAGCAATCACAGCAACTGCACATGCTGCAGCTGCTCCTGAAAATCTTCTGAGCTGGTCCACTCGGAGTCTCCTATTAATGGGATAGTGTCAACCTCTAGTTGTAACTCTACGGGCAAACAACACGAGTGCATACTGGAGGTGTCTCACGCCACGTGCACATAGCCAATCACGCCCATTATGCCGGGCGAAGACCACGTTTCCAACAGTTCAGGTGCCAGTGTCGCCGAGCGCGAACTCCCTGATCCAATCCATAGGCACGTTCTTCGGGCCATGCAACGACGTGCGCGCTACCGACGGCAATTGTTTGCAGACACGCAGGACAGGTATAGGGCTTCGAAGAAGAACGAAGATATTGGACCTGATAGGACTCACCATCAGGTCCAATTTCGCTGCGCGCAACTGAGGCGAGAGCCGACATCTGCAATGGCCGGCTCTCGCCCCATGGACGCTTACGAGATCGTTTTCCTCTCACTCAACTACTGTGCCACGGCGAACTACGCGACGCACATTGAGCTCAGGATCCACCTCGACAATATCTGCAAATTTCCCAGCCTCAAGGCTGCCCACTCGCGGATCGCCCAAGATCTTAGCGCCTTGAGTTGATGCCATGTAGACAGCATCCACCAGAGGAATTCCTCCCAAGGTCGTTGCCACGCGAACGCAGTCAAGAAGGTGCGCAGTGCCACCGGCAATAGAATCGCCCTGAGCCAGGCGCGCGATACCGTCACGAACGACAACATCTTGAGGACCAAGCGTGTAGGAACCATCAGGCATACCGGCTGCAGCCATCGCATCCGTAATCAGCACAACGTGATCGCGACCGACAAGTTCGTAGACATCGCGAACTAGAAGTGGATCAACGTGGACGTTATCGCAAATTAGCTCTGCGACCGCACCACCACGGGCAGCATCTGAAAGAAATTCTGCGATCGGACCGGTGTCGCGGTGGTGAAGCGGACGCATACCGTTGAAAAGGTGCGTGATCGTCGCACGAGGGCCGCGAGTGGTCGAAGAATTTGCGAAATGCTCACGTGAGTATTCCAAGGCTTGACGCGCGAAGGTCGAGTTCGAATCCGTATGCCCCCACGAAGGAATAGCACCCCCATCGATCAGCGCTTCAGCAACAGAACCTTCTCCAAATGCGCGGGGCTTTTCCGGAGCAAGAGTCATTGAAAGTGCATATCCCTTGCATTCATCAATGAGTTCGCGGGTGAGATCGGGATCCGGATCAACAATGTAGGTCGGATCCTGGGCGCCGCAACGCGCATGGGATACGAAGGGCCCCTCGAAGTGAATTCCCGCGATTTCATCCTTTTCAGCAAGCGAAGCTAGGGTGCGAGCACGTGCCTTCAAGGTGTCAGCATCAGCGGTGACGCACGAAGCAACCAACGAGGTCGTACCGTGACGACGGTGTTCCATGACGGCTTGCATTGCGGCCTCGGGAGTCGTTGCATTCGGGAAAGACTCCCCACCGCCTCCGTGACAGTGCACATCGACAAGTCCCGGAAGGAAAGTCGAGCCACTTGATTCCGGAAGCTCCCCAGAGAAATCAGATGCCGGGCAAATATGAGAGATAAATTGGCCTTCAACGGTGATGACGCCATCTTCAATGATGGAATCTTTCAGGACGATGCGGCCTCGCATAACTGGTGAATCCATACGAATATTTTCGCACATTTTCAGCTGCGCGATCACTTATTTGCCGCTCAAATACTCACCGATTTCTTCAGCTTTTTCCAGCAGAGCTTGATCATATTCGTCTCGCGCCGAGTCTAGAAACGCATATCCTTTGCGCGGATCCTGTACGGCAATCACTCGGCCATCTTTGATAACAATTGGTCGAAACATCCCATTCTTTGCGGGGCAGATCGCTCGCTCTGCCTCCGAACTGGCCATGCTACTCCGGTCGACATATCCCACATGGATTTCATCGAAAGACGGACAAGAAAACAGTGCTCGCGCTTCCTCTCGGCACCGACTCAACAGCGAGTCAAGATCGACGCGTTGATATCCAGATTCACCGAGAACGATGGGACGGTCATTTCTTAAACGCACCGCACGTTCCAGCGCAGCCCGAGACTCACGTTTCGTTAGTGATGTCCAACGAGAAAAATCCTCGACACTGACCGGGCCGTGCCCCCAAGCATAGCGACGCGCAAGCTCCGCCAGCGCGGCCTCGTGATCGGCTTCTCCCTGGGCGACCCCTTCAGCAACGGGCAAAGGCCTCGCGTCACAAAAGAGGAAGGAATTACCCCGCTTGGGACCGCCAACTAGGAAACCCTCAATATGCAACGCAAGGAAAAGATTACGGCGGTCAAGGAAAGTCCCCTTCTCCCCCGCTCGCAGGGCTGCCTCGCGTTGCGGGCGCGTACCCGTTCGGATCCCTTCCTCCTCCCAAGCCACGCAGAGTTCTTCACGGCTTTGAGGTCCCGCCGAGGCAATGCACGAATATGCGATCTGCGCAGCTTCTTCAATACGCGCGCGAGTCAATCCCTCTTCCTCTAACGAGCGCATCCATGTGCGATACCGATGGCGAAGCACCTGTCGCAGCCAATGATGGTCCTTTGCGCTGGTGACATGGATTGTTCCGCGCATGGGCCACGAACGCACAAGCTCAGCAGACTCAAAAGCATCATCGATTGCGCTAACAGAAGGCTGTTTAACGCGTAGATTAATCGCCCACGGAATCGAAGAAGGAAGTTGTGCCTGCAAAGCGAGCATATTGTCGACCGCAGCGATGGGATTATCCGCAGCCGTTTCTTCGACGAGGCCTTGGCTAATAATGCGCGCCAAGCTCAGAGTGCGTGAGGCGTGAGTCATCAGAAAAGACGGGAATCGGGATCGTCAAAACCTCGCATGGCGTCATAATCGAGAATGAGGCAGTCAATACCACGATCTTCAGCCAAGGTACGGGCCTGTCGCGTAATCTCTTGAGCTGCAAAAATTCCTCTAATCCCGTCCAGCAAAGGATCGCGGCCCAAAAGGGACAGATAGCGCGTTAATTGATCAACGCCGTCCATTCCTCCTCGCCTTTTAACCTCGATTGCAACGGGCAGCCCCTGCGGATCACGAACAAGCAGGTCGACTGGACCAACAGGAGTGGGATACTCACGACGTACCAGTTCCCAGCCTTCACCCAGTACCTGCGCAACCTGCTGCGCCAAGAGTTCTTGAAGATGGGTTTCAACACCGTCTTTGACGAGTCCCGGATCGATACCAAACTCTTCAGTGACGTCACTGATGATCTCGTGAATGCGAATAACCAGTCGGTCATCGGTCTTATCAGATTGGACCTGCCAAACCTGAGTCACACCGTCCATCTCTTCCCCCTCTTCGGGGATGTCGGTGGTGACTGTACAGGGAGCATTCATCCAATTCAGCGGTTTATATGAACCGCCATCAGAGTGGATCAGTACAGAACCATCCGCCTTGTGCATAATGAGGCGAATTGCGCGGTCAAGGTGCGCACTGAGGCGGCCCGAGTAATCAACCGTGCATGAAGCGATAAGAAGGCGCAAAAGCTTACCTTTCGGGAACTGGCGGTGTCGTGGGAATAAAACTAGAGCGTAGAGCCATGTTCGATTGCGGGAGGTTCAGATTCTCCCCACGACACGAGCCCGTTATAGGTCAGTGGTTCAACTGCGATGTCCAGAAAAACATCCCCTGATGTCAAACGGACCTCAACCATTGATCCATCGGTTGAGCGTTGCAGGGGAAGGGAGACTTCGAGTCCATGTCGAGGAAGGACGACATGCGGTTTCAATGAAGGGGCAACCAAGCGATACCAACACAGACGGTCCCCCTGATACTGACCGATTCCTGACATCCATCCGGAATGCGAATCAAGTCGCGCCCACGCCCGAAAAGCACCATCTTGTTGATCGAGATGACGCGCGCGCAGATTAAGAAGCAGCCAGACGACAAAAAGGGCAAGGAGGAGCATCACGATAATGTTCAGCACAACCATGAAAACCTCCTAAAGAAAATGAGGGTGTGCGGACAGTTTAAGCCCGCACACCGCTCACTCACATCTGGGAGGCGTGTTCCACGACAATCGTAATAAAGTCGGAATCTACCGAAGCCAAACCTTCATCGATTTCGAAGTCGACAGCTCCTTGCTCAGTCGTAATACTCACACGTCCTGGAACAAGACCCGCAAGAACCGGCTGTCGTCCCGGAAGCACACCGATGGAGCCATCCATTGCCGGAAAGCTGACCTGAGATGCACTTCCGTGCCAAAGCCTGCCTTCGTGTGAAACGATCTCGACCTGCAACTTATCGGTGGCAGGCACGTCAGTTATCCTTCTCGATCTCGTGCCAACGACGTTCAAGATCGTCGATGCCACCAATGTTGTAGAAGGCTTGCTCCGGGACCTGATCGTAGTAGCCCTCAGCAATGCGCTTGAAGGCTTCGATGGTCTCGGACAATGGAACAGTCGAGCCCTCAACACCGGTGAACTTCTCAGCCATGTAGGTGTTCTGCGAGAGGAACTGCTCAATGCGACGAGCACGCGCGACGGTGACCTTGTCTTCTTCAGACAATTCATCAACACCCAAAATGGCGATGATGTCTTGCAGTTCCTTATTCTTCTGCAAGATCGCCTTCACGTGAGTAGCAGTGTCGTAGTGTTCACGACCGACCAGCGCCGGGTCAAGGATTCGAGATGTCGATGCCAAGGGATCAACGGCGGGGGAAAAACCGCGCGATGCAATTTCACGCGACAACTCCGTCGTTGCGTCCAAGTGGGCGAAGGTCGTCGCAGGTGCCGGGTCAGTGTAGTCGTCTGCAGGAACGTAAATTGCTTGCAGCGACGTAATCGAGTGACCGCCAGCAGAGGTAATACGTTCCTGAAGCTGGCCCATTTCATCAGCAAGGTTCGGCTGATAACCAACAGCAGAAGGCATACGACCCAGAAGCGTCGAGACCTCTGAACCAGCCTGAGTGAAGCGGAAGATGTTGTCGATGAAGAGCAGCACGTCCTGATGCTGAACATCGCGGAAGTACTCTGCCATGGTCAAACCGGTCAGCGCGATACGAAGACGGGTCCCCGGCGGCTCATCCATCTGTCCGAAGACCAGTGCCGTCTTATCGAAGACACCAGCCTCTTCCATTTCGTGAATCAGGTCGTTACCTTCACGAGTACGCTCACCAACGCCAGCGAAAACCGAAACACCACCGTGGTTCTGAGCAACACGCTGAATCATTTCCTGAATCAGAACGGTCTTGCCCACACCTGCGCCACCGAAGAGGCCGATCTTGCCACCCTGAACATAAGGGGTGAGCAAATCGATGACCTTGATACCCGTTTCGAACATCTTCGTACGGGCCTCAAGCTGGTCAAATGCCGGCGGCTGGCGGTGAATGGGCCAGCGTTCGGTGATTTCCAGATGTTCACCGGGCTTAAGGTTCAAGACCTCGCCGGTCACGTTGAAGACGTGACCCTTCGTGATATCCCCAACCGGAACCGAAATCGGAGCACCGGTATCGGTGACAACAGAGCCGCGAACCATACCATCGGTCGGTTTGAGCGAAATTGCACGAATCAGGTTGTCACCGAGGTGCTGAGCAACCTCAAGAGTGATTGTCTGAACCGCGTCTTCGCCTTCGCTCTGCCCGGAAAGATTCACGTCAACGTGCAATGCGTTGTACAAGGGAGGAATTGCGTCCGGCGGGAACTCAACATCGACAACCGGTCCGACAACACGTGCGACCCGTCCCTGTCCCGTTGAAGTAGTAGTCATTTCTATTTTCTCCATGTGCACGGGCCTCAGCCCTGGACCAATGCGTCGGCACCGCCCACGATTTCAGTGATCTCTTGAGTGATCTCCGCCTGACGGGCCGAATTCGCCAGACGCGTGTATTTCGTAATGAGTTCTTCTGCGTTATCCGTTGCCGTATGCATTGCGCGCTGGCGCGAAGCCAGCTCTGATGCGGCGGCTTGCAAAAGAACATTTCGGATCCTGCTCGAGACATACAGCGGAAGCAGGGTGTCAAGAACTTCTTCGGGTGAAGGAATGAACTCATACTCGGGGAAGAGCTCGGCATTCTCCTTGTGCTCACCGCGTTCCTGATCGCGTTCACGATCCCCTTCCGGAGCATCGACAACGGAAAGAGGAATCATGCGTCGAACCTCAGGAACCTGACTCATCATCGACTTAAACCGTGTGTAGACCAAATGAACTTCGCACACGCCAGTCATAGGATCTGAATCGGTAAAGCGCTCAAGAAGCTCGCGAGCGATCTGATTGCTGATCTCCTGGGAAGGTGAATCGGATTCCCCTTCCCACGAATCTTCGATCTCCACGCCCCGGAAACGGAAGTACGCCTGGGCACGTCGACCATAGGTGTACAGAACCGGGACTTTTCCTTCTTCTTCGAGGCGTTCAACAAGACGTTCGGCCTCGCGAAGAATCGTTGCTGAGTAGGCTCCGGCCATCCCTCGATCGGAAGCAACCACAAGGACCGCGACACGTGGCGTATCGTGACGCTCACGAGTCAGCGGGTGGTCAAGGTCAGTATGGATAGCGACAGCGGCAACTGCCTGAGTCAGAGCCTTCTCATAGGGCCCAAGTTCAGTAGCTGCCCGACGCGCGGCACCGATTCGCGATGCCGCGATCATTTCCATCGCACGAAAGACCTTAGCCAGCGTCTGCGTAGATGCAATCCGCTGTTTATAGATCCTTTGTTGTCCGCCCATACTCAGGCCTCAGACACTACCGGGCGCGAACGAACGATTTCTTCCTGAGAACGCTCGGCCTGCACCTCAGCGTCATCAAGCGAGACCGGTGATGCCTTCGCGCTCACCCATTGGCCATGGAAGGTTTCAACCGCAGCGCGCAAGGCTTCTTCGGTTTCCTTCGAGAGCTCACCGGTTGCGGCGATCTCATCAAGCACCGTGGAGTTTGCACGCAAGTAGTCCAGCAGGCCGCTTTCAAAGGAAAGGACTTCGCTGACCTCAAGATCATCGAGGTAACCATTCGTTCCGGCCCAGATCGACGCAACCTGGTCTTGAACCACATAGGGCGAGTTTTGCGGCTGCTTGAGAAGCTCCATGAGACGTTCACCGCGCGTGAGCTGACGACGTGTTGCAGCATCAAGGTCAGAAGCAAACATCGCGAAGGCCGCCATCGAACGGTACTGAGCAAGCGTGAGCTTCAAGGTACCGGCGACCTTCTTCATCGCCTTGATCTGTGCGGCGCCACCAACACGAGACACCGAAATACCCACGTCAACAGCCGGTCGCTGGTTCGAGTTGAAGAGGTCAGATTGAAGGAAGATCTGGCCATCGGTAATCGAAATAACGTTGGTCGGAATGTAGGCAGAAACGTCATTTGCCTTCGTTTCGATGATCGGCAGACCGGTCATCGATCCCCCACCGAGCTCATCGGAGAGCTTCGCACAGCGTTCCAGCAAGCGAGAGTGCAAGTAGAAAACGTCACCGGGGTACGCTTCACGCCCCGGCGGACGGCGCAGAAGAAGCGAAACTGCGCGGTAGGCCTCGGCCTGCTTAGAAAGGTCATCGAAAACGATGAGGACGTGCTTGCCCTGGTACATCCAGTGCTGGCCAATTGCGCTACCCGTGTAGGGAGCCATGTACTTGTAGCCCGCGGGATCCGAGGCAGGAGAAGCAACGATCGTCGTGTACTCCATTGCTCCGGCATCCTCTAGAGTCGAGCGAACCGAAGCGATCGTCGACCCCTTCTGACCGATGGCGACATAGATGCATCGAACCTGCTTGTTGACATCGCCGGAAAGCCAGTTGTCACGCTGGTTAATAATCGTGTCCAGTGCGATTGCGGTCTTACCGGTTTGACGGTCACCAATGATGAGCTCACGCTGACCACGACCAATAGGAATCATTGAATCGACAGCCTTCAAACCTGTTTGGAGAGGTTCTTTCACTGGCTGACGATAGATTACACCAGGGGCTTTGCGGTCCAATGGCATCTCGAAAGATTCGGTCAAGTCTATATCACCTTTACCATCAATAGCTTCTCCCAGAGGATTTACCACACGTCCCAAGAAGTTGTCATTCACACGAATTGAGGCAATACGATGTGTACGCTTTACGCTTTGTCCCTCCTTGATACCCGTTGTAGGACCAAGAAGAATACATCCGACATTGTCTTCCTCCAAGTTCATGACAATAGCCATAGTGCCATTCTCAAATTCAAG
>ENA-OWMB01000996-OWMB01000996.1-metagenome-genome-assembly--contig:-NODE-996-length-10459-cov-4.389273_pt1 | contig 10459 bp, 8 predicted proteins | sample MGYA00245353_ERZ651112 | MGnify/ENA primary metagenome ERZ651112 (study PRJEB26857, sample SAMEA4031773) | metagenome | biome: human; feature: oral; material: saliva | place: Philippines | collected 2014 | study...
GTCGTCATGGTCGCCGGCATCGTGGTCGTGATCGTCGTGGTCGTCCACTTCGTCATCGTCATCCAGCAGCGTGGGGGCGTTGATGACCGGAGGCTGCTGCGTACACTGGGCCGCTGCCGGAACCTGCACCACGCTGGCGGCGTCCTGCAGCTGGTCCAGCAAGGCCTTGGCCTGTGCGCGCTGCTGGTCGTTGGCCGGCTCGGTCTCGAAGCCGATCAGGCTGTCCAGCGGCGAGCGAAAGCTCACCGTCAGCGTCTCGCCCTGCTGGCTGATGTCCAGCGTGCCCAGGCCGTGCTGATGCACATGGCCCTGCTTGTGTCCATGATGGTGGTGATGGTCGTCGTCGTGCCCGGGCGCATGATGCGCACCGGCCGAGGCTGCCGCCGTCAGCAGGGCGCCAGCCACGGCCAGCCGCAGCGCGTGGCGTCCGCAAACTCCCGGTCGTCCGGCCTGGGCGGCCTGAAGGGAAAGGGAATGTTCCGAAGCATGTTTCATCAGGATCTCCTCATGGGGAATTTGCCTCGCTAATGATAAGTCATTAGCATTAAGTCATGGATTCCGGCCACTCCCACGCATATCCTGCGTCGACGCCACCGGCTGCGTCCGCTGGCACGGCAGCCTACCCTGCCGCCCTATCTCAAAATACCACGTCCCTGCCACGGCTGTCGGCCGTCTGGTGGGGTATCGGTGCACGGCTGCTGCTGGCCGTGGCCCTCACGGTCCTGCTGTGGCTGGTCATCCGGTGGGCGCTGCAATGAACCGGACCGATACCTGCCAGGCCGGGTCAGATGCGGGGGCGCACGCGTCGGCCCATGGGGCGGCCGGCCATGCTTCCGTACAACCCGGCCACGCTGCCACCCCGTGCGCGCGGCTGGACGCCGCCAGCGAGACCGCACCCGTGCTGGTCTCCCTGCAGAACGTCACCGTCGGCTATGACCGGCACCCGGCCATCCACCACCTGCAACTGCAGATCTCGGCCGGCGACATGCTGGCCGTGGTCGGTCCCAACGGTGCCGGCAAGAGCACCTTTCTCAAGCTGCTCATCGGCGAGCAGCTCTCGCTGGAAGGGCAGGTGACGCTGCCCGATCCCGATCGGGTGCGCGTGGCCTGTCTGCCGCAGATCAACCAGACCGACCGGCAGTTCCCCATCACCGTGCAGGACATGGTGGCCTCGGGCCTGTGGCACCAGTGCGGTGCCTTCGGGCGGCTGGGCCGCCAGGGCGCCGCGCGGGTTGCCGAGGCCCTGGAGATGGTGGGCCTGCGCGGTTATGCCGGCCGCGTGATCAGCGCGCTGTCGGGCGGCGAATTCCAGCGGGTGCGCTTTGCGCAGCTCATCCTGCAGGATGCCCAGCTGGTCGTGCTCGACGAGCCCTTCGTGGGCATCGATGTCACCACCCAGCAGGTGCTGCTGGACCTGCTGGCCCGCTGGCACGCGCAGGGCGTCACCATCGTCGCCGCGCTGCATGAGCAGGACATCGTCCGCCAGTGGTTCCCGCACACCCTGCTGCTGGCACGCGAGATGATTGCCGTCGGTCCCACGGCCGAGGTGCTCACGCCAGAGAACTGGCAGCGTGCCGTCGATCGTTCGGTGGCGGCTCGCCAGCCCAGCACGCGCTGGTGCGAGGGGCCCACCGCCATCCCGGCCGCCGCGTCGGCCGTTCACCGAGGGGCGGACAACGCCATGCCACGTGTCTGAGTTGTGGGACGGGCTCATCGGCCCCTTCATCGAATTCGGCTTCATGCGCCGCGCCCTGGCCGGCTGTCTGGCCCTGTCGCTGGGTGCCGCACCCGTGGGGGTCTTCCTCATGCTGCGTCGCATGAGCCTCACCGGCGACGCCATGGCACATGCCATCCTGCCGGGCGCAGCCATCGCCTACCTCATCGCCGGCCTGTCGCTGCCCGCCATGACCCTGGGCGGCATCATCAGCGGCCTGCTGGTGGCGGCTGCCTCCACCCTGGTGGCACGCAGCGGTCGGCAGACCGAGGACAGCAGCCTGGCGGCCTTCTATCTCATGTCCCTGTCGCTGGGCGTGGTCATCGTCTCCACCTACGGCAACCAGGTCGACCTGCTGCACGTCCTGTTCGGGTCCGTGCTGGCGCTTGATGACGACACCCTGCTGCTGATCGGCGTCATCGCCAGCGTGAGCCTGCTGGGCCTGGCCGTGCTTTACCGCCCGCTGGTCTTCGAGTGCGTCGATGCCAACCTGCTGCCCCGAAAGAGCCCCTGGGGCAGCATCGCGCACTTCGGCTTCATGGGCCTGCTGGTCATCAACCTGGTGGCGGGCTTCCACGCCCTGGGCACGCTGATGTCCATCGGCCTGCTGGTGCTGCCGGCGGCGGCGGCCCGCTTCTGGGCCCGCACCGTCAACGGCCTGCTGGTCCTGGCGGCTGCACTGGCACTGCTGGCCGGCGTCAGCGGCCTGCTGATTTCCTATCACTACGAATGGCCTACCGGTCCCACCATCGTGCTGACCCTGGGCCTGATGTACTGCCTGTCATTGCTGCTGGCGCCCACCGGCGTGCTGCGCAGGAAGAATCGCCCACGGAGACACTACGAAACATGAACACCCGCTTCCCTTCCTCCCTTTCCCGCCCGGTGGCGCTGGCCGCGGCTGCCCTGGCCACGGCGCTGCTGGCCACCGGCCCTGCCCAGGCGGCCCATGGCGTCGCTGCCACCGCCGGCCAGACGGATGCCACCCCGTCGTCCCGGCCGCTGCCTGTCGTCGCCAGCTTCAGCATCCTGGCTGACCTGGTGAAGCAGGTCGGGGGTGACCGCGTGGCCGTCGAGAGCCTGGTCAAGGCCGGCGGCGATACCCACGTCTTCCAGCCGGGGCCTGCCCAGGTGCGCCAGCTGTCCAGCGCCAGCCTGGTCGTCGTCAACGGTCTGGGCTTCGAGGGCTGGATGCCCCGCCTGATCGGTTCCAGCGGCTACAAGGGGCCGGTCGTCGAGGCCGCCCGGGGCCTGCAGGCCATGAAGGCCACGGATGATCACCACCACCATGGGGATGATGCCGACGAAGACGATCATGACCACGAAGGCCCGCATGGCCACGACCACGATCATGACGGCCCGCACGGCCATGATCATGATGAGGACGGCCCCCATGGCCACAGCCATGCCGACCATGACCACGATGAAGCATCGCATGGCCATCATCACCACCACCATGGCGTTCTGGATCCCCACGCCTGGCAGGACGCACTGAACGTTCGCCACTACGTCGCCAATATCGCCGAAGGCCTGTGCCAGGCTGCGCCGGCCGACTGCGGCGGCTTCCGTGAACGCGCCCGCACCTACGATCAGAAACTGCTGGCGCTGGATCAGGAAATCCACCAGGCTGTTGACGCCACGCCGACCGACCGCCGCCGCGTGATGGTCTCGCATGCCGCCTTCGGCTACTACGGCCGCGCCTACCACATCACCTTCATGGCGCCCGTGGGCGTCTCGACCGAAGAGGAGCCGTCTGCCTCCGTGGTGGCCAACCTCATCCGCCAGGCCCGGCAGCAGAACGTGCAGGCCTTCTTCTTCGAGAACAACAGCGATCCGCGCCTGCTCAAGCGCATGGCTTCCGAGCTGAAGCATGTCACCATCGGCGAGCTGTATGCCGATTCGCTGTCGCCGGCCAACGGCCCGGCGGCCGACTACCTGAGCATGATGCGCTACAACACCCGCGTCATCACCCAGGCCCTGTCGAAGAAGTAAGCACCTGCTTTCGTGAACCAGCCCGAGTGGTCGGCATCACGTCTGAAGACCGAACCGGACCCCGCGTGCCACGCGGGTGCCCCGGTCAGTCAGAAAACCGTCAGCACACCCCGATCAGGGCACCTCGGTCAGGGTGCCTCGGTCCGGCGCACGTCAGGGGGCACCACGCCCACCAGCAGCAGCGCCGGCTTGCCCTTCAGGGCCGCCGGTGGCGGCTGCAGCGAGCCCAGCACGCCCGGCACCATCGCCTGGTCGGGCAGTGACACATCCACCATCCACAGCGTGGGCGTCTCGGGCGGCATGCCCAGCGCCAGCAGCGTGTCGCGCACCTGGTCCGAAACCGTGGCTGCCATGTACAGCGTGCCGCTGCCGGCCGCCACGATGGCCTCGGCCCAGCGACGCAGCTCCGGATCGGCCACGATCTCGGCCGCAGAAAGGACCTTCCGGCGCGAGGGCGGCACCGGCGCAGCCGCCTGGTGCAGATCCATCGGGGGCGGCATCACGGGTAGCGGCAGCGCTGCCGTATTGCGCTGATCCGATGCATGCACCTGGGGCGTGGCCAGCACCAGCGCCCGTCGCCGCCCACGCTCGGTCATCGGCATCGCCAGCGCCGCATGCGCCGCCTGCGCCGAGCTGATGCCCGGGACCACCTCCACCGGCACCCCGGCTGCGTGCAGCACATCCAGCTCTTCCTGGGCCCGTGCGAAGATCAGCGGATCTCCCCCCTTCAGACGCACCGTCAGACCGCCGCGCTGCGCACAGTCCAGCAGGATCTGGTTGATGGACGACTGCCGCGCACTGGGATTGCCGGCACGCTTGCCCACCGCGATGATCCGGGCCCGCCTGGCCAGCGCCAGCACCTCCGGCTGCACCAGCGCATCATGCACCAGCCAGTCGGCCTCGCCGATCAGCCGTGCCGCCTTGCAGGTCAGAAGCTCCACATCGCCCGGCCCTGCGCCCACCAGCACCACCCGACCCGGCCCCAGACCGCAGGCCTCGTCACCGGATGGGTCTGTGCCTGTACCGATCGAAGGATCAGGCGCCTGCACCGTTCCCGAGGGGAACGGAATGCCGTCGACCATCAGCTCTGCTCCCACGGCAGGCCGGAGAACCGCCAGCCTTCCACGTGGTTGCGCTGCCGCTTCTCGTCCAGTCGCCCCTCGAAGCCACCCACGATGTTCCACAGGTTGGTGAATCCTGCCTGCGCTCCGGCCGTGGCCGCTGCCACGCTGCGCACACCGCTGCGGCACAGCAGCACCACCTTCTGGTCGGGCTTGGCCACCTGGGCCAGCTGCGCCAGAAAGTCCGGGTTCTGCCGCTGACCGTTGTCGATCAGCCAGGGCACCGGGATGGCCCCGGGCACCCGGCCCACCCATTTGTGCTCTTCGGGCGTGCGCACATCCACCAGCAGCGCCTCGCCGGCCTGCACCAGCGCCCAGGCGTCGGCCGGGGAAATGTCACCGGCGTAGGCACCGGCCTGGGGGTTGGAAGTCGTCATGTCCTGCTCCTGAAAAATGTCTGGCTGCTTCCGGCCGCTCAGACCAGCTCGACCTGGATTGCGTCCAGACCGTCGATCGATCCCTGCAGATGGTTGCCGCGCACCACCGCGCCCACACCGGCCGGCGTGCCGGTGAACACGATGTCACCGGCCACCAGTGACCAGTGCCGCGACAGGTGACTGATGATCTCGTTCACGCTCCAGATCATCTGATCCAGATCGCCCGACTGGCGCGCCTCGCCATCCACTGACAGACGGATGCCGCCATGGACCAGCGTGCCCACCTGTTCGCGCGGCATGATGGTCCCCACCGGCCCCGAGGCCTCGAAGCCCTTGGCGATCTCCCAGGGGCGTCCCTTCGCCTTCAGTGCTGCCTGCAGGTCGCGCCGCGTCAGGTCCAGACCCACCGCATAGCCGTAGATGAGTTCCTCGGCCCGGGCCGGATCGACGTTCGCACCGCAACGGCCCAGGGCCACCACCAGCTCCACCTCGTGATGCAGCGACTGCGTGCCCGACGGGTAGGGCACCGGCTGCACCGTGCCGGCGGCCACCGGCACCACCGAACTGGCGGGCTTCATGAAGAAGAAGGGGTCCTCACGACCGCTGGATCCCATCTCCACCGCGTGCTGCGCATAGTTCTGCGCCACGCAGAACACCCGATTGACCGGAAACCGCTGTGCAACCCCGTGCACCGGCAGGCTCACGGTGCGGGCGGGGGCAAAGACATACGACGACATGAGGCTTTCCCGATGATGAATTGAAAATGGCCCTCATTATCCCAGAGCCGGACGCGTGCTTGTCATCCACGGACCATGCCTTCATATGAGAAATGCGCAGCAGCCGTCCACGGCCGATCGGCGCCACGCATCAGGCGGTCATATCCGCTGCGCCGCCCGCCCTCGTGGCCCATGTGGCCATTCGCCCCTAGAATGCTGGGTTGACTCCTCAAAGTACGTTCCAAGCCATGAGCCAAGAAAACGCCCCCGCCGCTTCCGCCCCTGCCCGCCGGAACACGCCCGCCATGGGCCCGGTCGAGACCCGGCTGCGCGAACTGCTCAAGGAACGCATCCTGATCCTGGACGGTGCCATGGGCACCATGATCCAGCAGTACAAGCTGGGCGAGGACGACTACCGCGGCGAGCGCTTCCGCGACCATGCCCATGACGTGAAGGGCAACAACGAGCTGCTCTCGCTCACCCGGCCCGACATCATCCAGGAAATCCACGAGAAGTACCTGGAGGCCGGTGCCGACCTCATCGAGACCAACACCTTCGGCGCCACAGCCGTCGCCCAGGGCGACTACCACCTGCCGGAACTGGCCTACGAGATGAACGTCGCCTCGGCACGGCTGGCCCGGGCTGCGGTCGACAAGTACAGCACGCCCGAGCGCCCCCGCTTCGTGGCCGGCGCCCTGGGCCCCCAGCCCAAGACGGCCTCCATCTCGCCGGACGTGAACGACCCGGCCGCGCGCAACATCACCTTCGAGGAACTGCGTGCCGCCTACCTGGAACAGGCCCGCGGCCTGGCCGAAGGCGGCGCCGACGTGTTCCTGGTCGAGACCATCTTCGACACCCTCAACGCCAAGGCCGCGCTGTTCGCGCTGGATGAACTGGCCGAAGAGCGCAGCGCCCAGGGCCTGCCGCGCATCCCGGTCATGATCTCCGGCACCGTCACCGACGCCTCCGGCCGCATCCTGTCGGGCCAGACCGTCGAGGCCTTCTGGAACTCGGTGCGCCATGCCAGGCCGCTCACCATCGGCCTGAACTGCGCCCTGGGTGCGGCCCTCATGCGGCCCTACATCGAGGAGCTGGCCCGCAAGGCCGACACCTTCGTCTGCGTCTACCCCAATGCCGGCCTGCCCAACCCCATGGCCGAGACGGGCTTCGACGAGACCCCCGACATCACCTCCGCCCTGCTGAAGGAGTTCGCGCAGGCCAACCTCGTCAACATCGCCGGTGGCTGCTGCGGCACCACGCCCGCCCACATCCGTGCCATTGCCGAGGCCGTGCGCCCGCTCACCCCGCGCGTGCCCCCCGTCATCCCGGTTGCCACCCGCCTTTCCGGTCTGGAGCCCTTCAACATCGACGAGGACTCGCTCTTCGTCAACGTTGGCGAGCGCACCAACGTCACCGGTTCCAAGGCGTTTGCGCGGATGATCCTCAACGAGCAGTACGACGAGGCCCTGCAGGTCGCCCGCCAGCAGGTCGAGAACGGCGCGCAGATCATCGACGTCAACATGGATGAAGCCATGCTGGACGCGATGAAGGCCATGCCGCGCTTCCTGAACCTCATCGCCAGCGAACCCGACATCGCCCGCGTGCCCATCATGATCGACAGCTCCAAGTGGGATGTCATCGAGGCGGGCCTGCGCTGCGTGCAGGGCAAGGCGGTGGTCAACTCCATCTCGCTGAAGGAAGGCGAAGCCAAGTTCCTGCACGAGGCGCGCCTGGTGCGCCGCTATGGCGCTGCCGCCGTCGTCATGGCCTTCGACGAACAGGGCCAGGCCGACACCTTCCAGCGCAAGATCGAGATCTGCAAGCGCGCCTACGACCTGCTGGTGAACGAAGTGGGCTTCCCGCCCGAAGACATCATCTTCGATCCCAACATCTTCGCGGTCGCCACCGGCATCGAGGAGCACGACGAATACGGCAACGACTTCATCCGTGCCTGCCAGTGGATTCACGACAACCTGCCGCATGCCCGCATCTCGGGCGGCGTCTCCAACGTCTCCTTCTCGTTCCGCGGCAACAATCCTGCGCGCGAGGCCATCCACACGGTCTTCCTCTATCACGCCATCAAGGCCGGCCTCACCATGGGCATCGTCAACGCCGGCATGATGGGCGTCTACGACGACGTGCCGCTGGAACTGCGCAACCGCATCGAGGACGTGGTGCTCAATCGCAAGCCCGTCTTCCCCGATGACCTGCCCGCCGATGCCCCCGAGCGCGAACTGACCGCCACCGAGCGGCTCATCGAGATCGCCCAGACCCTGAAGGACGACGGCGGCAAGAAGGAAGCCGATCAGGCCTGGCGCAAGGGCAGCGTGCAGGAACGCATCACGCACGCCATGGTGCATGGCATCACCCAGTACATCGTCGAGGACACCGAAGAGATTCGTCAGGAAATCGCGGCCCGTGGCGGTCGTCCCATCGAAGTCATCGAAGGTCCGCTGATGGCCGGCATGAACGTTGTCGGCGACCTGTTCGGCGAAGGCAAGATGTTCCTGCCGCAGGTGGTCAAGTCCGCCCGCGTCATGAAACAGGCCGTGGCCCACCTGCTGCCCTTCATCGAGGCCGAGAAGGCCGCCCTGGCGGCAGCGGGGGGTGACGTGCGCTCGCGCGGCAAGATCGTCATCGCCACCGTCAAGGGGGACGTGCACGACATCGGCAAGAACATCGTCTCCGTCGTGCTCGAATGCAACAACTTCGAGGTCGTCAACATGGGCGTGATGGTGCCCTGCGCCCAGATCCTCGAAAAGGCCCGCGAGACCGGCGCCGACCTCATCGGCCTGTCCGGCCTCATCACCCCGTCGCTGGAAGAAATGGCCTTCGTGGCTGGCGAGATGGAGCGTGACGAATATTTCCGTTCACGCAAGATTCCGCTGCTGATCGGCGGTGCCACCACGTCGCGTGTGCACACCGCCGTCAAGATCGCCCCCAACTATTCCGGTCCGGTCGTCTACGTGCCCGATGCCTCGCGTTCCGTGCCCGTGGCCCAGGCCCTCGTGTCCGAAGATCAGCGCGAAGGCTTCCTGGCCGACCTGCACAGCGAATACGACCGCGTGCGCAACCTGCACGGGAAGAAGAAAGGCCCCAACTTCATTCCGCTGGCCGATGCCCGGGCCAACCGCGAGCAGACCGACTGGAGCACCTACGTGCCGCCCCGGCCCAAGTTCATTGGCCGCCGAACCTTCAAGAACCAGGATCTGTCCAAGCTGGCCGAATACATCGACTGGGGCCCGTTCTTCCAGACCTGGGACCTGGCCGGCAAGTTCCCGGACATCCTCGATGACGCCGTGGTGGGCGAAGAGGCCCGCAAGGTCTTCGCCGACGGCAAGGCCATGCTGAAGAAGATCATCGACAACCTACGAGCGCGACACCGAACACGCGAAACAGGCCACGCGTGCGCTCTACCGCGACACCACCGCCGTGGGCGGTGCGCTCACGGTGACCGACACCGCTTCGTTTGGCAACACCCCTTGGCGCCAAGTCTTCACCGATCCGCAGCTGCGCACCCTCATCGACACCGCTTTGGTGCGCAACACCGACCTGCGCAAAGCAGTGCTCACCGTGAAGCAGGCCGAAATCGGGTTGCGCATCAACAAAATGGCCTATCTCCCGCAAATTGCGCTCAACCCCTCGGGCACCGTTTCGCACGCTTTTGTCGATCATGCCACGACAAGCAAGACCTATTCAATCCCCGTGCAGGCCTCTTGGCAAATTGACGCCTTCGGCACACTCTACAATGCCAAGAAGCAAGGCGAACTCTCGCTCGAGCAGGCCAAATGGGCGCGCCACGCCACGCAAACCGCCATCGTGGCCGGAGTGGCCAACCTCTATTACAGTTTACAGATGCTCGACGAGCGTTTGGCCACCACAAAATCGACGCTCGACCTCTGGCGCAAGAACATTGTGGCCATGGAGGCCATGAAAGAAGCGGGCTACATGAATTCAGCTTCCATCGCCAGTGCAAAAGCGCAGGTGCTCCAAATCGAAGCCATCCTTCCTACCATCCAAAAGAACATTCGCGAAGTCGAAAACTCGCTGTGTCTTTTGCTCCACGAGGCCCCTCATGCCATCCAACGCACAGCGTTCACGGCCGAAGGCTTCCCCCAATCCTTCAGTGTCGGCATGCCACTCTCGCTCCTCGCCAACCTTAGGCAATAAAGCACGCAAAACCTATGGTGTTGAAAACAGACGCAATCTCAATGAGTGAACGATTCTCATGTAGTAATGGTTTATTATCTCATAAACCATTATTCTAACCATAATAAACGATAAAATGAAATGACGCAAATCATGCGGTAAAATGCCACAAACGACTCCGCAAATAACCTAACCATAACCGTAAAACAAAAACAAAGCACGAAACAAAGGATTTTCCTTCTTTCATTCATCGCTAATCTTATGGCCCATAACAAGAAAACAACAAGCATTTGAAATGGGGCAATCCATAAGCCCATGACATTCAAATCACGATAAGAAAAGTTAAAATCTGCATCGCTGTTACGGCCTCTTTTACCCATGAAATAACCTAAC
>ENA-OWMB01001003-OWMB01001003.1-metagenome-genome-assembly--contig:-NODE-1003-length-10442-cov-8.665640_pt1 | contig 10442 bp, 6 predicted proteins | sample MGYA00245353_ERZ651112 | MGnify/ENA primary metagenome ERZ651112 (study PRJEB26857, sample SAMEA4031773) | metagenome | biome: human; feature: oral; material: saliva | place: Philippines | collected 2014...
TAGAGCAATTCATTCGTAATGAATAGGTCGCCGGTTCGAGTCCGGCTTTCGGCTCAGCAAATAGAAAACGGCATTGCTTCAAGTGAAGCAATGCCGTTTTGCTTATTCCCCCTCGCCTTCCCTCTGCTACTCGTATTCAAGGAGTAGGCGGATGGGGAAGTGATCGCTATACCCACCTCGATAGAAGTTGCCCCCGTAAGTGCGCCAAGGTACAGGTGCGCCGCCCCCGCTGAGCTGCGTCGTGAAGAACGGCCGGCAAACGGTATCGGCACTATACGCCACATAGCGAAGGCGTCCCCGCTGCTGGAGGAGTGAGGCGGTGAGGTGGGCTTGGTCAAGCTGAGACCATACGCCCTGATAGCAGTAGCTCCCAGGTGGCTCTTGCTTTGTCTTCCGATGAAGGAGGGCGAGAAGGCTCTCGGGTGGTAGGTCTTGCACCGCCATATCCGCTGTGTAGGGGCGACTACGCAGGGCTTCGTGGGTAGAGGCTTCTTCGGGATCGCCGTTGAAGTCACCGAGGAGTAGGCAGTGCGTCCTTTCTCCGCCTTGCGTCATCAAGCTATCGACCTGCTCTCGAAGGCAAGTGCAGCAGTAGCTGCGGTAGCGGGCCGAGGCCAGTGCTCCGCCACGGCGCGAAGGGAGGTGACAGATGAAGACGTGGAGTGTGTCGCCCGAGGGGACCTCACCCGTGACACGAAGCAGTGAGCGTGTTCGGCGCAGCGAATCAAAGGGGAAGTGAATAGGGATCTCCTCGGAAGCGATGAGGCGGAAGGTCTCGGGAGAATAGAGGAGCGCTACATTGATGCCACGCTTATCCTCTCCGTGCGTGATGATATGGCGGTAGCCTGCCTTCTCCCCGAGGGCGGTGCGATGGAGTAGGTCGCTGAGTACGGTGGCATTCTCTACCTCCATGAGAGCGATGAGGTCGGGGAAGGCTTCCCCTCCGACGGCACTGATGACCTCGGCGATATGCTGGATCTTCGTCTGGTAGCGTGCGTGCGTCCAGTGGTGCTCTCCTGTGGGGAGGAAGCTGTCATCGTCGTGGAAGGGATCATCTTCGGTATCGAAGAAGTTCTCCACGTTGTAGCTCATCACACGCAGCACCTTCCTCTGCGCCCATAGCTGGGGCGAGGAAATAGATAGCGTGAGGAGGAGAAAGGCAAGGGGAAATAAGGCTGTGTAGCGATGCTTCATGGTAAGGTAAAAGAGAAGGCGACTACTACATGCTTCGTGAGAGAAGCGGTAGTAGTCGCCTTGCGCTTTAGATTCCGTTAGTCGGAGTGTGCGGCGTGCGCGCTTCGACTTAGAGGTTAGGGTTGACGGTCTTCCAGTCAGCTACTGCGGGGATGACACCCATAGAGATGACTTCGTCGCGCATCTTCACGAGGTGCTCGTAGCTCTTCTTGAGAGCAGCCTTTTCCTCTTCGCTACCCTTGATCTCGTGGCTGTAGTGTACACCATCCTTATCGATGACGGTCTCCATACCCATGACGACGTGGTCGAGGCCTGGGATGTTCACATAGCAACCAGCAGGCCAGCGGAAGGGAGCACCACCCATAGCAGCACGGATCATCTCGATAGAGACGTATGCAGGGCTCTGGAAGGAAGAGCGACCACGGAGCTTGATGATGTTGGCACCACCCTTGGTGACGCGCTGCTTGATGTCTTCCCACGTTTCGGCGGAGAGCTTAGCGCTACCGATGAGTGAGGAGAGAGGCTCGCCAGCGACAGTAGCACCGCTGGAGAAGACAGCCATAGCTTCGCCGTGACCACCGTAGGTGCGTGCACCGACGACTTCGCTCTGAGCTACACCGAAGTGCTTAGCGAGCTCGCTCTGCAGACGCGTAGAGTCAAGAGCTGCGAGCGTGGTGACCTGCTCGGGACGGAGACCAGAGTGGATCAGCGTCACGAGACCCGTGATGTCAGCGGGGTTGAAGATAATGACGACGTGACGAACATCGGGGCAGTAAGCCTTGATGTCCTTACCGAGCTGAGCGGCGATCTCGGCGTTACCCTTGAGGAGGTCTTCGCGAGTCATGCCGTCCTTACGGGGAGCACCACCCGAGGATACGATGTACTTAGCGCCCGTGAGTGCCTCCTTGATATCAGAGGTGAAGGTCAGGTTGAGCCCTTCGAAGCCACAGTGGCGGATCTCTTCGGCTACCCCTTCGAGGCCAGTGGGGAAGGGGTCATAGAGACAGATGTTGGGGGTGAGAGACATCATGGCAGCAGTCTGCGCCATGTTCGAGCCGATCATGCCAGCGGCACCTACGATCGTCAGCTTGTCTTGTGTGAGGAAGCTCATAACTATTGGATATTTATGATTTGGTTGAGGGTTTCTCTTGTCTCACAAATGTACGCCTTTTCTCTGCGATTGCCAAGGGGGAAAGGGCGCATACATCTCTCGCTCCCACGGTATGTGCTGGGGAGTGGGGCGGAGGTCGTCCTATTTGCGGAGACTATCGGCCTCTTGAGGGCGTGCCGTGCTGTCGGGCTGGGGCTTCTTCTTCCTGCGTGAGAAGAGCTCCTGAAGCGAGTCAAAGCGACGCTGGAACATGAAGCCAAGGCCCTGCGTCGTCAGTGACTGACGCACGTATTGGTACATGCTGTTGTAGTGGCTGTAGCCCTTGAGGCGGAGCGTACCAGCAGCATTGAGCTTGTACTCGAGGTCAAATTCGCCGATGTACTTCCCTGAGAGGAAGGGGTTGTCGTGGTAGCCGACGTTCCCGTTGATGAGGAGGCGGTCATCGAGCCAGCTACCCGAGAAGAGTAGCTCAATGTCTGTGTTGTCGAGCGCGCTATTGGCTGTGCGGATGTTTGCACCGATCTGGATATCGTTTGAGAAGTTACCGAGCAGTCGTGAGAGCTGGTCGGATAGCGTCGTCGTCGCGAAGGAGGCAAGGTTGTTGGAGACCGTCGTCGTGCCCTGCTTCGTGTCGGTGGTGTAGAACTTCCCGAGGGTTATCAGGTAGAGGAACTGCCGGTTACGCTCGTCTTCCGAGGTGAGGAGCGACTGGATACGGCGCTCGATCTCGGGCTCCGATCCAGGGAGCTCGACGCCGAGCTTGATGTCTGGGCGTGTGATGACTCCACCGAGCTGGACGGTACAGCTCACGGGGATGCTGGTACGCTGAGCGAGGGCAGAGAGGCCTGCGTCAATGTCGGCGATATTCGCCGTCAGATCATAGGCGGCCTTGAGGTCAATGATAGCTGCCATGGGGTCGCCACGGAAGTCAAGGCGTCCACCTTCCTTGAGGGTGAAGCGCTTACGGGCGAACTGCTCGAAGTTGAAGGTGTACTGTCCTTCGCGTAGTGTCAGGCTACCGTAGGTCGTGGGCGAACCTGAGTGGGGCACCTCGATCGTCAGGTCCCCTTCGCAGCGTGTGACGATATCGTTCTGCATGCTCTGGCTACTACCGAGGTGCAGGGAGAGACGTGCGTCGGGCGTGACGTGAAGGGCCATACGCATCGTGACCTCCGTCTCGGCAGCAACGGCTGGGCGTGCGACGGTGTCAGCGAAGGCGAGGCTATCCTGTGTAGAGAGCGGGCGTAGAGGACGGTAGGTGAAGAGGCGCTCGTCCTTGCGTACGTCCGTCTTGTTGAAGTCGAGCACGACGTCCGTGCCAGGAGCACTGCGGAGGTTCACATCCAGGAGGAGCTTGGGGAGCTTACCCTTCATCTGAGCCGTACCAGAGCCGTAGGCAGTGCCATAGATAGGCAGTGCCTGCTTCGTAGCGGTCTGTAGGACCTTCACTCCACGCATCTCCGAGGCGGTGAGGTCAAGATCAAAGTTATCGAAGAAGCGGTGACGTATCACTCCATCGACGATACCTGTGTGACCCTCATCATCACGCATCGGGATCTTAGAGAAGATGATCGAGGTGGGGGTAAAGGTCAGGCGGTGCGAGAAGCTGTAGCTCGTGCCGAGGAGGCGCACACCGATATTACCATCTTCGACGTCGGCTTCACCCTCTACGGTGACACCCTCTTCGAAGACCCCGAAGAGGCGTACCTTACCCGTGGCACGGCCGTGTACGTGGTCGAAGAGCGTATCCATGAACTTACCCATGAAGTCGGCACGCAGACGCTCCGCCTCGAACGTGAGGTCGATACCTGCGCCACCTGCAGGGCGTATGTAGCCCGTGACATGGCTGTGTCCACCTTCGCTCTGATTGACGTCCCCATCGATCATAATATTTCCGACACCGCTGTCGAAGGTGAGGTCAGCCTTCAGCGCGCCGACATCGACGCCCTTTACATGGAGTGCTGGTGAGGTGACGGCAGCCGTAGCGATGATCTTCCCACCCTGGAGGCTGGCCGTAGCGGAGCCCGTGAGGTCGGTATTGATCATGTTGAAGCCCACGCCTGCTGACTCGAGGATATAGAGGAGGTTGATCTTCTTGAGGGCGATATTGAGGTGCTCCTCAGGATTGGGGCTGAGGGCTCCGCTGATGCTGATACGGCGCTCTGAGGAGGCCAAATCAAGACCTTCGACACGAAGCTCCTTGCCTCGTAGGGAGAGGTGTGCGGGTGCGACGCTCCATGTGTCGCTGTGTACACGGATGGTCGAGGGATCGAGTGTGAGGTCAAAGCCGAGTGCTGGACGGCCGTTCTCGCTCTGTGTGTATTGGTGTAGGGACGCACCGATATTGAGGAAGCCATTGTGAAGCTTACTCTTGACTTCACGCCCCAGATCAAGCTGGATGTGTAGGCTGTCGGTGAGGATCTTCGTCATCATGCCGAAGCCCTGGATCTGTGCACCGCTTGCCAGACGTGCCTCACCGGTGAGCTTGAATTCCCCGTCCTCAAGGCTCAGAGCTGCTCCACGCAGCTCATGACCACGCAGACGAAGGGTGGGGACGGAGGCTTGCAGACCCAGCGAGTGGCTCGCACCAATATAGGAGGCACGTACATCTGCACCCTCCTCGAGGCCGATAGGTAGCTTGAGAGCCTGCTGCCACTCCTCGGGGATCTTGTGCAGCTGGAGGGAGAGGTCGAAGTCTGTACCTGAGATCTCGCTGCTACGCGCGCCTCCTCTTTGAGCGAGGTCGAGCGAGGGGAAGTGATGATAGAGCGTGCGACGTAGGTCAGGGATCAGCGCACTCAGCACATAGTGCCCACGTAGGGTCGCCGAGAGGTAGGGCGAGCGGAGGTAAATCATACGCGTCTCCTCGGGGTTGCCCGAGAAGAGGATGTTCAGCTCGTCCAGTGAGAGGGTGCGCTGTGGTGAGGTCAGCGAGATATGATCGATAGCGAGACGTCCCTGCCCGCGGTCGATGTTCAGCTCATCCATATTGAAGCGCCCCGTGAGCGAGAGCGTCTGACGAGGGCTGTTGGGGCTGAGCCCGAAGAGGTCGGTCTGCAGGTGGCGCACCTGTAGGTCTGCCTCTACGGCATGCAGGGCACGGCCTGAGAAGGTAGCTACCCCGTCGAGAGCGAGGGAGGCTGCAGGATCATCGACCTCGAGGTGTACCTTGTGACGACGTGCCCCGACGGGGGTGACGGCGAGCTGTGTGCCACGGAGGGTCTGCCCGCGATAGGTGACCGAGGGGAGCGCCATCTGTAGCGTACCCTGCCAGTCCTCAAGGGTGCCGGTGCTACTCGCGGCATCGAGGTCAATAGTCGTAGCTACCGAGCCTACGGGGGCCAGATCGCCGATGATAGGGGCGAGGTCGAAGCTTTGGGTTGAGACCTTCCCCGTGAGCTTGCGCAGACTCTTCCCCTCAAGGCTTCCCGTGAGGTCATAGTCCCAGCGTCCTTGAGCTGAGGCGATGTAGCCCTTTCCTGAGAAGGACTTCCCAGGGACGAACTGTGTCTTCCCCGCATGACGGACGCTCTGCAGGCGGCTGAGGCGCTCAATGAGAGGGAGGGAGGAGGCGGGGAGGTGAGGGCGTATGAGACCGACGACAGCAGAGCTTACCTCGGCATCGGTGATGTCGGTTGAGATGCTGGTGACCTCGCCTGCGTTATCCCACGAGACTCGACCACTACCCTCGAGGATGATGTGACGAGGGAGGCGTAGGGAGAAGTTCGCACGTCCCGCCTCGATCCCTTCACGGCAATAAGTCGCCTGCAGGGTGGCCTGCTCGTTGCGATCCTTGAGGGCGGGGGAGAGAATGCTGAGGTCAGAGAGCGTGAGCTGCGTGTCGCCCAGCTCCAGCTCCTCGAGGAGTGCAAGCCCCTTGCGCTGCGTCTCAAGACGAGCCAGCGGTATGGAGAGTGAGCTCTTTGGTAGGCGGATCTGGAGGTTGGATAGGGTGAGAAGGCTGCCCTGTAGCTCTCCTTGTCCAGTGAGCGAGGAGAGGGTGAAGCCCTTATCAGTGGTGAAGCTCAGCTCGTCGATGGCACCACCGATATAGCCCTTAGAGAAGCGCAGGCGGCGGACGCGGGTAGAGAGCTTATTGATGACGAGACGCTCTCGCTCGGCTTCGCTGAGGGAGAGACGCATGTCACGTATGATGATGCTATTGATGTCTACGGGGATCGACTTGCTCGAGCTCTTGGGCTTGGAGAGGTGATCGATGGTGTGCTGGATATTCAGCCGTCCTGTCTTCGGGTCACGGATGAGCCGGAGATCCGCCTCGAAGAGTCGGGCAGAGGTGATGCGTACCTCCTGCTGGGTGATGAGGTCGCTCAGGGAGATCCCCCCGATGAGGCGGTCTGCGGTGAGCATACGACGCCCAGCGGTGTCGAGGACGATGACGCGATGCGCCTCGATATTCGTCCAGGACATAAGCTCGACACGCTCCAGCTGTACGGGGCTGTCAAATATCTCCGTGAGCAGGCCTGCTACACGGCTGGCGGCCTCCTTCTGCACGGCGGGGATACGGAAGAGCCCGAGAGGGAGGAGGTAGAGCAAGACGAAGAGGGTAGCAGCTATCCATGCTACTACCTTCAGTACCTTGAGGAAATGACGATTGACCTGCCAATGGCGCATGCCCTACGATCCTTGACTTACTCCTATATAATTATTGTGTCGATGGGGCGTCCAGCCCCTCTCTTCCGTATAACGCTCCCCGTGCTTCGGGTCGTGCCTGCAAAGGTACTACATTATCATGTAGCACTGAGTGGCCTGTGCTCCTTCGACGGATAGGCTTCCCCTCACAGCGACGATGCTACTGATGTATGTGACGGGCGGGCGAAGCTATATGGGGTGCTGAGCTGACCTATATAGGTCGTTGCACGGACCCATATAGGTTCATACTCTCATCCTATATTAGGTTGTTGCTCTGCGTAGGGATAAAAGTTACGGACGAGTGGTAGGAAAGTTTGGACTACGTACGTGGCTCTAATATCTACGTACGTGGATATTTAGATTTACGTGCCTGGTCTTTAAGACTACGTACATAGACAGAGAAAAAACACTACGTGAAAGCGCTTTTTTCTCCACGCGAATAGTACTTTTCCCTCCGCTGGATCAGAGGAATACGTGCGATAAGGCGCAGGGCTTACCCCGAAGCAATAGTCGTTCGCACTCCAAACGAATAGTGGTTTGCAAATCAATCCTGCCTCCATACGGCTTGCGGATGAGGGGGCGATTTTGATGCGTGAGCTCGTAGCGTAAATACGTGCTATTCAAAAGCAAAGTATTACCTTTGCGTACCCGTATTAGTGGAGTACGAGGGGCATCCATGGCATAAATAACCTACGGTAGCTACATATTATAGTAGGGTTTACGTAGCCAATCCCCTGATTTACTTCGCACACCCATTCCTAAGCAGATAAGAAGAAATAAACCAGAAGTAATATGATCACAGTCAGCGACCTCGCCGTACAGTTCGGTAAGCGTGTCCTTTTCCAAGACGTCAACCTCAAGTTCACCCCAGGTAACTGCTATGGCATCATCGGTGCCAACGGTGCTGGTAAGTCAACCCTCCTACGTACCATCAGTGGGGCGCTTGAGCCTACGCGCGGTAGTATCACCCTCGGTCCTGGTGAGCGTCTCTCGGTCCTTAGCCAGGATCACCACGCCTTCGATGCCTTCACCGTCATGGATACCGTCCTGATGGGGCACAGCGTCCTTTGGGCAATCATGGAGGAGAAAAATGCGCTGTATGCTAAGCCCGACTTCAACGATGAGGATGGCAATCGCGTCGCTGAGCTGGAAGATAAGTTCGCAGAGATGGAGGGCTGGAACGCTGAGAGCGATGCCGCCATGCTCCTGAGCGGTCTCGGTATCAAGGAAGACCAGCACTACAAGCTCATGAAGGAGCTTAGCGGTAAGGAGAAGGTTCGTGTCCTCCTGGCACGCGCACTCTATGGTAAGCCCGACAACCTCCTCCTCGACGAGCCTACCAATGACCTTGACCTTGAGACGGTGACTTGGCTGGAGAACTACCTCTCCGAGTATGAGCAGACGGTGCTTGTCGTCAGCCACGACCGTCACTTCCTCGACTCGGTCTGCACGCACACGGTGGATATTGACTTCGGTCGCGTCCAGCAGTTCGCTGGTAACTACAGCTTCTGGTACGAGTCCAGCCAGCTCGCTCTGCGTCAGCAACAGCAGCAGAATAAGAAGGCTGAGGAAAAGAAGAAGGAACTCGAAGAGTTCATCCGCCGCTTCAGTGCCAACGTCGCTAAGAGTAAGCAGACTACGAGCCGTAAGAAGATGCTCGAGAAGCTCAATATCGAAGAGATCAAGGCCAGCAGCCGTCGCTACCCAGGTATCATCTTCACTCCAGACCGTGACCCAGGGAACAAGATCCTTGAAGTCAAGGGCCTCACGGCTTATGCCGATGATGGTACGCTGCTCTTCCGCGATCTGAACTTCAACGTAGAGAAGGATGATAAGATCGTCTTCATCAGTCGTGACCCTCGTGCGATGACTGCTCTCTTCCAGATCATCAATGGTGTAGAGAAGGCCAGCGAAGGGACCTACGAATGGGGACAGACCATCACAGAAGCCTACCTACCACTGGATAACTCGGAGTACTTCAATACGGATATGAACCTCGTCGAGTGGCTCTCACAGTTCGCTGCCGACACCAACGAAGTTTACCTCAAGGGCTTCCTCGGGCGTATGCTCTTCTCGGGTGAGGAGATCCTCAAGAGCGCCTCGGTCCTCTCTGGGGGTGAGAAGATGCGCTGTATGATCTCGCGCATGATGCTCAAGAATGCGAATGTGCTCGTCCTCGATAGCCCCACGAACCACCTTGACCTGGAGTCGATCCAGGCGTTCAATAATACGCTCAAGACCTTCAAGGGCAACGTCCTCTTCACCAGCCATGACCATGAGTTCATCCAGACGGTAGCTAACCGTATCATCGAGCTCACTCCTGGTGGTATCATCGACAAGATCATGGACTACGATGACTACATCGTCGATCCTACGGTCGCTGAGCTCAAGGCTAAGTACTACGGCGAGTAAGCTCGTAGAGCCGGACTAACTGAACAATGCAGCCGAGAAGCCCATCAGTGGGCTTCTCGGCTGCGCTGTATGTGGGTGGCATCATATTGTGCCTCTCCTACTTTCCCTCCATACGATGGCGTTAGGAAATGTTATCTATGAGGCCTCGTTATTGGTGTTAATTTCGTTCCTTTGTATAGAGCTATTTCCACAGTGGAGATAGCCAAAACAACACTTATACCATTTTGCATATGCTCAAGAATTTCTTCAAGGCAGCCCTCCTGGCTGTAGCCGCTGTCTGTGGTCTCGCTTCATGCGGTGACAAAACGGCTGATTACGATGCACTGCGCCCCACGCTGCTGGGCGGTGTGTACTACTATGCCGCTTTGGGTGGTGTCGATGATGTCGATGCACGAATCAAGGACGCTGGAAAGAGTAAGCTTGAAGGCTATAAGGAGCTTTTTATCAATCCTTTTGAGGGTGAAGATATCAGTACTGCTACCACGATACTGAGCACTGCTTGGGATATCACTGATGGTGCAGGCCTCAAGGGGCAGATGGAGCGCCTTAAGTCTTCTGAAGGTGAGCACAAGGCTTGGGACTGGGCTCGTGGTGTCTATATTGCATGGGCTGGTCTGCGTGCAGGCTTTATTACTCGCGAAGAAGTCGATGCTTACAACGCCTCTCTTGTACCCCTTGCACAGGCTAAGTATGCAGACTGGAATGCTTACTTCAATGACTTCCTCGCTGGCCGTAAGGCTTGGGACCCCCAGGATGAATATGGTGGTGCTGAACAATTTGAAGAGGTTGTCAAGGATCTTCTCGAGAATGAAGCTTCGATCTACAAGGTTGTACCCTTCAAGTAGTCCTTCCCTGACTCTCTAAAAGCACCGAGGCGGTGCCCCATATGTGGGGCACCGCCTCGGCTTTTTATGTGAATGCGTCTCTACTCATTCGAGTAGGGAGCAGGCCGATGCTGAGCGTCTCCTTGATCACAAGGAATAGAGCTCTATGGCATGCTTAGGTTTCGCCCTCAAGCTTGCCCTCCAGAGAAGAGAAATATCTAAGTGCCGTCGTTAGTATTAATTTTGTTCCT
>ENA-OWMB01001004-OWMB01001004.1-metagenome-genome-assembly--contig:-NODE-1004-length-10432-cov-9.691337_pt1 | contig 10432 bp, 7 predicted proteins | sample MGYA00245353_ERZ651112 | MGnify/ENA primary metagenome ERZ651112 (study PRJEB26857, sample SAMEA4031773) | metagenome | biome: human; feature: oral; material: saliva | place: Philippines | collected 2014...
ATGGGACTATTCGGACTCTTCTCTAAGAAGAAAAAAGAGACGCTTGACGAAGGGCTCTCTAAGACTAAGGAGAATGTCTTCTCCAAGCTCGCACGTGCTGTCGCTGGGCGTAGCACCGTCGATGACTCCGTGCTCGATGAGCTGGAGGACGTCCTCGTGACCAGCGACGTCGGCGTAGAGACGACCCTGAAGATCATCCGCCGTATCGAGGAGCGTGTGGCACGTGACAAGTATGTCTCCACCTCGGAGCTTACGGGTATCCTGCGCAGCGAGATCGCTTCGCTCCTCACGGAGAACGGCTCTACCGACGGCGAGAGCTTCGCCCTGCCCGCAGGTAAGAAGCCCTATGTCATCATGGTCGTCGGGGTCAATGGCGTGGGGAAGACCACGACCATCGGTAAGCTCGCCTATCAGTTCAAGCAACAGGGCTACTCGGTGATGCTCGGCGCAGGGGATACCTTCCGTGCCGCCGCTATCGAGCAGCTCGATATCTGGGCTAAGCGCGTCGATGTGCCCATCATCCGTCAGCACATGTCGGCTGACCCTGCTTCGGTCGCCTTCGATACGCTGAGTGCCGCAGTGAAGGCCGGTACAGATGTCGTGATCATCGACACAGCAGGCCGTCTGCACAACAAGGTCGGGCTGATGAACGAGCTGACGAAGATCCGTCGCGTGATGCAGAAGGTCGTGCCTGATGCTCCCGATGAAGTGCTCCTCGTACTCGACGGCTCGACGGGGCAGAACGCCTTCGAGCAGGCCAAGCAGTTCACCGCTGCTACCGAGGTCAATGCGCTGGCGATCACCAAGCTTGACGGCACGGCCAAGGGCGGTGTGGTCATCGGTATCTCTGACCAGTTTAAGATCCCCGTGAAGTATATCGGGCTGGGGGAAGGTATAGAAGACCTCCAGCTCTTCAGAAAGAAAGAATTTGTTGACTCCCTATTCGGAGAATGAGAAAGAACCAAGTAGATGTAATTACCCTGGGGTGCTCCAAGAATCTCGTCGACTCTGAGCAGCTCATCCGCCAGTTCCTGGCAAACGGCTATGTCGTGCACCACAACTCCGGTGCCGTCAATGGCGAGATCGTCGTACTCAACACCTGTGGCTTCATCGGTGATGCGCAGGAGGAGTCTATCAATATGATCTTGAAGATGGTCGAGGCCAAGAAGACGGGCCGTATCGGGCAGGTCTATGTCATGGGCTGTCTGACGGAGCGCTTTATGGATGAGCTCAAGGCCGAGATCCCCGAGGTGGACGGCTACTATGGGAAGTTCAACTGGAAGAACCTCCTGACGGACTTAGGTAAGGCTTACCACAATGATCCGCTCGGGGGCAATCGTAGTATCACGACGCCTGCGCACTACGCTTATATGAAGATCTCCGAGGGCTGCAATCGCAGCTGCTCGTACTGCGCCATCCCCATCATCACGGGGAAGCACAAGTCCCGTCCGATGGAGGATCTCGTCATAGAGGCTCAGTCACTCGTGGCTTCGGGTGTCAAGGAGATCCAGCTCATCGCCCAGGACTTGACCTTCTACGGGCTCGATATCTATAAGAAGAATAGCCTTGCCGAGCTCCTACAGCGTCTCTCCGACGTCGAGGGACTGGAGTGGCTTCGACTGCACTATGCCTATCCCGCGGACTTCCCCCGTGAGATCCTCTCTGTGATGCGTGAGCGCGAGAATATCTGCAACTACCTCGATATCGCCCTCCAGCATATCAGCGACCCGATGCTCCGTGCTATGCGTCGCCGTGTGACGAAGGCCGAGACCTATGATCTCCTGCGCTATATGCGTGAGGAAGTGCCAGGGATCCACCTGCGTACGACCCTTATGACGGGTCACCCTGGGGAGACAGAGCAGGACTTCGAGGAGCTCCTGCAGTTCGTCCGTGATATCCGCTTCGATCGTATGGGTGCCTTCGTCTACTCGCATGAGACGGGGACCTATGCCCACGAGACCTACGCTGATGATATCCCTCTTGAGGTGAAGCAGGAGCGTATGGATCGCCTGATGTCGACTCAGGAAGAGATCGCAGCAGAGCTGAATGTGGCGAAGATCGGCCGCACCTTCAAGACGCTTATCGACCGCAATGAAGAGGAGTACTTCGTCGGTCGTACCGAATATGATTCACCCGAGGTAGACCAAGAGGTCCTGATCTCGAAGCAGGATGCCCCCAACCTTCAGGTGGGGAACTTCTACCCTGTGGAGATCACCTCGGCAGATACCTTTGACCTATACGGCCAGCTGGCCCAGTAAGAGATGCTACAGGAGGAACTTTGGTACGTACGCCTCGCGGAGCTCTCCGCTGTGCAGCTGGAGACTTCGCGGCAGCTCTGGCGTGCCCTCTGCCAGCAGGTAGAGCAGCGCCTCTTGTCGGGGCTGTCGCTGACCTTCCCCGAGATCGGGGAGTGGAAGCTCGAGGAGCATAGAGAGTATGTCGCCCGTACAGCTGACGGTAAGCAGTGGCTCATCCCGCCACGCTTGACGCTTGGGCTACGTCCCGTAGAAGATCGTGGCGTGACCAGCCTCTCTATCGATCTCCTACGTGATGCGCTCTCAGAGGCTACCCACGTCTCGGCTGAGCAGGTCGCTACGTGGCTCCGTGCTATCCCCACGCTCTGGCGAGCGCTCTATGATGAGGGTGTTCAGATCGTCTGGGCAGGCCTTGGGAGCTTTACGCCGATCACTTCGGAGTCGGGCGATCGGAGTGGCTATCGCTTCCTCCCAGCCGAGGCGCTCTGTGTGGCGCTGAATAAGCCCTTCAGTATGTTTGCGCCCGTAGAGGTTGCCCCATCTTCTTCGAGCCCTGATCTGGAGCTTCGTGAGATCGACCAGCTGGATCAGCTGACGAAGGTCGAGCCTATCGAGGTGCTCTTTGCTCCTCGTGAGCCTATTCAGGAGGAGGTGGTTACATCTCCCGTAGTAGAGGAGGTGGTAGAGCCTGTGGTGACAGACGAGCCTCTGCAGCCCGAGTCTCCAGCAGTTGTCGTCGAGGAAGAAATCCTCCCAGCTCCCGCAGACGAAGCTTCTATCGAAGCTCCTCAGCCCGCTCCCCCTGCTGCTGTGACGGTGCCCGTAGAGAAAGATCCCTTCATAGACCAAGAGGCTCATCCCCGTATGCTGGTATGGGTATTCGTAGCGCTGGGTATAGCGATGGCTTTCTGTCTCTTCATCTATCTCCTCTCTATACAGCCCGAGCTGGAGATGAAGGACAAGGCTTCCGCTGCGGTGGAGGCTGTCCAGCCTAGTCCAGCTCCAGCCGTGCCAGCTGTACCCGCACAGACCATAGACGAGACTGATACCCTACAGACGACTTCTATCGCGACTCAAGAGGAGGCTACCTCATCCGTAGCACCTTCTGAAGCAGTCGTTTCGACCGCCTCTTCACAGGCTGAGACCATCGAGCGAGTTCGCCTTCGTCCAGGGGATCGCCTCTCCCGCTTGGCACTGAAAAAGTATGGGAATAAGGCCTTCTGGGTCTACATCTATGAGGAGAATAGAGCCCAGCTCAAGGACCCCGATAATATCCCTGTAGGAGCGGTCATAACGCTGCCCGCAGCCTCTAAGTATCAGATAAATGCAGGAGATACGAATTCAATCAACCGGGCGTTGGTACTACAGCGCTCTTTACATCGGTAGATGAGGCGTATCGTATAGCATATTTTAGATAGACAGATAAACGTAATAGAACCATATGGAATCCGTAGACATCCGCGCACTCACCGCCGAGATTGAGCGCCGTAGCCACCTTATTGAATCCCTGCGTACAGGTATGCATCAGGCGATCGTGGGGCAGAGCCACCTGATCGACTCGCTGCTCATCGGCCTCCTCTCTGGGGGGCATATCCTCCTCGAAGGGCTCCCTGGGCTGGCCAAGACCTTGGCGATCAAGACGCTCTCGCAGCTCATCAGCGCTGACTACAAGCGTATCCAGTTCACTCCAGACCTCCTGCCTGCTGACGTCGTGGGTACCCTGATGTACAGCCAGAAGCAAGAGGACTTCTCCGTGAAGAAGGGACCTATCTTCTCTAACTTCATCCTCGCGGACGAAATCAACCGTGCCCCAGCTAAGGTGCAGAGTGCCCTGCTTGAGGCTATGCAGGAGCATCAGGTGACTATCGGTGATGAGACCTTCAAGCTCCCCAATCCCTTCCTCGTCATGGCGACGCAGAACCCCATCGAGCAGGAAGGTACTTACCCCCTCCCCGAAGCTCAGGTAGACCGCTTCATGCTCAAGGTCCTGATCTCTTACCCTAAGAAGGAGGAAGAGGCTCAGATCATCCGCCAGCAGATTCGCCCCGAGAGCCAGCAGATCCGCCCCGTCGTCAGCATCGCTGATATCCTGGAGCTGCGTCGTCTGGCAGCCGAGGTCTACATCGATGAGAAGATCGAGCGCTACATCGTGGATATCGTCTTCGCTACGCGTCAGCCCGCTGACTATGGACTGGAGAACTTCAAGTCGTTCATCTCCTTCGGTGCTTCACCCCGTGCTTCGATCAATCTGGCACTGGCTGCCCGCTCCTATGCCCTCATGAAGGGCCGTGGCTATGTCATCCCCGAGGATGTACGTGCGGTATGCTATGATGTGCTGCGCCACCGTATCGGGCTCTCCTATGAGGCCGAAGCCCAGGATCTGACCTCTGATGAGCTCATCAAGGAGATCCTGAATCGTGTCGAGGTACCTTAGTCGGCAGTGAGCGGGGCTTCCCCTCTTTGAGGAAGCTCCATAGCCGATGTGCCCCTATACCATATATATGGTGGTGTAGGGGAGTGACGAACTTAGCACGATAAGCAGCATGATGAAATCCAAACTTCAGCCCTCCGACCTCCTACGCAAGGTACGCCGCATCGAGATCAAGGCCCGTGGCCTCTCGGAGCAGGTCTTTGCGGGGCAGTATCAGTCCGCCTTCCGTGGACGAGGTATGGCCTTCAGCGAGGTACGTGGCTATCAGATAGGCGATGACGTGCGTGACCTGGACTGGAATGTCACGGCACGCTATGCTCACCCCTTCGTCAAGGTCTTTGAGGAGGAGCGTGAGCTGACCGTGATGCTCCTGGTCGATATGACGGGGAGTACGGACTTTGGTACCCGCGTCGAGACCAAGCGCGAGCTCAATGCCGAGATCGCAGCTACCTTGGCCTTCTCCGCGATACAGAATAATGACAAGGTCGGTGCGATCTTCTTCACCGACCAAGTCGAGCTCTTCATCCCTGCGAGAAGTGGGCGCAAGCACATCCTCTATCTGATACGTGAGCTCTTGAGCTTCGAGCCGCAGCGCCGTGCTACGGACCTCAATGTGCCTCTGAAGTATCTCAATCAGCTCATCAAGCGCCGCTGTACGGCCTTCCTCATCTCCGACTTCTATCACTGGGGCGAGGACTATCGTCAGACGCTCTCTCTCACAGCTCGCCGCCACGACCTCGTAGCTATCCGTACCTACGATGAAGGGGCTCTGGAGCTCCCACGTATGGGGCTCCTTCGCCTCTACGATGCGGAGACGGGGCAGGAGCGCTGGGTCGATACCTCTTCGCGTCGAGTGGCTCGTATCTATGCGGAGCGTGTGCGTGAGCAGGAAGAGACCTTCCGCAGCCATTGCCTTCGCTCGGGAGTCGACCACATCGAGGTCGCTACCGACGGAGACTATGTGCCTGAGCTGATCAAACTATTTGGACGTAGATCCTAACCCAACCATGCAGAGACTACGGTATCTATATATCCTCGTACTGGCTCTCTTCGGGCTCGGTGGTCAGGCAGCGGCACAGCGTGTGTCGATCCAGACCCACCTTGACCGCTCCGAGATTCGTATCGGGGAGCGTGCGGCCATCGAGATGACCATCCGCACGGATAACCTCGCTGCCACACGCTTCCACCTTGTCGAAGACTCGACGGGGACGGAGCGCTTCCGCATCCTGGAGTTCGGCGCACTCGATACGATCAATGTCGGTGGGACGATCCAGGAGATCAAGGCGCGAATGATCATCACTTCCTTTGACTCGACACTCATCACGATCCCTCCGATCGTAGTCGAGACGCCTTCGGGGAGTGCCGTCTCCAAGCCCCTTGCCCTCAACGTCATCTCACCCGAGGTCGACCTTGAGCATCCCGATCGCTTCAAGCCCATCCAAGATCCGTGGGACGAACCCTACACGCTGTGGGATATCCTTGTGATCATCTGGACGAGCTGGATTACCTACGTGGTGATCTTCATTGCCCTCGTTCTCCTCTTCATCTACGAGTATAAGCGTAGAGCGGAGTATATGAAGGAGCCCGAGCCTATCTACCAGCCTCCGACGACCGCCTTCGAGATCTTCCTGCGTCGAGTGGATGCCCTCAAGGGACTGCGCCTCGAGGATCAGCAAGACTTCAAGAACTACTACTCCGAGCTTACGGGGGCACTGCGCTCTTATCTCGGAGATGTCCTACACTTCGATGCACTGGAGAAGACATCCAGCGAGTTGCTTGACGAGCTGCAGGGCTATCCCTTGAGTAGCGACTACCGTCGCACGATCGAGGGCCTCTTCAGAGAGGCGGACTTTGTGAAGTTCGCTAAGAGCCTCCCGCTTCGTAGTGAGGCTGAGCAAGTGACTCGCTCCATTCAGGAGCAGACAAAGGCCTTCCACTTAGCATGGCTTGAAGAGCAGGCTAAGCAAGAAGCCGAGAGAAAGGAGGTGGCCGAATGACCTTCCTGCACCCTCAGCTGCTGTGGCTCTTGCTTCTGCTTCCAGCGCTCCTCATCATCTATATCGCATGGCGTCGGCGTCAGCAGGCCTCTCTCCGTGTGCCTTCGCTTCTCTTCATAAGTGGTGTACGTGGCGGACTTCGTGTCTACCTGCGTCACGTACTCTTTGCCCTGCGTCTCCTAGCCTTGGGCTTGATCATCGTAGCCTTGGCACGCCCTCAGAGCTCCTCATCATGGAGCGAGGATCGTGTCGAGGGGATCGATATCATGCTCACCATGGATATCTCGACGAGTATGCTGGCGATGGACTTCCAGCCCAACCGCGTCGAGGCTGCCAAGGAGGTGGCTATGCGCTTCATCGCTAATCGCCCGAATGATAATATCGGCCTCGTCGTCTTCGCTGGAGAGAGCTTCACGGCTTGTCCGCTGACGCAAGACCATGCGACCCTCATTAATCGCCTTCGGGAGATGACGACGGGTATCATCGCTGACCAGACGGCCATCGGCTCGGGGCTTGCCACGGCTATCAGCCGCCTCAAGGACAGCAAGACCAAGAGTAAGGTCATCATCCTGCTGACGGATGGTGCCAACAATACGGGGAATATCTCTCCGAAGATGGCGGCTGATCTGGCGAAGACCTTCGGCATATCGATCTACACGATCGGCGTAGGCTCGGGGGCTGGTGAGGCACCCTATCCCATACAGACCCCGCTCGGTACAGTCGTGCGCAATATGCCTGTCGACCTCGATGAGCCTACGATGCAGCAGATAGCTGACGTCTCTGGTGGGGCTTACTTCCGTGCTACGGACAATGAGTCGCTCGCTGCGATCTACAAGAAGATCGACCAGCTGGAGAAGACCAAGCTCTCGACGCGGAACTATCATACGACCTACGAGGAGTTCTTCATCTTCGTCCTCGCTGCAGCCTTCCTCCTTCTCCTGGAGTACCTCCTGCGCTCGACGATCCTACGCACCAATCCGTAAGACGATGAATATCCATTTCCATTCACCCGAATACCTCTACCTGCTCTTTGCGCTCCTGCCGCTCTTGGCTCTCTCGCTCTTCGCCTACTGGCGACGTCGTCAGATGCTCAAGCGCTTTGCCGACAAGGAGCTGGGGCAAGCCCTTGCACCTCTGGCTTCGGGGAAGAAGTACGTATTACGTGACCTCTTGCTCCTCATCGCAGGTGCACTCATGATCGTCGTCTTGGCTCGCCCTCAGCTGGCCGGTAGTAGCGACCAGGGAACAGATGATAAAGGTATCGAAGCGATGATCTGCCTTGATATCTCGAACTCCATGCTTTGTCAGGACGTCGCTCCCAGCCGACTGGACTTTGCTAAGCGCTCTATCTCCCGCCTCTTGGAAAATATGCGCTCGGACCGCGTGGGGCTAATCGTCTTTGCTGGGAGTGCCTTTGTTCAGCTCCCGATCACGACGGACATCGCTACAGCTCAGGACTTCCTCTCCGATATTTCGCCCGATATGCTCTCGGACCAAGGGACGGCTATTGGTCAAGCTATCATGCTTGCTCGTCAGTCCTTCTCCGACCGCAAGGATCTGGGGAAAGCGATCATCGTCCTGACGGATGGTGAGGACTTCGAGGACAATGCCACCGAGGCTGCGAAAGATGCTGCGAAGGCTGGTATCCATATCAATGTCGTAGGTATTGGTACCGACAAGGGCGGCCCTATCCCTACATCGGAGGGTAACCTCACCGATGACTCGGGGAATATGGTCGTCACCCGCTTCAATCCCGAGATGTGTCAGCAGATCGCTGATGCTGGTGCGGGTATCTTCGTCTCCTCGACCTCACAGTCTACCGTCGTCAAGGAGGTAGAGAAGCAGCTGGAGGAGCTCCCACGCGCTTCGATCACCTCGCGGTCGGGCAATGGTGCCGCAGAGGCTTTCGAGCCTTGGCTCTGGGCAGCGCTGGTGCTGCTCGTCATCGAGTTCTTCATCATGGGACGCAAGAATAAGTTCCTCATCCGTCATAATATCTTCGGTCATGAGAAGTAAGATTGCCATCCTCTATCTTGTCCTCTTTGCGCTGGGCGGCTCTTCGCTCTATGCTCAGGGGCTCAAGTCCTATATACGCCGCGCCAATAAGCTCTATCAAGCTAAGGACTATGCGGGAGCTACACAGGAGTACCGCCGTGCCTTGCTCCGTGACAGCCTCTCTGGTAAGGCGAACTTCGGTATATCAGCAGCTGCCTACGGGCAGGGACGCTATGACGAAGCTAAGGACTATCTGGAGCGTGCTGCTCAAGACCCGCGCCTCACGCCACGCCAGCAGGCTGGTGTCCTGCACAACCTCGGTAATGTGGCGATGCAGAAGAAGGACTATCAGAGTGCCGTCCAGTCCTATGAGGAAGCCCTGATCCGCAATCCCGAGGACGACAATACGCGCTACAACCTTGCCCTGGCGCAGAAGCTCCTGCAGCAGCAGAACAAGAATAATAAGTCGCAGAGCCAGCAGGGCCAAGATCAGAATAAGGATAAGGACAAGGATAAGCAGAAGCAAGATCCCAAGCAGGACCAGCAGAAGGATCAGAATAAGCCTGACCAGAAGCCCCAGCAGGGGAAGGATAAGCAGGGCCAGCCCAATGAGCAGCGCTCCGGAGAGCTCTCGAAGGAGCAGGCTGAGCAGATCCTCCGCTCCTTCCGCACCGATGACGATAAGACGCGTCGTCGTGTAGAGCAGGAGCAGCGTCAGCAGCAGAATAGTAGTAATAAGAATAAGAAGAGATGGTAATCTCGATGAAGTCAGTAGCCTTCGTAGGGCGCACCCTTGCCCTATTCCTCTGCCTCCTCCTCTCTCCGCTTGGTCTTAGGGCTCAGGTGGTACGTGTCGAGGTGCCGCAGACTGTAGTCCAGGGAGCATCGTTCCAGCTCAGCTATACTTACTCTGGTAGTGAGGACTTCGAGCGTGTCACGGAGCCTAAGGTCGCAGGCCTGCAGGTCCTCTATGGCCCCGCTCGCCAGCAGATGAGTAGCTTCCAGAGTGTCAATGGACGCAACAGCTCGACCTCCTCGGTGAGCCTCACCTACACCCTCATGGCAGAGCGTACGGGGAGCATCACGATCCCAGCGGCTACGGCTACCATCGGAGGTAAGCGTGTCAATGTCCATGGTGCGACGGTGCGCGTCCTCCCTCCCGATAAGAATGCTCCAGCAGGTCGCTCTCAGGCTGGTGGAGCTACTACTACGGGTAGCTACTTCTTCCGCGCGCTTCCTGGGGCTACCGTTGTCTATGAGAAGCAGGCCTTCCCCATACGCTACAAGCTCTATGCGACGACGGAGTTTGATATCAACTCCTTCGAAGCTCCCCAATATGATGGCTTCCTCTCCGAGAAGCAGGCCGATGATGGCCGTCGTCAGCTCCAGCTCGAGACCTACCAAGGGCGCAACTACCGTACGGTAGATATCCTCAGTGAGGTACTCTTCCCCCAGCGAAGTGGTACGCTCACCATCCCTTCATCTAAGATCGGCATCCGCGTCCCCGTGCCTCAGGCCAGTGACGATCCCTTCTTTGGCTCGGCGGTACTTGCTGACCGCACGGTGGAGTCAGCTCCAGTGACCATCCAGGTGCGCCCCCTTCCCACGGAGGGGCAGCCCAAGGACTTCTCTGGTGCCGTCGGCTCCTTCCGCATGCGTGCCGAGCTCCTCACGAAGACCCCTAAGACGAATGAGTCGGTGACGATTCGCCTGACTCTCGAGGGTACGGGCAACCTCAAGCAGGTCATCAGCCC
>ENA-OWMB01001016-OWMB01001016.1-metagenome-genome-assembly--contig:-NODE-1016-length-10353-cov-4.793358_pt1 | contig 10353 bp, 21 predicted proteins | sample MGYA00245353_ERZ651112 | MGnify/ENA primary metagenome ERZ651112 (study PRJEB26857, sample SAMEA4031773) | metagenome | biome: human; feature: oral; material: saliva | place: Philippines | collected 2014...
GAAATTATATTTTATTTATTTTTTTATTATTTCAATAGAAAAGAAAGGTAATACGGTAACCAACATAAGGTAAACCCTTGATACATAAGGCTTAATTCAGGTTACCGTAGTCAAAAAAGAACGGTAACCTAACGGTAAACAGTAACCAATTCATACCCTGATGTAAGTATCTGACTTTCATCGTTCATCCAGCTAAAACCTGAATAATGTTTTGGAACGTCTACAGACGGAATGAATTTTCTTAATGGTTTGATTTTCTTCTTAACCCAACCGTCTGGAATGCTCTTAGCTAATTGCGTTTCAAATTTACGTTTTGTCAACCTCGTGACACCTTCATCCTTGCACCATTCTTGATACAACCACCACAAAAATCGGGATGGCAGGCGAGTGGATTCGAATTTATCAAACCATTCATTGACGAACGCCTTAACCGTATCGTTTGATTCTTTGAAATCCTCCAAGGCCTCAATTGAGGCTTGCGGTTCAATGAAGCGATTGAATGAAATCTCAAGGGCTTTCTTTAAAACATATTCGAGAACTTCCTCACGATAGATGTAATCGTCCTTGATTGCCCAGTTGTCTTCCTTACTCGAGAATGACTTCTTAAACGGCACAATCGCAAACCGTCTATATGTACCATTGGTTTTATTCTTAAAACGTGGTAATTCATTCGTGGATTGAATGACAGTTTTTTTAAATACGGTCGTATACGGTTGTTTGTTTTTTTCCTCAACCAAGACTGGCTCACCAGTTACAACCGAGTTAAAGTTTGAAGATTCATCTACGTAGATACCAGCTTGCACATCGTCTCCGATGATAACGGTCTTCCCTTCAATCATGGACAGAGCAAATCGCTCTGAAAATTGATTAAGTTTCAAGCTAGCAACGTTTCGCATACCGACCAGATTAGTTATGAGTTGCTGGACAGTACCCTTACCGTCATTCCCCTCACCGACAAACCAAATGGATTTCCTGTAAGAGTAATTACCATTCAGACTCGCTGAAATAACCTGCCAGATTAGTTCGACCAATTCTTCATCTCCACTCATAAGGTCAAGTAACCAACTATCAATATCCCACCCGTCAATTACAGGCGATTTAGCAAAATGATCGTATTCTGTCCCGATGGTTGAGAATGCGACGAACTCATGTGTGAATGGTCGTAGTAATTTCTCTTTCTTATCGTATATCCCGTTCTTTACCAAGATGAACCTACGAGGGTCTTTGTATTCACCTATCGGAAAATCACATGAGAACCCCTCGTGTTGGTTCAAACGTGGTGTAGAAGCCAGCATGAAGAGAACATTCTTGGATTTCGCTTCACTGAAATTTGGCTCTAGCAAGCGAATGACCTTATAAGCGAAACTAGGATCTTTGTGATAATAACCTTTGTCTGGATCATAGATTGCGACCCGTTCATTGGGCAGATTCACGATATATAAAATCTGTTCCATGCCTTGTGCCACTGCCAGTTCAGTTAAACGAGTAGGCGCTTTTTTATTTTCTTCTTTCGTACCATACTGGGTTTCTTCCCATTTGACGTTTTCGAGCCAGTTTTTACGATATTCACGACAAGCCAAACGAATCTCACGCCAGTCATTTGCTTTCTCGATATAAGCTGGATGTTGGATAATATTGCTTCGATATTCTTTTTTTAATTTTTCTAAATCAAGAACCACCTCTTCTATCCATTTCCTTTCTAACCATATTTTCAAACGTCCTATCCAATTCATCCGCTGGCAGACTGTCTGGAGTATAGTGATTTGCTATCTTTGCTAGTAAATAAGTTGCATCCACATCGACGCCACGCATTAGCAACCCACCTATGAAACTTGCCAAGGCGTTATTTCTACCACCTTTATCGCCCAAGCCGAAAACGACTTGTTCAAATAACTTGGCGGTCTTGCTTGAGAATTCCCCTCGACTGTAATCAGTCGTGAAATTCATAGGTTCTTTGGGTTGTTTTGACGTTTGCAAGATTGAGATAATTTCCGCTGGTGCTTCTGCCATCTCTTCTGTGGACTTATCCCACTTATAACTTCCTTTGGCATTATTGCTGGGTGCAACCAAGACATAATTGTTTTTATTCGCCTTAATATCAATCCCTGGTTTCACTCGTATATCTTGACTTAACTCTATGCCTTTTGGTTTTTTTAGAAAAATGTGCTTCCCACCGCTTGGTGTAGTAGCAGTTAAAGTCTTAGGGATATACTGAGACAATTCCCATTTTTTTAAAGACTCATAACCGTTCTCAGTCACCGATACATCAATATCGATGACAAAGAAATCGGTTGTCCTCCATGCGATGTTCGCATCGGGTTGCTCGTGCCAAAATCTTCGAATTTCATTTTCGCTAAATGTTTTATCCTTAAATTTCGTGATTGCACGTTTGCTCTTTTTGTCTATTGGGATGACCGAGTAACCTAGTTTCTGATAATGAAGGGCATAATCTACCATCCCAACCATAGATTAGAATGGCAAATCTAAATCATCTGCTTTAGCTGGTGCTGGTTCAGACGATACTGTACCAGAATAAGGTGGCAATTCTGATTGTTCCATTTTCTTGACATTCAAGTTATCGTAAGTTACACCGTTTGACTCAGACTGTTCGTTTTTAACTGTAATCTTTAATGTTTTACCTTTGATAATATCTAGGAACTGTTCGATTGTGTTAATCTCAACGCCTTCAGGAATTTTTACTGCCTTCGCATAACGTTGTAATGCCCATTCTGGATATTGAAGGGTCTCTTTATTGATCCATACCTTATCAAAGATTAGGTTGTTACGGAATTTCTGTTGGAAATCATCACGAATTTTAAGACGGATATCAAGGAAATCTGTTCCTGATTTGCTTGCTGACTGTTCAGCAGTCGCCACGACTACCTCGTATGTTCCGTTTTCCACTGATGAAAATTGTTCTGCTGCTTCGTAGTTTACTGAAAAAAGTGACATTTTTTACCTCCAAATATTTAAACGTTTTTGTTGAAACCATAGCCAACCTGGTTGATAGCCATTGAGTAATCTGAATGCCTTCAATTCGGCTAGGTTTTGACACTTAGTATAATTTTTACCATAGGTCTTGACGCGACGATACACTTTCGCTTCTTCTGTCTTGACCTCTATTTCTTTGCCTTGAATGGTAATAAATTCCATTCCTTGATTGATTTTTGTTAATTGAACATCTGATTTATCTTGTTTGATATCTTGAATGTTTTTCTTCTCGACAATCTCTGCCTTGCAGTATGGACAACAACCGTCCACTAGCTGGTCTCTCCAAAATGTCGCAAAACATTTCTCACACGTCACCGTTAAACGTTCTGAAGGTTTCTTTTTCTTCTTAGTACCATCTAGCGTCCATTCCCTATCGTCATTCGGTAAACCGTGTCGGATGTGATTTCCAACGTGGTCTATCAAGATTGCTTTCTTACCTTCTCTTGGATTTAAGGCCCTCATAGCAAACTGCAAATACAGGGAGAGCGAATCGGTCGGTCGTAACATAATACAGACATCTACATTTGGCAAGTCAATTCCTTCTGTAAACAGATTGACATTGACCATGATTGTGAGTTTGCCTTCTCTGAATGCCTGCATATGACTCTCTCGTTCGCTCTGTGGCGTTTTTCCGGACACGACGGCCGATTGGTAGCCTTGCTCTGAAAATCGCTTAGCGACCCTCTCAGCGTATTCTACGCTATGTGTATAAACGATAGCTTGTTTCCCTTTGGCTAACCTCTCGTAATGATCAATATAATCGCCATACGTTCCATTGAAACTAAACGCTTCATCGATTGAATAGTTTGTAAATTCTCCTGACCTTTTTTTAAGTTTGGCCATATCCAATAGATTTATTGAATAGTAATCAAACTCAGCGATATTCCCGTGGTCTTGAAGCCATCGGATGGATTTACCGACTACTAAATCATCTGCTAAATCATGGAATCCCGAACCGTCCAATCGGATAGGTGTACCTGTGAAAAATAATTGAGTAGCATTACTGAAATAATTTAAGATTGTCTGATATTGTTTTGCTTTGATATGATGCGCTTCATCTACCAAGATTACATTGACTTGAGGCAATCGTTCTAACTTTCGTATAATACTCCCAACCGTTCCGATGATAACCTTATCGAGATTAACTCCGCCACATTTAAAAGTCTCATGAACCTGCTCATTGATTTCTTTCCTGTGGCTAAAAAACAATACTGTCTTATCTTTATCTGTCGCGTTTTTAGCGATATAAGACATCACGACCGTTTTTCCTGAACGGGGTGGGGATTGCACCATTATCTTTCGATTGCCTGCCTTCATGGATTTGATAACATCAATTATCAGTTCCTTCTGGTAATCTCTGAGCGAAAAGCTCATCTACTTTACACCCCTTTCTATCGTCCAAACGATTCTTGGCATAGACGCTGGCGCTCGGTTGTAAGATAAATCCTCTCACTTCCTCACCGTCGTCTGTCGTTTTCTTGACTAAACGAGCGACTACATCTGTTAAACCAAGAAAGTTGTTTAAGATTTTGGAGCGAATATCTGGCATGGCCCTGTTGTAAATCATGCCATTTTCATCTGACCACTGATCAGATGTTTCCCAAGCCGTGAATACAATCCGTTTGTTTAATTGCAACAAGGCTCGTAGACTGTCCAAAATCGTAAAATCGACCCTCTGGTAATCTGCCTGCGTTGGAACCCTGTGGTTTTTCCCATCTCGTCCAAGATTGGCAAGACACGCTCTAAATAATTCAGATACGTTATCCACAACGATCGTATCGTATGGCTTCCCTGCACCTTGAAGCAATTCTTTCACGACAGTCAACCATTCATCCCAAATCTTATGTGTATCGACATCTGCAATATCGATGTTAGGATTACCAGCTAAAACCTTGGCTGATTTATCGATATTGATTACCAGTGTCTTCCCTGGTATGAATGAAATAGTGGTCGTTTTCCCAAAACCTGGATTTCCATAAATCAGGTAACAGGCATCATCATTCGTAATTTCTGTTGCTTTTGTTATTTTCATCTTATACTCAAATTCTTTCTTTCAACTAAACTGGCACCGATGATTTCAAGTCCGTTCTTCAAATCCTCTTTCAAGCGTTTTTTGTCAGGCTTCCAAGTTGCTACCTTGTATGCTTCTGGCAAGACTGTTTCGTCTACTTCCACAGCTTGAGATTTGCGGAATGAAACCTTAAATAAAGGAGTATCAACACGTTCATGACCTGTTAATCTCATACTTTCAGAAACTTGTTCTTTCAAGTATTCTTTTTTCTTCTTGTCGGACTTGTTTAAATTCGTCAAGCGTTTGATTTCTGCGTCACGCGCTTCCATATCTGCATCGATATTTTTTACAACTTTGATACAATTTTCAACCTTAGTCTCATAATCAGTTTCCCAATCAATGGAATCCAAAGTGTCTAGTTTGGTTTCTTCGTCCAATTCCATGTTATAGATTTCAAGAAATTGACCTACTATTGCGTATAAACTCTTCGTCATTTCGTTACCTCTTTCATTAGTTTATTTGCTTCCTTAATCAGCAATCGCATAACATTGCTGTCTGTTTCTTTCTCTGCTGCTCTTGTCAGCATATCTACCCACTCACGTCTAGTGTCATTCTTCCAATCAAACAACTCTGTGAGTGATTTCTTGTGGTTAAAGTAAGGCGAGTAGTCAATTGACTCATCTTCTAAGCGGACACATCTGCCTGCCTTGAGGTCTTTGAAAACATTAACCCTCACATTACTATTTGAAGTTCCGACAACCTCAGCTACTTCATCATATGAGGCAGTAGGGTGGTCTCTATAATATTCCCTAATTCGTTCCGCTTGTGTCATTCGTCCTCTCCTTACGCATTCATATTCACGTTTGAACTTGCATCTTCAATCAATGCTTTCAAATCGTTTTGATATTTATCAATTAGTTGTCTATTATTGTTTACGAAATTTTCAACAACTTGTCCAAGAAATTCTTGTGTTGGAATTCCTTTGATGTCAGCTAGTAATTTTACAAATTCTTTCTGTTCCTCAGTCACTTCTGCTCTGAGAAACGACTTTCCCTTATGGTGTAAATCCATCAGTCATACGCCCTTCCTTTAAATTCATTTTTGATTTCCACACTCTCACATTTCACACACTCAAGAGGTGGATAGTTATCGTACCAATCAAATTCACGTCCACAATCAGCGCACGTACACTTCCATAAGTACATTATTTCCTCCGTAATTTCAGTTGGAAATTTTCAGCTTCTAATCTCTTTCTTAAAGATTGTTCCTGTTGCAATCGTTTCTTGAGATCATCGATTTCATGTTGCATATGTGCCATCATTTCTAGGTCACGCATTTTCTCTCTGCGCTTGCAAGTGGATAAATCCCACGCTTGTCTATCCCATACGATTTGCATGTCGCATTCTCCGTGGCTCTGGCAATGCCAGAGGTTCTGGGCGCAAGCCTACAGGCGGTTCGTTATCATAGGTGAAGCCAGGAAATGGACGACGGATATTCTTGCGAATCTCTTGCCATTTATCCTCTCTACCACGTTCGAATGCGTGATTGTACCCTTGAATAATCATAGACGCAAATTCTTGCTCTTCTCGTCTTTCTTCTTCCTTGCGTTGTTCCTGCAATTTGATATGACGGCAAGCCCCTGCAAATCCAATCAGCAAGGCTCCAACGCCTATTAACTGGTCTAAAATCGGTGGTTCAAACATTTTTTAATCTCCTTTATTGTGCTAACTGACTTTGAAACCGAAGTACGTCGTTCAAGTCATATAAATACTTGCCACCTTTGGCATTTTGCTGGTAGCGGAATTTCCCTGCGTCTCTGAAATCTTCAATTTTCTTACGACCCCAACCAGTTTTCTCTTGGACATCTTTGATTGAAGCCCAGTTCGTACCTCTTGATACTCGTAGTTTAGCTTCAGTCATAGCTTTCACATTCAACTGTACAAGCTCTTCCAACAGTTCATTTTTGAAATCTTCTCCAAACAATTCCAAAGCCATTGGCAATTTCCTCTCTTTCGTGTTATAATTCAGTTAGTTATATTAGTATGCGCCTGACTCCTGTTAGGTGCTTTTTTGGTTTAAAAAGTTTTACTTTCCATCGCCCTGAGTTCTATCTCATGGCTGACTTGTTTTAATAGCTTCTCACACGCTATTTTAGCTTCTCTGTACGTTGTAGATTCGCTGATGAAGTAATCAGCAAGTTCAATGATTTTATCTTCCATGATTTTCTCCAAAAATCGGTCTTAAGACCGATGTACCCCCTTCAAAAACGGTATATATTTATATTATCCTTAACAAGAAAGGAGCTGATGCAAATTGGCAAAATTTTTGAAGGGGACTGTGTCTCAGTAGAGTTTGGATTCATTTTGTAGGTTACCTTTTGCCTACCGTACCTGACTAGCAGGGTTCAATAGGGAAGCTAGCTTTTTTCTCGGCGTCTTAGCTAGACGACCCAATATTTTTAAAATAGCTGACATTTTTTCTTAAAGTGTCGAAAAAACTAGTCTTCCAAATCGAGAATCAAATTCTATTTCAACTACAGTGCTGGGGGCGATACCAGCGAAGTGTTGTTGACTACTGCTATTAGTTTGAGCAGAACAATTTCCGTAGCGTACTTCAGATAGCAGCTGGAGTACGTTTTTTATTTGTCTACTGAACGAATATCGCCTCAGTCTCATATCCTCACCCCCTTTCAAATGTGGTATAATCAAAATAAAATGATTGGAGAAATCCCATGGATTCTAATAAACTATTCTGCTTGTTTTGCGGTTATTCTGTTCCAAAGCACTACAATACATTCCAAGAAGAAGAACACTACTTTTGGATTCGTCGTCCACATGCTAATGTTGAGGAAAATTTGAACGACAAAATAACAATACAAACAATGAATTGTCCGAACTGTCATAAAGTTTCAATCGACATCTTGGGCGTTGGTAGTCAATTCCCAAATCGCATTATGCACTTCAACCCTATTTCACTTGCAAAAGTCTATCCAGACTACATCCCTCAGTCTATCAGAAGTGATTATGAAGAAGCTCACGCTATCTTAAATCTCAGCCCCAAAGCTTCTGCTACCCTCTCTAGACGTTGTCTACAAGGAATGATTAGGGATTTTTGGGGAATTTCTAAAGCAAGGCTAGTAGATGAGATAGACGCTTTAAAAGAGTCTGTTGACCCAAGCACTAAAAATGTACTCGATGCTCTACGAAAACTTGGAAACATTGGCGCCCATCCAGAAAAAGATGTAAATCTTATAGTGGATATCGAACCAAATGAGGCTCACAAGTTGCTGAAGTTTATAGAATTACTTATGCAAAAATGGTATATCGAGCGTCATGACAACGAGCAATTACTACAAGATATTTTAGATTTGGACAAAGATAAACAAGATCAACGCAAACCTAAAAATTCTTGATAATGTGGAGAACACGGGTCTAACTCAAATATTAGCATGCCGTCCATATTGTAATACTGGTCGACAATTCGAATACTATCCGCTTCAGTTCCTTCACCTCTCAAAATTGAAAGGTGGATAACTTTTTCAACCGTCAACCCATCAGGTCTACCACGTCTATCGTGGTATTTTTCTTTTTGTCCTGGCATTTCCCTACTCCTTTCTATTTTTAATCTCCATTTCTGCTATAATATAGTCAGAAAGGAGGTAATATTATGACTGAAATTCACGCATGTCTTTGCGGAAATTGGGTGAACCTATCAGCCGACGACGATTGTGTAATGGGACCAAATATGGCTAGTCCTTACATTTGGTGGGAAGAAAATGCAGAACTCTACTCACCAATTTCTAAACCTGAAGCAAACTCGATGTACCATCAGGATTATATCTACATTCACTATCGTGGCGCTGACTATCGTATCCATCCAATCTTTATTCAAGTCGTTTCTAGATAACTTTTTCTAGTCTTTTGGAAATGATTTCTAAATCTAAGTCGTCCAGTTTCAACTGGTCGGCTTTTTCATTTAAACGAACTTCGACAACTTGGTTAATTTCAAACCATTCTCGTTTTGTAAATTGGCTTCTGAATTTTAGAAATTCCTTTACTGCTTCTTTCATGGTTTGTCCTCCTTTCTGTTTCTAATCTCCATTTCTGCTATAATAAAAGCAGAAAGGAGTTAACCTTATGACTTTTAAAGAATATTTGACAATAGCAAGCAAACGCGACATCTACGATGATGGTAAAGATTTTGATTTTGAAACCATCTTTGCTAGAGAAATATTACGTTATGCACACGATTCCGAACTGGAAACCAAAACAGGTTTCTTTCGTCATCTTGAAATCATGGATGCCGAATCTTGGTTTATCGAACTTGCTCACTCAGTCTATCAAGATTTTGAGAAATCAATTTTAGATTCTCACTAATCGAGCGTGACTTTTTTTGATACGGCAATCTCAGAAATTTACCACCAGCGCTGACTACCTTAATGATTTTTTCAAGGTGGTCTTTTTCTTTTTCAAGAGCATCAATAATTTCTTTCATCCTTCCTCCTACTCAATCCCATAATCTTCAATAACTTGAAGAATGAAACTGTTTGCTCGTGGGCCTTTAGTCGTTCCACTTAGAATATTTGTTACTTCCTGTCGTTTAAAGCCATAAGCAACCGCTAGAGTTGTCTTTTTAATGCCTTTCTCTTTTAAGAAAGCATTAACCTTTTCACGACCGTTTGCGATATCTGGCATATTTTCTCCTTTCTTTTTCTTTCTTCTTTTTCTGCTATAATATAAGCAGAAAGGAGGATAACTTATGACTAAGTCTGATTTAGCACCTTATCTAAATGCAGTTACAAACGAAGAGGACACTCTTCTAATCTGCAAAACAGAGCAAGGTGCATACATTGGCGATTTCAGCCCTTCATGCGATGAAGAAGATTTTGTGCTAACTTACGAAGACGTTTCTGTCTCTTTGTCTTACGCACAGGTTCTTTCTGCAACTCTTTTGAAGGCTTAACCGCTGGTTTCAAATGGTCATTCATCCAAATACTAAACAAAAACTGACACTGTCCAACCGTCTTTTTTGTTCTAGTGCTTGGGTGGATTTTTATTTGTCGATAATCTTCCCACGCCAACTTATGCCCATACCCTTTCAGAATCTTTGTAAACAATTCAAAAGGTACTTCAAATGTAATCTTGTCTAGCCCAGTAGAGTCTACATAATCTTCTGGCAACTCGAATAGTTCTCTGTCTGTCATAATTTTTCCTCCCTCTTTACTAATTTGTAAATAAGAAACAACTAAAAAATTAACTATTTTTTTATCTTTTCGCTTGACTTTTTTTAGATGTTCGTCTAAAATGAAAGCATAATAAAAACACTAATAAATCTATAAATACCGTTCTACA
>ENA-OWMB01001018-OWMB01001018.1-metagenome-genome-assembly--contig:-NODE-1018-length-10339-cov-7.968398_pt1 | contig 10339 bp, 9 predicted proteins | sample MGYA00245353_ERZ651112 | MGnify/ENA primary metagenome ERZ651112 (study PRJEB26857, sample SAMEA4031773) | metagenome | biome: human; feature: oral; material: saliva | place: Philippines | collected 2014...
TCTGAACTGGATTGTAGTTCCAGCAGGGGAGATACTTAAGGGCTATTTCTTTTTTAGATGACCAATACCTCCAGCCTCATCAGTAATACTATGAAATGTGCCCCCTCCTGATAGGTCGCCTCTTGCCAACTCGCTAATACAACAAACCCAAATAATGCGCTCAAAGGTATTTTGAGACTTCTGCTCCTCAGCTGTGAGCTCGCCAGTCGCTCGATCCACCTCCTCCATCTTGACGGTGAAGTTACCGTCTATGCCGAAGAGATAATTAAAGGAGAAGGTATTATATTAAATGGCTACCTTAGCAGGTGAACAAAAAACGAAAAGGACAATGCTTATAGAAATCTTAGGCTATCTATATATGGGTGTAATAGTCCTATTCTCGATTCTGGCGATGCTCTTCTTACTGATGATTCCCATCGCTGGAGTGATGTCGTTCATTGACTCTCTGAGAGGCAAGGAAGAAGGAGGCCTATCTGATAGCTTTATCAATTTCTGGTCAGCTCACAGTGACAACTAACCGTTGTGATTAGCTTTCAGATTCCGTACCTTCACACTTGCTAATACAGCCCACAGATATTCAAGGTGCTAAATGCAGATGATGCCAAGGCAATAGCCCTGGCATCATCGAATGGGAACGGGGGACGTGTCCCTACTGGGATTAAACGCTCTGCCCGCAGGAACAAAGATACTCAAACCATATATGAATTCGCAAGCATCCGAAATCCTCTCACTCATCCTGAACCTCACGGGGAACATCGAGAAGGAGTTCAATGACCGCCTGCCTCGCAAGATCGGTGTGCTGGCAAAGCAGCACTTTCGGGACAACTTCCGCAAGTCGGGCTTCGTTGATGGGGGCGTGCGGCCGTGGCAGAAGGCACAGCGAGAGGGAGGCACATCCACCTCTTCTCGCTACCGCACGCTGACCTGTTGTGATTAGCTTTCAGATTCCGTACCTTCACACTTGCTAATACAGCTTGTAGCGAATGGGAGATAATCTCGAAGAGTTACCTCAGACTGTATCTGATGTGCTAATTCTTGAGGTTATCTCCTTGTTCTCTTCCACTATACTGTAAAAACATAGCTTTCCACGCTCTTGGCGTACAATTATGAGCGAAGGTGTCCCCTGAATACTGGTGCGGAAGTAGTGATATCTGAATGGACGCCCCTTAAAGTCCCCAGCATACCCGATATAGTCAGACCTTTTGATTAGCATCTCGATTTCTCTTATAGCGTCATTCTTCGCTATGTAGTTCTTGTGAGGCTGATTGATGGTTCCTTCAGCCCACCCACCGAGAATGAGATGGGCTGGGCGAACTCAGGGCGAACAATTTCCTTCCCGACAAGCATCTTCTTCGCCTAGTCTAATATGTTGTGATTAGCTTTCAGATTCCGTACCTTCACACTTGCTAATACAGCCTGACCTGCGTCGGTATCCTCGTCTACTACGCTGTGATTAGCTTTCAGATTTCGTACCTTCACACTTGCTAATACAGCCTATCAGGTACGATAGACGTAATCACCATGCTGTGATTAGCTTTCAGATTTCGTACCTTCACACTTGCTAATACAGCTAGACAAGAGATATGTATTTTACCAATTCTGCTGTGATTAGCTTTCAGATTTCGTACCTTCACACTTGCTAATACAGCCGTTCAGATGCTTCTTTGCTTCCTCGAGAGGCTGTGATTAGCTTTCAGATTTCGTACCTTCACACTTGCTAATACAGCGATGGCGACAAGGACCTCAGCCCAGCCATAGCTGTGATTAGCTTTCAGATTTCGTACCTTCACACTTGCTAATACAGCCGTCAAGGCTAATTTCTCCGATGACGAGGAGCTGTGATTAGCTTTCAGATTTCGTACCTTCACACTTGCTAATACAGCCGTCAAGGCTAATTTCTCCGATGACGAGGAGCTGTGATTAGCTTTCAGATTTCGTACCTTCACACTTGCTAATACAGCAGATAGCGAAAAACTTAGCACGCACCAAAGGCTGTGATTAGCTTTCAGATTTCGTACCTTCACACTTGCTAATACAGCTATGGGCATCGTTGCCAGCTTCACGAACCTGCTGTGATTAGCTTTCAGATTTCGTACCTTCACACTTGCTAATACAGCTTTTCCTCTTAACGAGATCGGTTGTGACCTGCTGTGATTAGCTTTCAGATTTCGTACCTTCACACTTGCTAATACAGCGAAGGTGTTGATAGTTGGTATAAGGGTCATGCTGTGATTAGCTTTCAGATTTCGTACCTTCACACTTGCTAATACAGCCTAATGCTGTTAGACTGACTTCTTCGACAGGCTGTGATTAGCTTTCAGATTTCGTACCTTCACACTTGCTAATACAGCACTCGTTACGACGACCAATATAAGGAGTATGCTGTGATTAGCTTTCAGATTTCGTACCTTCACACTTGCTAATACAGCCGTACGCTCAACGTCGTCGCGGTGTCCATCGCTGTGATTAGCTTTCAGATTTCGTACCTTCACACTTGCTAATACAGCCGTATGCAGCGGGCTATCGTCTACAACCTCGCTGTGATTAGCTTTCAGATTTCGTACCTTCACACTTGCTAATACAGCCACAACGAATGAACGCAAACGATAATATAGCTGTGATTAGCTTTCAGATTTCGTACCTTCACACTTGCTAATACAGCTGATCAGCCCCGTAGACTCGATGACCGAGCGCTGTGATTAGCTTTCAGATTTCGTACCTTCACACTTGCTAATACAGCTTATTAATTTAATTCTGTTTCGCTGACCGGCTGTGATTAGCTTTCAGATTTCGTACCTTCACACTTGCTAATACAGCCTTGTCCTCGGGCGTATCGTTGATGCGCTGGCTGTGATTAGCTTTCAGATTTCGTACCTTCACACTTGCTAATACAGCGTGTCACCCCATTCGCTAGTGACCCCTTCGGCTGTGATTAGCTTTCAGATTTCGTACCTTCACACTTGCTAATACAGCAGATCGGAGGACGAGGGAGATGGAGGTGCTGCTGTGATTAGCTTTCAGATTTCGTACCTTCACACTTGCTAATACAGCTTTGTAGTGATTTGTAATACAAACCATTTCGCTGTGATTAGCTTTCAGATTTCGTACCTTCACACTTGCTAATACAGCAGATCGGAGGACGAGGGAGATGGAGGTGCTGCTGTGATTAGCTTTCAGATTTCGTACCTTCACACTTGCTAATACAGCTTTGTAGTGATTTGTAATACAAACCATTTCGCTGTGATTAGCTTTCAGATTTCGTACCTTCACACTTGCTAATACAGCAACCACGCTAAGGCCCTTCCTACGGAAGAAGCTGTGATTAGCTTTCAGATTTCGTACCTTCACACTTGCTAATACAGCGTGAGATAAAAAAACAGCACCCCGATACTGGCTGTGATTAGCTTTCAGATTTCGTACCTTCACACTTGCTAATACAGCCATCGGAAGCAAGATAATCTCTCCATCGCTGCTGTGATTAGCTTTCAGATTTCGTACCTTCACACTTGCTAATACAGCGACGAGCAACACAGAGGCAACGATATACGGGCTGTGATTAGCTTTCAGATTTCGTACCTTCACACTTGCTAATACAGCCAAGCGTCATCTTGAGCAGTCCTACCAGCAGCTGTGATTAGCTTTCAGATTTCGTACCTTCACACTTGCTAATACAGCGAGCAGCGGGATAAGCTGCACAACGAAGTAGCTGTGATTAGCTTTCAGATTTCGTACCTTCACACTTGCTAATACAGCTAAGACGTTCAAGGCTTGCTGTAGCGACCAGCTGTGATTAGCTTTCAGATTTCGTACCTTCACACTTGCTAATACAGCGCTGCATTGCAATGCTATCGTGCTTGCGTGGCTGTGATTAGCTTTCAGATTTCGTACCTTCACACTTGCTAATACAGCGCCGCCGTGGTGCGCTATGCCGTGGCCTCGGCTGTGATTAGCTTTCAGATTTCGTACCTTCACACTTGCTAATACAGCGGTCGTGATGGCGTTGATAGCAGCCCACTCGCTGTGATTAGCTTTCAGATTTCGTACCTTCACACTTGCTAATACAGCTGACCCTGCAAAGAAGTCTATAGGACAAGCACTTAGTAGAAGGTTTTAGAAAGAGAAAAGCCCGTGGATATCCACGGGCTTTTCCTTTACTTAACTACTTTTCCGATTCAAGACCTCAGAGCATATCGAAGAGGCCAGGGAGCTGAACGGCATCGGTAGGCTTGCGCGAAGAGAAGTGCTCCATCATACCAAATTGCTTGTCGGTAAGCGTCATGATCACCACCTCGCCCTCATCGGGAAGCATCGCCTTGACCCGCCGCACATGCGTCTGTGCCTGCTCCATACTCGCACAATGGCGCATATAGATGGAGTACTGAAACATCGTGAAGCCATCCTTCAGGAGCTCTTGGCGGAAGCTGGTAGCCGCCTTGCGCTCCTTAGGCGTACTCGTAGGCAGATCAAAGAAGACAAAGACCCACATGATGCGGTATTCACTTAGTCGCTTGGCTCGCATGACAAAAGGGGATAAGCCAAGCGGCGGGCCTCACCCACGAAGCAACGCAGGAGCGAGGTCGCCGTCTGCGTCGCTGCCAGCATCAGCGGACGACGCTGTCCCTCGATCTCCACGTCCAGCGTCGGAAGGGCGAGTAGTCGTGCCTTGATCTCCTTCGTCAGCTCCGTAGGGAAGCCCTCTTCCTCGCAGATCTCCACGACGAGCAGATCCACATAGGGACGGTAGGGCTCCATGATATCGTCTGCCAGGCAATAGGCATTATACTTATTGTGGTGATGGATGCCGAGTGTGGGGAGGAGGCCACAGCCGACGAGGGCCCGTGCGATGATAGCTCTAAGGATGGCATAGCCGTAGTTCAGGAGCGAATTCGGAGCCGCCTCCTCTCGCTCCCGCACAAAGCCCGGGAGGGAGATGAAGAGGTTACGCCAATAGAAGGCCGCAGCCCGCGCCTCAAGATTGTCTGCATCCCCGCTCTTGACCTGTCGGGACCAAGCGAGCATATTCTTCGCAGGCTCTCCCAAGACGGTATGCAGGGCATAGGCTTGGTTGAGGATCTTTGCCTGCACCGTCTGTTGCCAGAGCTGCTTCCTCAGTGGAAGCGAGGCATCGAGCTGTGCACGGAAGCGCTCGGTCTGGAGCGTATGCCCGTCCAGCGGGAGGAGTAATCCCGAGGGCATGTGCGTCGCTGAGCAGGTCACGATAGCACAATTATTCTCGAGCAAAGCCCCTAAGAGGGCATGGGTGATCGTAATCTGTGGGTGGTCGAGGAGGACGACCCCGATATCCTCTATCGGGATCGTCCGTACCGTCGTCTCACGATCATCCGACGGCTGCCGCACCTCCAGCTGCTTGAGACGCAGGGAGAGGTAGGCAGGATTGCCGATATAGATCGTTCGCCTCATCATGGTAGTTGGGGAGTATCAGAGCAGAGAGATCCGTCCGAGAAGATCAACACGTACCTTGCGGATACTCTTCTCCTCGTAAGCCTTCAAGCTTTGCACACGATGAAATTTAGGAATGCGCCCCATAGTATTCTTATCATCTGCTACACTCGTCTCCAAGTGATACCTGAATACATAGTATGAGGAAGACATCTTCTGCACACGGTAGAGGTGTTCACTGAGCTTGCGATAGTCCTGTGTTTCGAGGGCTCGCTGAAGCTCTTCATCCGACAGTCCAATGATAACCATCTCATCCTGCTGGAGGGAGTCAACAAACACCCAATCGGAAGATGGAAGCAAGCTCAGCACCGACTCTGGGACATCTCCCCGCTGTAGAACTTGCTCCATGACCTCACGTGGATGCGTGATGACTAAGGGAATCCCATAGCGTGCACGGTCTACAGCGTCCCAGAAGGTCACTATAGACTCCACGAGCTTGCCCTTAGGCGTACGATAGATCGCCAGATGATGGTTATTGCGAGGCGAGACAAAGCCAACAGCGTCGCCCTGCTCATCATACTTCACCGCCTTCATCTTACCCCGATCCAGCCCAGTGAAGCAGCGCACACTGCGGATGGGACCTTGCGTACCCGCTTCATCCATGTACACATCTCCCGCAAAGGCTTCCTTCTCCTTACCTCCGTGCCGTGCGAGAAGCTCCTTCAGGCGCTTCTTCAGAGCCAAGTCCACGACGTAGTCTACATCCTTAGCCTTGAGACTGTGGAGGTCGTACTTACAGACGATCTGCTGCTCCCCATTGACCATGATCTGCCCATAGACCGTCTCCTTCGATAGCGGGCCACGGGGCACTAAGAGCCCCGACTGCACGCACTTCTTCCCGTGACGGAGGTAGATATTGCGTCCTCGGGTGACGACACGCTTCCCAGGGCGGTAGGAGATGAGGATCTCGGCGACCTTATCGCTGACTGTCCGCACCGAGAAGTGAGGGCGCTGCGTCAGCCAGCGCTCCAGGAGGGAGAGCTTATCAGTCTTCGCCACCTTCTGCACCTCGATCTCTTCGCTCATCGCCTCACGCTCGCTCTCAGAGCTTACACGATTGAGGCGCTGGATATATCCCTGACGAGTCGAAGCTACGACGAGGGCATCGATAGCGTGGTGGCGGTGGTCCTTACGCTTCGACCAATCCTTGATGCGAAGCTTCTCGGTCGTCTCACCCTGACGAGATACACGCTCCGTCTCACCCATCGAGTCGTAGCGATCGAGGTTGAGCGTATGGAGGATATCATCATAGCCCCAGAGACTACGAAGTCGGGCAGTCACTCCACCCTCGCTCGCAGAGACACGGCGGATACCCTGCTGGAGGATGGCCATAGCTTGGCGTGAGATGTACTGCGTCAGACGTAGCTGACGCTCGAGGAAGTCGGAGGGGATATCCTCCTTCAGCCAGCGTAGGCGCTGATGCTTGCTGTAGGAAATCGCCTTCTTATCCAGCAGTCCATTGATGCGCTCCATATACTCGGCTTCCCAGCCCTTTGCACGGATGTACTCGAGAGCGGTGCGATTGCCCTTCTCCTTGTTGCATCGGCGACAGGCGCAGGTCTTATTGCCGTAGGAGTCATCATAAAGGACGGACTTCGGGATGATGTGCTCGACCTCCATATCGTCCCCATTGAGACATTGGCTCAGCGTCAGGATCTGACCGCAGTACAGACACTTTTCTCCAGCCTCCTCCCACAGCATATACTTGCGGATGCGAGACTTCGTCGGGAAGAGTCCACACTCACGTATCTTCTCTGCGATCGCTTTGTTCTCCTTCTCTCGACGGCGGTTGCCCTCTGCCATACGCTCACGCTCCTCACGCGACATCTTCAGCTCGCGTGCCAGCTCGACACGGACTTCATCGACGCCGTACTCGGCCTTGAGCGCATTGACGAGGTTGATCATCTGGTTGAGGATCTTCTCGACGAGGGGCTGACGAAGCTCATTGCGCTGCAGCAGCGGTATCTTCTCCAGGAGCGTGCGCTCGGTGATCTCTTCGCTGGTGGGGCTATTTGAGTGGCGGTAGCCGACGGCTGCGCACGCCTCGCTATAGCCCAGCCCCTGCTGCAGCTGGGGGAGGAGCTTGCAGATGAACTTCGCGGACTTATTCCCGTAGCCAGGCTTGACGAAGTCCAGACGATAGAGCTGATCCAAGAGCCCACCATCCAGGTCCTCCTCCTTCATGCCGAGCTGCGTGATGAGAGCACGACGCATCGCCTGACGCTCCTCGATGGAGTAGAGGATGTGCCACAGGCGGTAAAGGGGCTGGCGGACGTAGCTATCGGTGACGACAGCGACCTCTCGCTCGGTGACCTCGCCCGTCTCTTCGTCGGTGAGCTGGACGGTCATCATACGCGTCTCCAGCTCCATATCGAGGAGGTGGTGATACTGCGGATAGGGCTGCAGAGCAGCAGCGAGAGCGACCCGCGTGCTATTCCCCTTCAGCCCACTCTTCGAGGTAAGCTGGTCTGCTATGAGTGCCTTCTCCTTGAGAAGCTTCTTCAGCGCAGCGAAGGATAGCGAAGCGCTTGACTGAAGATGTGCGACGATCTTAGCACGCTCCTCGAGTGTGATGTCACGTGGCGAGCCGTCGGGACGGGTCAGACGGATATTATTCACAGCCTCATAGATACGGCAGAGCTGGAAGAGGGGTGAGGACTTCGGGGCTACCTTCGGGCCGAACTTGACCTTACGCTCGACGAGCTGCCGACCGCCCTTGCCGTCGTCCTGCTGGACGCGCATCACCTTCTCTTGCTTCTCAAACTCGCACAGCGAGACCAGGTGCTTGCAGGACTTCAGCGGGCGCTGCATGAAGATGACTTCATCGCGTAGCATCCGGATGAATGCGTCTGTAAGGATATCGGGATAGTGCACGCGCTGAGCTGCCATGATCTGATCGTACTCATCGATGTAGCGCTGACGGGAGAAGATCTGATCCTTGATGCGGTAGCTGATACCGCCCGTGGGGCTCTCACTCTGATTCTGACGGAGCTGCTCGGCGAAGTACTGCCCCACCGTCTTGTGCTCGTCCTGGAGCTTCTCGTCATTCGCACGGATGCCAGCGAGGTAGGCACTATTCGAGTCCTTCTTCTTCTCGCCCTCATCACCGACGATGGCAGCGGCATCACTCTTGACGTGACGATAGCCACGCTTCTGATTGATGTGGCAGAGCACACGCCCCAGCTCGGGCAGCGTCAGGCGCTGACCAGCGGTAGCCGCCCGCTCGCGGAGCTCCCATAGCTCCAGCAGAGGGAGCTGAATGAGTGCGGCATCGGGGAGCATCCCGACCTTCTCCAGCTCCCGACGCAGACGGTAGCGACGCAGCTGATAGCGGGCAAAGCCTCGGCGCATTGTACGGCGCGCCGTCCGCTCTTGATTCGCCGTGAAGGCCTTCCCTACAGAGAAGTCCGCAGCATCGGTAGCATTGTTTAAGGGGACGACACGGCTCCCCATACCTAAGATTTCAGCAGGATCTCCCTGCGCATCGAGGGCGATAAGGCACCACCCTATTGATCCTACTCCGAGGTCAAGACCAAGTACATGTTTGCTCATAAGCATTGCTTGTGTTGATATTAAGAAAAATGGCTACATTTGCAGTAACGAAATCTGAAAGCTAATCACAATAAGGATTCATTCCGTTGTGAGAACATCCAGGGTGGGGCCTCTTAAGTGAGGTTCTCACCCTTCTTTTTTGTGATCAGACCGAGAGGTCAGGCCACTACGATCAGCCGTAGCACTGAAACAAATGTAGCAACTTCCCCGCGCCCGAGCAAGCAACACCGCATCCATGAGCGACTTACACCTCGCAGAAGGGCTCATCATACACCCACTTTCCCTACACCCAGAGCGAGCTATCTTGAGGCTGCTTCTCCGCGAATTCGGGGTATATACCCTGCAAAATCCGTTTACTTTTATTTACTACATCATATTACACACAGACATATTATCGCGAGAAAACAACATATCCATACATTTACTCGTTGTAACTAAGGTAGGAGAGGAAGCCCGTCTTACACTCCTTCCCTAAGTACAATTCATTTAACGGAACCATTATCGTGGAGCAGGATAGCCCCGTCTACCCTCCCTCCGCCTCATCATCAACTACAAGCAGAATGGCTACAAAACAATCATTTCGCCGACTCGGCATCCTATCTCTTCTCCTCTTCTCCTTTGCCTTAGTGCTCAGCTCTTGCGGTGGCAAGAGTGACCTGCCAGGCGGAGAATTCGGGGGCTTCGGCAGCGCAGACCTCAAGCAAGAGATCTCGATCAGTGCATCCGCTCCGATCAGCGTCCACTTCAACGCCAACACCCAAGGGGGATCTGACATCTACCGTGACGGCAAGCTCGTCGGTCAGATCACCTACAATACCGAGTGGAGAGAGCCCATCGCAAAGTCCTATCGCACGACCTTCACCCACAAGGGTTCGGGGCTATATGTTGGTATTATCGTACGCAGACCCGATAATGCCCCTGCATCCATCAAGGTAAAGACGAGCGTGAAGCTGTATAGAGGGAACAAGTACCTCAAGACCTACGAGAAGGAGGTAACACTCACCTCGGATCCTTCACAATCATTATCAAGTGAACTTTACAAAGTCGAGGCTAACGGCAACTAGCCAAACGATCCCGACTTAGGAGGGGCATGCTCTCTGGCACATAGTCCCTCAGGCAAGATCCCGCTTGATACTGCTCCTCTCTCGGGGCGTATCAAGTGGGATCTTCTCTTTTCGAGGAAGTGGCTTTGCCGAGCACTCTCCCACCCCGAATGAAGTATTATATATAGGTAGTCAGCCACCGGACCTTCGCCGACCGCCCTTATAGAGGCGGGAGATGAGGCGAGCTTTGACTAACTTTGTAAGCGTAATTCAAAAAGACAGAG
>ENA-OWMB01001031-OWMB01001031.1-metagenome-genome-assembly--contig:-NODE-1031-length-10261-cov-16.336959_pt1 | contig 10261 bp, 6 predicted proteins | sample MGYA00245353_ERZ651112 | MGnify/ENA primary metagenome ERZ651112 (study PRJEB26857, sample SAMEA4031773) | metagenome | biome: human; feature: oral; material: saliva | place: Philippines | collected 2014...
TATGTAGACCATTATGACCATTGGAAAACTTTACAAGAGAGGATGCAAAAGGGAGATACTATTAGTTTAAAAAAACATATAGATGGAACTTTTTATCTTACAGTTAATTCTGAAGCTTTTGATATGTTGAACTCTTCTCCAAATATGCCATCTACTACCCACCCAAGAGGTATAGACCCAAAATTACAACCTTTTATAGTGGCTTATGTAACAGATTTATTTGAAACTCAAGCAGATAGAGATATTGAGAATGTAATAAAAGTATTTGAAAAGAAACTACTTAGTTTAGCAGAGGGTAGAAGTAGAAAAATAAAAAGAAGTGGTGTGGTAATATGATAGAATTAAATACACTTATTTATCATTTAAACAATCAAGCAAATAAAGATAATTTACCCTACTATTTTACTAATGATGTTCTAATACAAGACCCTATAAAATTTAAAATATTAGAGCAAGTAGAAGATAAATTAACTATTGAAATAGATAATAATATAAAGCCTACTCAAGATATGTTTTTAAATAAAACATTTAAGTATGGTGTTAATATATATAATATTGTAGACATAACAATTTCAGATAAAATAATTATACAAATAGATAGACAAAATAAATTACCTAAAAGAAGTTTTACATTGGAAAATAAGCAACCTATACTGTTAAAAGCTAACTATTCATATTCTAGGGAACAGTCGGCTAATACTTTTAATAATTTTAAAAGAATAGATTTTGGAGTTGCTTTACTTTCAGATGAACAAGGTACACTCTTTGAAGAGATTAGAGCTTATGTAGAGTTATTCTTATATAGAAAAAGAAATATGCTACAAGTATATGATTTAAAAAATAATACATTAATTAAAAATAAATATATTTTTATTGATACGAATGTTACAACTTCTTTATTCATAGAAAATAGAGAAAATATATATAGAACATTTTATGTATTGATAAGAACATTTAATAATATAAATTAGGAGGAACAATAATTGGCAAATAAAACAGTTATAGATATGGGAAGTGAGCAAACAGTTGGTAGAACAAGTACAGAAATTCTTGTATCTGCTTTAGGTTACTCAAATAAAACAAAAGCCGTATCACTATATGCTATTCTTTTAACAATGAAAGAACCTGTTTCAGGGCTATCAACAGATAATTTACAATCAGGAAATTATGGAATAAACTCTGTTAAAGCTAGTAATGGTACGAATGTTGCACCTACAATTCTTGACGAAGAAGACCCAAATGCAGAAATATCAATACAAATGAAAGAAGACTTGAACTTTGTTAGAGAAAATGCACCATTTGGAGTAAATCGTTCAATATTAAATGCTATCTTTAAAGGAGAAAGTTTTTATGTAGGTAATGATGAAATAGTTACAATAGTAGGTACAAATGGAACTATGAAATCAAAGACTGCTAGAGCGAAAGCAAATGAAATGAACTTACCTTTTAAAGCATTATTTGGTTTAGAAGCAGATGAAATAAAAGTAACAGGAGCAGTTGACCCAACAACAGGTAAAATTCAAACTAGAAAAAATACCTTCAGAAATGCTTATGATACATTTAACAAAACTGTATGTTTAGAATTTAGAGTAGTAGCTAACAAAACATATGTAATGATTATGCCTTTAATAGCTACAACAGGTATGACAAAAGATGAAGGAGATGTAAACACTTATACTCTAAGTGGAAACAGACTTTGTGATGTATGGGAAAGAAATGACTATGTACTAGAAGTTGGAGAAACATCTAAATTAAATGTAGATGAAGAATTAGACGAAATTGTAGTTGACGGTATAGTATTAGACCCATCTACTGCATCTACAATAACAGGTGTGGCTAACCCTACACTATGTAAAGTTGGAGCAAATGGAGAAATTACTATAAGTAAAACTGGTGGAGCTACTTTAAAAGGTAAATTAAAGAAAAATACTAGAATAAAAGCTAGATACTTCTCAGATACTGGAACTACATTTACAGAACAAAATACTATAGTAGTTGTAGGAGAAGCAGGAACAGGTTTAACTGGTGCAAAAGCAGTAAACTTTGCTTTAGGAAGTGGAAATAAATTCTATGCTTGTAAAGTGTTTGTATATGATAGAAACTTAGAAGATATGAACCCTTATCAAACAGTAGACGCAATCTAATAATATTTAATTATAAGGATAGGGTAATAAGTTATCCTATCCTATATTTTATTATAAAAGGAGAAAAGAGAATATGAAATTAGCAAAAAGACTAAAAGAAGTAAGAGAAAGTAATAATAAAACAGTTGTGGTAGATTTAGGAGTTATACACGAAAATTTAAAAGGTATAGAATTACCTTTTAAAATAAAACCTTTTAATGAAGTTTTAAGTTTAAAAGCAAGTATAAAATTACCTGATATAGATTTAAAAGATTGTATTAAAACTATACCTTTTAGACTTTTATCAGATGAAACAAAAAGAATATATAGAGAAGAAAGACCTGATTTAGCTTATGATACATCTTTAATAATGGTTATAGATGATACAAAAAATAAAGATAAATTTAAAAAAAGAGAATTAGAAATAAAATTATTAGATTGTTTATTACACATAGATTTTGATTCTGTATTTGAATCTGAGGATAAAACAGAAATAACTTTATGGCAAGATTTAGGGTTAGAAAGAGGAGATTATCAAGGAGCTTTAAACTTATTTTGTGAAGTATTATCTCAACCTGAGATGATAGATTTATTAAATAAATTAGTATCTTTATTAAAAGCTAAAGTTACTGATGTCAAAGATTTAACTAGAGAAATTGAAACTTTTAAATTTTGGTCTATAATGGATAGTTTACCTAAAGAAAAAAGAGAAGAAACTTTACTTTCTCTACAAAAAGATTTAGAAAAAAGACAAAAGGAATTAAAAGCCTTAGAAACTGAATTAACAACTGAGGGTACATTAGATGAAGAATTAATCAAAGAACATAATAAAACATCAAAAAAGGCTACTACAAAGGCTAAAAAACAATGAGTATATTCAACAAATTAGAGATTATAAGAAGGGGAGAGTTTAAACTAGAGGGGGATATAACTATCCCCTTTATTTTTCACATAAAAGATATTAAAGATACCTCAGTTAATGAAACAAAACTTAGTAAGGAATATAAAAATTTATTGGAATTTAAAAAACTTAAAAATATCATAGATGATATAGTTAATTTTATAGACATAGATTTATTTTTAATTGATAAGTCTGATGTGGAGGAATTATCAGATATAGCATTTGTTAAAGATAATTTAGTATATGACAAGTATAGAGTTAAAGATATATATGAGTTGAATAAACTTATTAATAGTTTATGTTTGTCTGAATTAGAACTTTATGATATAAGAGAATATATAATAGATGAGCAAAACAAATTAATAACTGAATTTTTAAATATACTTCATACAGAGATGGAAAATGGAAAGAAAACAGAACACTTATCTGAAGCCTTTATGTCTATACAAGTGTGTTCAGAATTTGGTAATAGTGTTATATTTAAAGAAAATATGAATAAATGTATGAGTGAATTTAGTTTTAGAGAGATTGAAACAAAAAGAGCTTATTTATCTAGGAAATATGAAGTAGAAAAAATACAATATGACAATTTAAAGAAAGATAACAAATAGGAGGTAGTATGGCAGGAAGACAGACATTTATTGAGATGTCCATAAAAACTACTAAAGTTGCAAATGGAATAAGAGCAGTATTAGAACTATTGCAAAAAGTAGAAGATAAAATGACTAATCTTAATAAGTTTAAATTAAGTATAGTAGATGAGTCTGTTATAGTTAAACAATTAAATAGAATTGAAGTAGCTCAAGTAAAATTAAGAAGAAGTGCCGAAGAAACTAATAAAAAATTAAGTGAAAAACCTCAAAAAGTAAAAGAAAATGTAGATGAGATTATAGGTGCTTATGCTAGATTACAAATAGGACTAAGTGCAGTTAGTTTAACTTATCAATCTTTTTTGAATTTATTTGATAAAGTTAGTAGTTATACTAAAGTAGAATCAAATATAGCAAACTTAAATATTGCTTCTAATAAAGGTTTAGGAGAAATGAGGTCTACTTTAAAGGAATTTCTAGGTATGTCATCTGAAATTCCTAAAAATGTTAATGAATTAATTACAACGGCAGATGCTTTAGTAAGAACAGGTAGAACTTATAAAGAAGCATTAGAAATAACTAGAGAAACTGCAAAACTTTCAGTAGCTACTGGAGAAGATTTAGATAGTACGGCTAAAACAGTAACCAAAGTAATGGTATCTTTAGGTATTGAGTCTAAACAAGTAAAAGATGTTTTAAATATTCTACACTCAACTGCTATACAAACTGCATCTAGTATGGAAAGTATTAGTGGTGGTATGAACCAAGTAGCAGGTTCACTAGGAGCTATAGCACAATCTAGTGGTAGAAGTGGAGAAGAATTAGCTAAGTATAAAAAAGAATTACTAGAAGTTGGTGCAGTAGGACTTGGAGTAATGAATAACTTAGGAAAATCTGCCTCAGAGTCAACCTTAGAATTTTAGGCTCTTTCACAATGTAAATTGTGTCAATAACAAGGAAAACCATAAATGTGGGTGTAATTAATAAATTACTATCGGTAGAAGTTAGATAAGATTGCTAATCAACGATATTAGCTATAACTCTCAAACAGAGTAAACGAATACACTTCGTAAGAGAACCTATATTCCTAGTTGTATCTTTATAGGAAAGATTGGTAATACCGAGCCGAAACTCTAATATAGAGGAGGTGTAGAGGCTATCCCATAGGCTAGGCAGAATAAATAATATAGCAATAGGAGTAAGGCTTAGGTGCAATTCCTAAGTGGGTGAAATCCCCTTAAATTGAATAACCTTGCCCCTTAAATGAGGGAGAAGATATAGTGCAAATATACTACATAATATGTTTCAACAGTGAATAAAATGTGCATTTGCTGGTACTAAGGTGAAGGTCTTATTTACTCGTTTAATCACTATGGAAAAAACGGCAAGAGGACTTTTTAACAAAGATACAAAAGATTATAAATTAGATGATAAATATATGAAAGCATTAGGTACTACTTCTACAGACTTAAATGCAGATGTTCTATCTCAATTAGCAAGAAAAGATTTACCTTTAGCTATTGAGTTAATGTCTAAATTAAAAGTTGAAGGTGTAGTAACTGGTCAAACTATTCAAAAAATGTTTACTCAAAGACATGCACTAGATATGGAAGTATATTTAGGACAAGTTAATGGTAATATACAAAATATAGTAGATACTGTAACAAAGGGTAAAGACTATATGCAAGATTTTGAAGCTCAAATGTTTACTTTAACTAATCAAATAGAATTATTTAAAAATAATATGGCATCTATTTCTGCTAATAGTTTAGATTTAGTAAAAGGTACAATTACAAGTGTACTATATGCTTTTAATCAGATGATGAAAGAAGACCCTAAACATAGATTTGATGATTTAGCTAGAGCTATAGTTGGTACGGCTACAAGTACATTATACTTATCTAAACATGTAATTACAATAGGAATAGCTTTAGGACAATTAAATTATTATACAGGTTTAAATATACATAGTTTTGCAGATTTTACTGCTAAATTACAAAGTGGAGTATCTATGGCTTTATCTAGTTGGATAGGTTGGATAGGTATTGCAGTTACTACTCTATCTTTTGCATATTATTATATTAAGAAAACACAAGAAGAGCATATACAATCAGCTCTAAAGGCTTCTCAAGGGCTAGATAGCTTAACGGCAGACCTTACAAAAAATCAAGCTATTATCTCAAGTATTAGAAGTAGTGCAGAAAACCCTATATCATATGAATTTGAATTTAAAGGTTTTGTAGAATTGGCTATAGAACAATCTGATTTACATAAACAAGTTAATGAGCTTGTAATGAAACAACAACAAGCCTTAGAAAATACAGATGAGTATAAATTAAAATTACAAACTGTATTGGATACAGAAACTTCTATAAATAATATTAAGAATGATATAGATAAGATTAAACAAGAACAGATAGATTATTTGACAAAACTTGAAAAAGAAATATCAAATAAAATGCAACATGCTTATGGACAAGGACAAGTTACAAGAGGAGATGACTTAAAAACTGTAACTATAGCTATTAAGTATAAATTAGCAGATGTTCAGGGGTTAGAAGATGTCAAAAAGACATTAGAAAAAGAATTTAAAGACTTCACAGGAGATAAGGAGTTATTAAATGTAGCTAAGGCTTTGAAACTTATAGAAGAAGGCTCTTGGAATGCAACTAAGCCTTTAGGAGAATATGATGATAAAATTCAAGAATTAGTTGAATCTATGAAAGGTTATAATGATACTTTACAAGATTCTTATACTTACATCCAAAATCATACAGAAGCTTTGACTGGAGGACAACAAGCATTAGAACTTTATATTAATAATGTTAATTCAGACTTAGCAAAAATGGGTCAATATTTTGATGTTAATTCAGGAAAATTAATGTCTTGGAAGAATAATGCTACAGAATTTTTTGCTCTAATGGATGAAAAATTTAATAAACAATGGGAGTTAAAATTAGATAATTCACAAATAGATAAAGCACAAAGAATGATAGATGTCTTGAGTTCTCAGTTAAAGACTTTATCTTTTGGAACTGTAATTCCTATCAAATTCGTAGAGGAAAGAATATCGGCAGAAAGAACTCGTGTAGAATCTGAATTAAAATATTATCAAAATATTAAAGAGAATGAACAAAAGAAACAAGATTACATAAAGAAAGTATCTACACCAAGAAGTTCTCTAGAAGTAGCTAAAGCAATAGGTATAGACCCTACTAAAATGACATCTCAACAATTAGCAGTTTTAGAAAATCGTAAACAAATAGGACAAGCTCTAGCTCAAGACTATGCTACAAAAACTGCGAATATCTTATATGACCAAAAGTTAGATGATAATGAGAGAGAAAAACAATACAATAGAGAGAAAGCAGAGTATGAGAAACTTATGTCTAATCTTGACAAGGCAACTAAACTAGATTTACAAAATATAAATTCTAGTAAAGGTGGAGGTAGAGGAGGTCATAAAGGTTCAGGCAGTGGAGCTAAAAAAGAAACAGAATATAAAATGGAATATGTTAAACTCCAAGAAAGAAGTTTAAGTCTTGAACAAACTATAGCTTTAATAAATAAAGAAGGTTTAGAAAGAGAATATCAACAATACTTAAATAAGCAACAATCTCTTAAATTAGAGTTAGATACTCTTAAAGCTACCAAAGAGAGATTAACTTTAGAAAGTCAAAAATATATACAAAAAGGTGCAGATGAGAGCGATAAAGCCTTTATGGAAAGAATTAAAGCTAGAATTGAAGAAATTACTGCTATGGGAACTCTTAAAGGCAAAAGTGGACAAGCAATGAAAGAGGAACAACAAGAATTAGCTCAGTTGTATGATAGTTATATGTCTTATTTGAATAAATATGATAACTTTGCTATAAACTCTTTAGAGATGCTAAGTAAAGCCTTAGAAAACATAAAGAATAAACAATATGAAGTTATAGATAGTATCATAGCTTATAAAAAATCTTTATATGATATGAATAAGTTATCTGATATGGATTATTTTTCTGCATTAACAGATAGTATAGACATTTCTAAGTTAAAAATAGAAGATGTAAAAAATAGTATTAGAGATTTAAAACTTGAAAATCTAAGTTCTGAAATGCAAAATGCAGTACAAGATTTAATAAACTCTGATGGTATAAATCAACAAGCTCTTACATTGTATGCTAAATTAGATATACAAGATACTCAATCTTTAGAAAAGAGATTAAAAGCTCTACAAGATAAAAAACAGAATGGTTTAGCTTTAACTCAAGAAGAAGAAAAAGAAATGGAAGAGTTAGTATTACAATTAGATATTCAATTAAAACTTAGAGAGAAAATAAAAGAACTTCAAGATAAGAGTTTAGCTAATGAACAAGCTAAATTAGACTTAATTAAAGCACAAAATAATGTGGCTCAAAAGAGTTTTTCTCAATTAGGTGCTTTCTTTAAAGGTAGTGGTACTGGAAAAGCAGGTGCTAGTCTTGGTGGATTATTTGATGCTTTAGGTGGGTATGCAAATTCTATGACTGAACAAGGAAAAGGATTTTTACCTCCTGCATTATTAGAAACTTTAGGTAAATTTGGAAAATTCTTTCAAGGAGTAAATGCAGATGCTCAAACAGGACAAGCTATAGCAAGTGCTTTTGGTCTAGGAGGAGGACAAACATCTCAACTTTTCGGTAGTTTAGGGTCTTTAGGTGCAAGTGCTTTAGGTATGGCAAGTCCTTATGGAATGATGATAAGTACAGGTCTTTCTATGTTTGGTGGTATTATGGATAAAAGAAAACAAAAGAAACAAGGAGAAGCAGACAAAAAGACAGAACTTGCCAAAAAACAATATGATGAAAATACTAAACAATTACAATTAGTATCTAGCAGACTTGAAAGTTTAAATACAAACTTATTGAGTTTAAATCAATCAATGGTAAGTATATTCTCATCTATGCCTACAATAGATAATATTAGTAGAGTGTTAGGTGGAATGGAAAAGTTATATGGTATTATAAATGTAAATAGAGATTTTGGTAGTGCTAGTTTTATGACTCAAGAAAGTAAGAAAACAGGAAATTGGTTGACTGGAAAATCTACTATTACTTGGATGGAAAATCATCAAATGAGTACACAACAACTATTGAAAGAATATGGATTCAATGGTGGAATACTAGATATGTCTGTTAAGCAATTAGAGAATTTCTCAAAATGGTTAAAATCATATAATAAAGGTATTCAAAATAACTTTAATGAGTATGCTAAAATAGTTGATAACTATGTTACATCTATGATTACTATTAAAGATATGATGGATAAATTCTCTTATAGAGTTACTTTTGAATCATTTAGTGGATTTAGTGTATCTAAACAAGAGGATTTAGTCAAGAACTTAACACAAATATATAAAGATGCAGGTATAACTATAACAGAGGGGATTACTCAACAAATAAAAGAATTAGCAGAGCAAATGTCAGTAATGGTTACTATTATGTCAGATGTTAGAAAGGATTTTTTAACACAATGGAAAGATAGTGGTAAAACGGCAGGAAATTCTTTTGTAACTGCTATGAAACCTTATGTAGAAAGCATTTTAAATAATATGACACAAGTTTATTTTGATACTGTATTTTCAAATTCTGCACATAGACTAGAATTACAATTTAAACATATAGGAGATTTACTTTTTGATTTAAAGAAAAAAGGTAGAGATTTAACTTGGGAGAAAATAGCCAATGATATGAGAACTCCATTCTCTAATGTAGTGGATTTATTAAGAGAAGCACAAGAGAGAACAGATACTTTTACTACTGCTTTAAGTGGTTTACAAAAAGTAGCAAAAGAAAAAGGAATGTCTATATCTGAAATGTCTACAATAGGTTTATTGTCTAAAACTCAACAATCTATGTTTGAAAACTTTAAGTCTGCAATTCAATCTACAGATGTAAATAGTGCTTTAACAAGTGTAGGTACTCTAGTAGGTAATACTATTGGAGAAGAAATGTCTAAAAGATTGGTAGACAGATTTATGGGTAATAGATTGACTGAATTATCTGAGGAAATGGATAAAACTTTAAGAGGTAATATGAACTTAAATGATTTATCTAAAATATCTCAAATGGCAATGTCTACTGGGTTACAACTTGAAACTGAAAGAAGAAAATTAACTGCAATTAGAGATATGTTTAATTTCAATAAAGATATTAATTATCAAAATAATAACAATGAAATTAAATATGAAACAGGTACATCTCAAACAGTAATTAACAATTTCTATATAAGTGGACAAGTAAATGCAGGAGTAGTAATACCACAAAATACTGTAAAAGAGTTCGTTCAAGCTACAACAAATGATTTAATAGATACTCTTAATACAGATAAAGGAATAGATTTAAGAAAATTAATATAAACAATAAAGGTATAAAGTCTTAATTGACTTTATACCTAAATTAATAAGGAGAAAATATGACAGATATAGTAGGTACACCTGAAAACCTAACATCACAAAGTTTATTTATTGAAGAGTATAAATTGACAAAAATACATATTTCTACTACAGAAAACAATAATGGAGTATTAGAAAAAGATGAGAATAATAACAATCTAAATAGTAAATTAAATGTAGGAGATGTAAAAATTGAGAGTGTTATAGGAGTTATTACTGATAATTTACT
>ENA-OWMB01001044-OWMB01001044.1-metagenome-genome-assembly--contig:-NODE-1044-length-10192-cov-3.487916_pt1 | contig 10192 bp, 9 predicted proteins | sample MGYA00245353_ERZ651112 | MGnify/ENA primary metagenome ERZ651112 (study PRJEB26857, sample SAMEA4031773) | metagenome | biome: human; feature: oral; material: saliva | place: Philippines | collected 2014...
CTGAACCCCAGCGGCTCCAGATTACGGCGGAACTTCTCGATAGCGGCGGGATCAACATCGTACACCACAAGGTCTTCGATGCCGAGGACGGCGCGCATCCCAAGGGCCTGGAACTCGGACTGTGAACCGGCGCCGATCATCGCTATCTTCCGCGAATCCTTGCGTGCCAGATGCTTAGCCACCATGGCAGAAACAGCGGCGGTACGAAGGGCGGTCAGCAGGGTCATCTCCGCGAGGAAAACGGGGTAGCCGTTATCCACATCAGCCAGCAGACCGAACGCGGTTACGGTCTGGTACCCGCGTGCAGGGTTTGAGGGGTGCCCGTTCACGTACTTGAAGGAATAGATGATGTTATCTGAGGTCGGCATTAACTCAATCACGCCGAAGGGGGTGTGGGATGCCACGCGCGGAATCTTATCGAAGCTCTGCCACTTCTTGAAATCTTCTTCCAAGAAATTCACCATACCGGCAATAATATTCCCAACACCGTCACGCTGAATCCACTGTGCCATGGATGCAACATCAACAAATTCAACCCTGTGGTCGGTCACGATAATCTCCTTAGTCGTGAGAGGCTGACATGAAATACTGAACCAGTATATCAGCGGTCAAATGTATAGATTATTACTGTGATGTATATAATATTCCCCGGAATACGCTGACAATATGCATGGCATTATGTCAGCGTAGTGTGTGCAATATCCGGAAAATAATGTGTGTAAAAAGCTACTTCCGATCCTCATCCGAATCATCGTCGTGTTCGGCAAGTTCCGTGAAGTAATTCTTGTACACGCCCTCATTCGAAAGCTTACGCGCCATCGGAGGAGCCGCAATCACCGGAACAGCGCCCGTGAAGCCCTCACGAACACGCGCAACCTCATTCACGCGATCGCGCACCACAAACCAACCAATAATGAGCAGCGGAATCACGAAAAGAAGCGAGATAAGAGTCCATGTGCCCACGGGGTAGTCGAGCGCCATCAGCACAATAACAATAGCCATGAAGGTCAGAACCGACCAGTCGGCAAAGCGCCCGCCGGGAGCACGGTACTCGGGGCGTGTGTACTTTCCTTCCTTAGCCAGTTTGAGGAACTTCTGGTGTGAGAGCGAAATAGCAACCCAGGATGCCATCGTACCGAAGGCCGCAATATTGAGCACGACCTCAAACGCCTGTTCGGGAACAATGAAATTCAGAACCACACCGAAAAGCCCCACCACGCCGGTCAACAGAATACCCGCCACCGGAACGCCGGACTTAGAAACCTTAGTTGCGAACTTCGGCGCAGACCCGGCAACACCCATCGAATGCAGAATACGACCGGTCGAATACAGCCCCGCGTTCAGCGACGATGCGGCGGCGGTAATCACGACCAGCTGCATGATCGGGGCGCTCGCGGTCACGCCAATATTGTCGAAGAAGGTCACGAAGGGCGACTCGTCATCGCTGTAGACGGTGTACGGCATGAGCAGGCACAGCAGCACTACGGCGCCCACGTAGAAGATGGCAATGCGCCACACCACAGCGTTGATAGCGCGCGGAATAATCTTCTTGACGTCCTTTGTTTCGCCGGAGGTGGTGCCCACCAGTTCGATACCGGCGTATGCGAACACAACGCCCTGTACGACGATTAATGCCGGAAGAATACCCTGCGGGAAGAGCCCCTCATGTGACATAATCAGCGGAATACCGGGTTGCACGCCGTTGATGGGCTGTCCGAAGATGAGGTACCAAATACCAACCGCCATGAAGGTCAGCAGTGCCAGAATCTTGATGAGTGCAAACCAGAACTCCAGCTCGCCGAAGAGCTTAACCGAGACCAGGTTCAGGGACACGGTCACAATCACCACGATGAAGGCGGTGAGCCATTGCGGTAGGTCGGCAAAGAATTGGTTATATCGCCCAAACCAGGAGATGTAGATAGCAATTGCGGTCGCATCTGCCACCGCTGTCATGGCCCAGTTGAGCCAGTACAGCCAGCCGGAGACGAACGCCGCCTTTTCGCCGTAGAATTCGCGGGTGTATGAGACGAACGAGCCAGAGGAGGGGCGGTGCAGGATCAGCTCGCCCAGTGCGCGCAGGATCAGGTAGCCGAAGAACCCGCAGACGGCGAAAATGATCGCAAGCATGGGACCAGCCTTTTCGAGACGACCGCCTGTCCCCAAGAATAGACCGGTACCGATAGCGGAACCGATCGCAATCATTTGAAGTTGTCGAGCGCCTAGCCCCTTGTGCAGACCTTCCTGCTCATGAGCGAAGGCATCTTCGTGGTCTGGTCGCGTCATAGGTTTTTTAGGTGAATCGAGACTCATATTTTTCCTTATGACCTGCAGCGCCCAGTGGGAACGATGGTGTACCTTCTTAGAGCGCCACAATACGGTGTTGTTCCACGCGGATATATAGTAAATTCCGGAAGCCGCATGGAGTTTTTTAAGACTATAGCAGACCAAGTATAAGAATGTTACGGGGAGCACACCCCGATAATATGCGCGTCAATGCATAATGCACGTACTACTGTGATGCCGGGAATATTCCGAAAATTGTTATTGAAATTTAATAAATACAGTTTATTCCTTGCTATAGCAGGGAACATAAAATTATCCCTGGCTCACAGAAAAATATGTGTGTATTTATACAGGCAGGGTGTACAGGATATGAGGAAACGGCGCTCGCTTTTCGTGGGTTTAGCTGCCGCCCAGTGCGTGAATCTTTCGGTCGAGGCGCTTCTTGCGGCGGGTCAGCAGCCACCAGCCGGGCACATGAAGCGCGGATTTGCGCCCCACCTCGATGACGGAGGGGAGCTTCTTCTTCGCGAGAGCGGTATCGATCTCAAGGTCGGTGGCACCTTCGGCGCGCATCCGTTCAATGAGAGCGAGGGATTTGGCGACGGGTCCACCTCCAATGACGTGTGCATCCATGCGGGCTTGAATCGCCGCGCGGCGTTCTTGCAGGCGTGCCAGCCGTGCGTTCTTAGGGTTATTTTCACCCATTCGGCGTTCCCCTCATTATGATGACAATGACTCTCAAGTACGGGCTAAAATGCCTCATCAAAGCCCGAAATAAGCCGAAAAACCGGCGCTTTCAGTCTACAGAAAACCCTAACCCCCTTGGTAAAATAGTCTCTGTAGATGGCGTTCAGACACGCCAACAAAACCACGGGAATTTACCTTTTCCCGCACCCTAGTCAAGGAGTCAGCATGGCTATTGCAACCCCCGAAGTCTACGCAGAGATGCTGGAGAACGCGAAGGCTAAGGGCTTCGCATACCCGGCAGTAAACGTCACCTCTTCTCAGACTCTTAACGCCGCTATTCGCGGTTTCGCTGAGGCTGGTTCTGACGGTATTGTTCAGGCATCCACTGGTGGCGCAGCGTACTGGTCGGGTGCGTCGAAGAAGGATATGGTTGTTGGTTCCCTGGCGTTCGCCGCATACGCCCGTGAGGTTGCAAAGCAGTACGACGTGAACATTGCACTGCACACTGACCACTGCCCCAAGGACAAGCTGGATGGCTTTGTTCTTCCCCTGCTCGCCGAGTCTGAAAAGGCTGTGGCGCGCGGCGAAGACCCCATCTTTAACTCCCATATGTGGGATGGTTCCGCTATTGATCTTGACGAGAACCTCAAGATCGCAGCCGAGCTTCTGGAGCGCACTCACAAGGCAAAGATTGTGCTTGAGGTTGAGATCGGTGCCGTCGGCGGTGAAGAAGACGGCGTTGAAGGCGCTATTGACGACACTCTGTACACCACCGTTGATGATGCCGTGAAGACCGTTGAGGCTCTGGGTCTGGGTGAGAAGGGCCGCTACATTGCGGCGCTGACCTTCGGCAATGTGCACGGTGTGTACAAGCCCGGTAATGTGCATCTGCGCCCCGAACTGCTCAAGCAGATTCAGGACGAGATCGGCGCTAAGTACGGTAAGGAGAAGCCGTTCTCGCTCGTGTTCCACGGTGGTTCCGGTTCGACCGCTCAGGAGATTGCAGATGCGGTTTCCTACGGTGTGATCAAGATGAACATTGATACCGATACCCAGTACGCTTTCACCCGCCCGGTCGCCGGTCACATGTTCACCAACTACGACGGCGTCCTCAAGGTTGACGGCGAGGTCGGCAACAAGAAGGCATACGACCCCCGCGTGTGGGGCGCTAAGGCTGAAGAGGGCATGGCAGCTCGCGTGGTCGAGGCTTGCCAGCAGCTCGGTTCGGTAGGCACCTCGCTGAACAAGTAGGTAATTCTTAGCCGGATTGCCCGGCATCAAAAGGCTCTTTATGTGATAGCTGTAATGTCTCTATCACATAAAGAGCCTTTTTAGTGTATAAGCAGGGGAGGGTCGTCTTATGAACCTGCTGGCTACCCCCTGTAACCAACGCGTAGCACACTGTAAAAATATACGTATGCCCCGAACTATGGACGGTTCGGGGCATACGTATTTTAGCTACAACGGGCCTTCTTGATGCTGCTTTCCGCTTTTTGCACCTTTGCCCGGAGAACTGCCAGCAAATACAAAGACTGAAGCCTTCAAAGCGCGCCTGTTTTTAAGTCATCCTTCAGATGTGCAGAATACCCTGAAAATATCGGGCTCATCGCAAGGGCAACAGACGGGCAAGGAATACACATGTCAAAACATAATGAGGAATTACACGCTGTACCTTCACTGCTTGAGCTGGCTGAGCAGCTTGAGAACAAAGCCGCCGAGGAAAAAATACGGAAGCAAACGCAGGACAAAGAAGAAGACCGAACCGTACAGCAAACAGGGAAGGGCGTCCAGTCAGAAGACACGGACAAAAACGATCAGGCGCCTCAACCTGCGGATGAAGATAAACACCGCAACGACCATGCGGAGCAAAGCACACACGGGGAGCCGGATAAGACCTCCGAAAAACCCGCACCTGCTAGCGAGGATGCTAAGCAGACAAACCGCGTGTCTGCTGGTGTTGCATCCACTGGAGGTGCGTCAGAAACCTCTATCGTTCCTCCCAAGACTAAGGCTGAGGCGTACACGCTCGCCAAGACCGCACGCACCTTTAAAGTCGTCTTTATTGGAGTTCGGTTCTTTTTTCTCCTGCCCCCGCTTCTTGCACTATTGGTTGCTACGGTATCTGGGGTGGTGTTTCCTGCACCTACAGTCTTCGCGTACCCGATTCTGCTTCTACTGAGCCTAGGCCAACTTGATAAAGGACGCGTAGCCGTAAACGTCGCGGCTAATATCTTAACGTTACTGAGCCTGCCCTTTTTGTGGGGAATCACCATGTCGCTCTACAAAATATTTATGACTCCGGGCATTATGCTGTGCGCCTTCGAACTATTTTGCGCTGTATACAGCTTGGCGCAGGCGTCCAAAATTTCCAAAGGCTATAGCCAGTTGGGGGAAGGCGGTCGGCGTCTCTATGAGAAATACGTAACTGCTGAGGACTTACCCCGTGAAACGTCGTTAAGCAATATAACGCCCCCTACACACTCGGATACCCCAGAAAAACCTGCCGAAAACCCTGAAGAAGGCACCAAATCTTCCAGTAATACTGCGCCTGAAAGCACAGAATCGACCAGTACCGATGCGCCCACAGGGCCGACAGCACCAGCCGTCACCCAGAGCGATAAGCCTGAGACAGAGATTCCGGAAACCCATGATAAAGAACCCGCCTCGAGCGACTCGGGCGAACATAACAGCCTTCTCCCCGGTATCCCGGTTGTATCTGAGCATCTGGTGCAGCAAGCCCAAAGCTCTCAACTGTCGCCGCAATCCCACCCAAGTTCCAAGCAACATAAGACCCACGATCACTAAACGCCTGCATATTGCATTGTGCGGGTGAGTACTGGCTGGCACCGGCCCGTTGTAAAACCTTGGGAAAACATCACATCATGCCACCCGCATGTTAGTAATCTAGTGGAGGGGTAGCGGGTTCGGAGAAGACGCAAATTTCTCACTATTTGATATTTTGGGTTGATATTTGATGTTTTTTAATAACTCCGCGCCAGATTGTCAGCTTACCTTCAGGTTGGGTGTTTAGGATGCCTACATGAGCGCCGATAACATATTTCAACAACGACACACCGAAGAGCCTGTGTACGATGTAGATCACCTCCCCTACTCGCTGTTATACGAACAGCCTCAGGCGCCAGTGCAATCATCGCATACGGTGCACCCTTATGGGCCAGTCAATCAGCAGACTCAGTATCAGTTTGTATCACAGGGGGCCGAGATGCCGCCTCCCGTGTGTGCTCCACCGGCTTTTCCTGCTGCGCCGCTGCCGCCGCAGGGGGCTATGTCGCCGCCTGTTGTAGAGGTCTCACCGCTTAAATATGTTGCCTTATACTGGGTGCGTGCTTATGTACCAATGGTTATTATGCTTCTGGGCTTATGGTGTATATATTTTAACTTTCTTCGCGGCGCAGAAGAATATTACTTTATTGTAACCATCCTGTTTGTTGTACCCAATATAACATATATGGTGAATATCATATTGCAGGCTTTCTGTGCTTATTTTTATAGTAAAGGAAAGTTGTTAGGTGTAGTACGGGCCATTAATATTTATGGATTCGTGGCCTGTGGGTTACCTATGGTTGTAGCTTTTGCGATAAACCCGTTTATTCTCCCTCTATTGGTGTTTGACATTGCTATGGGAATCTTTTACATGTTAGAAATAGCAAGCCATCAGCGGCAGGAAGAGGCGGAACGTATGTTCGCCTCGCAGCCGACGTACCCCAATAACGGTGTGGTACCGTCGCAGTTTGCCTATCCGCCTACTGCCCCCATCCCGCCAGCTCAACAGGTGGTGCAGGTTCCCTATCCGCACCCACCCGCTGCCCTGGACGCACACCCCAATCAGGAGCGCCCTCAATAGGTAACACTATTAAGGTGGCCGACGGTAGATAGCTACAGTTTTTAAAATTTAAGGATGTATCACATGAGTACCCCAGGATTCCCGCAGAACCCTTACATGGGAGCGCCCCCTCAGGTGCTCCCGACCGCCGCAGTGCCGTATGGGCCGAGTGCGCAGAAGCCCAATACTATATATATTGTTTTTTACTGGCTGCGTTTTATTGTGCATGCAGCACATATTGGTTTCTGGATTTTTATAGTAGCAACTCTTAGATCAGGGTCGACTGATTTTGAACAAGGTTTGGGCATGGTCATCGGTACCATGCTTTTGATCTCAGGCGTCCCTTATATCGTGTATATTATCCTGCAGATTATTGGTGCTTTTATGTATCAGCGCGGAAAACTTTTTGGCCTGGTTATGGGTATAAATATTTACGGTGCAGTACTTGCAGGAATCGCCGTTTTCTTCTTTTTTTATTTAGGGATTGAGGGCGGAGCAGTGGAATTAATGAGTGGCGGTCTCATATTTTTGGCATGGGCGGTAGTCTGCATTCTCTACTCGGTAAACTGTGCACGGCATATGCAGGACATTAAGAGGCAGCGTGAACATCAGTGGCTAGCCATGCAGCAAGCGGCTGCAGCCTACCCTGCGTATGGGGGTGGGATGGTGCCGCAGTACACCCAAATAGGGTACGAGCAGCGACCACCGTATTACTACCAATAGCAGTGTGGGCCTCACCTGTGAAGGGTGAGGCCCATGTTTTGGTGTTAAATATTTAGCTGCTGGTTGATGGCGGGCTACTTGCTGCCACACCCGCAGCCACCGCATCCGCAGCCGCCGGACTTGGTGGCAACAGAACCCTCTGTGGGAATGCCGTCACCGGTATCCCCGCCCATGAGATTCACGCGGTTACCAATATCGGGACCACCCACAACCTGGGGCTTCTTCCCGGCAAGAGTGGCCGCGAAACCGGCGGGGTCACGTAACCCGCCCGGCGATAAGTCAGGCACCGGGCTGCCTGCGCCCCCGGTTGGCCCACAGGCTGCCGCAGCCGCATTAACCTTCGGACTTTTGACCGTGTGTGCCTTTGCAAAACGTTTCAGCTGCTCAGCGGTGGGGTACATGAATGATACTTTTACTTCGCCATTCACCAGCATAATAGGCAGGACCTCAAGGCCGCTCATAGCAATCTGCTCCGCCACCGGTTCGCACTCCTCAAACGCTGAGGGGTAGGTGTCGGTGGCAAACACCTCAATATCAACCCCGTCATCCAAAGCCTGCTGCGCTGCGCCTAAAAAGGCGCTGCGTTCCACATCGCCCGGGTCATTGGGGTTCTCTCCCGGGCCCGGGATGAAGACCTCAAGAATAGTGCTTGTTGGCTGCTCTTCGCTCATACCCACTCCGCCGTTGTTGATTGGTGCACCATCATGTGCCTGAACTTGCTCCTAAGTTTACTCGCGTTGCATCCGTACTGACAGGGGGATGCCGCAAGGATGCGCGCACGGCTTAACCGCCCTAACCCCAGGCAGGGAAACCTATAAAAACGAGTGGTGCGGCACATCTTCCACAATACGTCATGGGGTTTTGGCCACACCCCTCACCCGCTGAATACGGTATCCTTGATGCAGAAACGTGTTCCAGATCGCCGCAGGGGATCGCATCGGTTTCATGACCACCCCACCCCACTGAAGGAGATTATATGTTTGGATTCGGCAAGAAAAAAGAAGCTGCAGAACAGCCTGCCGCCGAAATTTATGTAGCACCTGTCAGCGGTGAATACCTGCCTCTCGCCGAGGTCTCAGACCCTGTTTTTTCGCAGGGTGTGATGGGTGATGGCTACGCTGTGGACCCCACCGATGGTGTTATCTGCGCCCCCGTTAGCGGCGAGATTGCGCTCATTCAGGATACCCTGCACGCATTTATGATTCGCACCCCTAACGGCGGTGAGGTGCTGGTGCACATCGGCATTGACACCGTAGACCTTGGAGGTGAAGGGTTTGAGGGGCTGGCTAAAGTCGCCGATAAGGTTGATGCAGGCGACCCCATTGTGAAGGTGGACTGGGCCGCAATTGAAGGGCGCATCCCCTCAAAAGAAACCATGGTGATGATTACTAATACCGCGAAGTTCAATATTTCTAAGGAATCTGACGCTCGCCGCACCGTTCAAGCTGGCGACCGCGTTGCTGAAGCCACCAAGAAATAGTAAATTTCACTTTTCCGCACCTAATCTCGCCCGCCGTCGCGTGTATCGAGACCCTCCGATACCCGCCCGGCGGGCTATTTTTATGCGTACTTTGTGTATTTATGGGGTATTGAAGGCCCGTTAGCCGCGTAATGCTCCGGATAGAACGGCTGCTACCCGAAACCATTTTATACCCCTGACTAGGGGCTTTATTTTCTGATGCAAAAAACACGCATAAATCTTTAGAAAACAGAGACAGACAGCTTAAAAATAGATATGCTACTTAAAGCATAAGTTCACTACAAGTAGGGCTTAATGCACACACATAACACACGTAAAACTGAATTAACAACGAATGAACGAGGGAGACTACCCGATGACAACATTCAACTTTAACTTGAACCGTCGTGCCTTTATTGGCGCCGGAACACTAGGAGCGGCCGCAAGCGTCTTTGGGACGGCAAGCAGTGCATCTGCCGCAGAAGCGAGGCAAAACGCCGCCCCGCAGGCGCAGGGGACACTCCCGGGTGCCGTATCAACTGCTGCACACAACTTTATCCGCCGTCAGGAATTCTTCATCGCCCACCGTGGCGCAGGAGACGTTAACCCCGAACACACCGCCTACGCATACGCAGAATCCGTGCGGCGCGGCGCGGAAGCCGTCGAAATCTCAGTGCGCACTACCTCGGACGGCAGGCTTGTGTGCATGCACGACGAAACCCTGCAGCGCACTACGGGGTCAAATATGGTAGTGCGCCACAATACCTACGTGCGGCTGCGCAGCGTATACGTGAACATGCGTGAAACCCTCGGTGAAGGTGCCCCGCTTGAGCTGATTCCCACCCTGGATGAGGCACTGGATTCCATTGATGCCATTAACCGCAACACCATTCTGTTCATTGAAGCGAAAGACGGCCAAGGCCAGCGCCTGCTGCTTGAGACGATTAAGCGCCGCAATCTTGCCGCCCGCACCGTCGTAAAAATCTACCGTGACGGCAACGGCAAATATGACCCCAACTCCCGTTTCCTCACCCAGGCCAAGGCAGCAGGATGCCAGACCTGGTGCTACTTCGACGCTAATGACAGCCAGCCTGGAATCCAGCGCATGGCCGCCTCCGCCACTGTGGACGCTATTGGGGTACCCTTCTATGAGAACACGCGCGGTACCGCATCCGGCACCATGTCTGTGGAGAATG
>ENA-OWMB01001046-OWMB01001046.1-metagenome-genome-assembly--contig:-NODE-1046-length-10181-cov-5.544835_pt1 | contig 10181 bp, 9 predicted proteins | sample MGYA00245353_ERZ651112 | MGnify/ENA primary metagenome ERZ651112 (study PRJEB26857, sample SAMEA4031773) | metagenome | biome: human; feature: oral; material: saliva | place: Philippines | collected 2014...
ATCAGTAGTGCACGACCACCGTGTCGCCCATGTCGGTCCAGTCGTAGATGAACTTGGCGGCGTCGACGGGCATGTTGACGCAGCCATGGGAGCCGCCGTATCCGCTCCAGCCGAAGGAGGAGCGCCAAGGGGCACCGTGCATCGCGTAGGAGCCGGTGAAGTAGGTGACCCACGGGACGCCTTCGGTCTCATACTTGGTACCGTCAGCGTTCTCACCGCGCATGGTCTGCACGTCGTACTTGAGGTACACGTGGAAGGTGCCGACGATGGTGGGTGTCTCGGGGGCACCGGGGACCATGTAGAAGGGGCCGCCGGCGACCTTGCCGCCGACGTAGGCGGTGACGGAGTTGTCGGAGAGGTTGATGTCGACCCACTTCTCACCTTCGGCTGCCTGGTAGACCAGGTTTTCGGTGCCTTCGGCGACCTGCTTGGTCTCGGAGCCGGGCTCGACGTCGTCGTAGTGGAACAGACCCTCGTAAGCCTTGCCGTCGGTCATGGCGGCGACGACGTCCTTGGTGATCTGCTCAGTGTTGTTGGTCTTGAGGCCCTTCTTGCCTTCGCGGGCGACGGTCAGAACATTGCCGGAAGAGTCGACGTTGTCGACGCGGTTCTCGGGCTTGACGTCGGTCTTGGCGGCCAGGGCGTTGACCCAGTCGGCGACCTTGACAGCGTTGATGGACGGGTCCTCGAGGCTGCCGTCATCCTTCGTGAGGAATTCGACCCACTTGACCTTGTCGGAGCGCTCGGCGGAGAAGGTGTCGATGCCGTCGGAGATTTCGATGTTCGTCTCGAGGAGGGCGTTGGCCTTCTCGGCGACGGCCTGCGCGTTCTCGGTGGTGACGGAGGGCTCCATCTCGCGCACGCTCACGTCCTGGGTGACGGAGGCGAGGGTGGCGCCCGCCTGCTTGACGGCGGAGGCGACGTCATCGGTGGACACGCCGTTGCCGTTCTGCGCGGGGGTGAAGGTGAAGGATTCGCCGTCTTCGGCAACAACAACCGCAGCATCCTTCATTTCCGAGGTGAGGGTCGAGTTTGCGGTCGCGGCGAGCTTCTTGATGGATTCCTCGCTGACGGTGACGACGGGTTCGACGTCACGCTCGGAGAAGAGGGCGCTGACGAACGCGGGAAGGGACGTGGAGCCCTTCATGGCGGCGTCGGCGGTCTCGTCGGCCTCGACCGTGATGCCTGCTTCGTTGAGCGAGGCCTCGGTGGTCTTGCCTTCGACGGTGAGCGTGACGGTCGCGGCGTCGGCGCGCTCGTTGACGGCGGCGATCACCTGGTCGCGGGTCATGCCCGCGACGGGTGTGCCGGCGACGGTCGTGCCCGGCAGGGCGCGCCCGGAGTAGTTGGCCGCATACACGATGCCGGCGCAGACGACGAGGAGGACGAGGGCGCTCACGACGCCGATCGCCCATCTGGTTTTCAGGGATAGTTTCTTGAGCATCGTTTCTTATCGTATAGCCTCGTGTGCGCTTGCGGGTAAATTCCGTTGAATTTTCAGCTGAGTTATCGACCACAAGGAAAGGGGCGAAATCCCGCCCTTTCATCCAACAAAACAACCGACAAACGTGATTATTGCCGCGAAGCCCCTCACCACCTGCAACAACGCAAGCCTTTATCCTGGTTGTATATGCGTTCGCCGTCGACTTTGGGAGGCTCATCATGGCTGCGCCGCGACTTCTTGTTGTGCCGGGAGGCACCGCTATTGGCGCTGTCGCCCTGGCGAATGCGTCGATTCACAAGCTCGTTGAGCTGTACGAGGAGCGCCAGGCGGACCCCAATCATCCGGCGCCCCACACGGTTGTCGTCCTGCGCGCCCCCGAGGACGTCCCCCCGGCGACACTGCGCGGCTCCGCGGTGACGCCCGAGGAGGCTTTCCCGGAGGACCGCTACCCCGGCCTCGCCAAGGCGATCAACGCGGACCCGAATTTCTTCGACGGTATTGACCTGGTTGTCCCAACGTCGGGGTCGAGTGCGGGCAGCCCGCGCCTCGTTGGCCTGTCGATCGAGGCGCTCATGGCCTCGGCGAAGGCGACCGAGCTGGCCCTAGAGGGCCCGGGCCGTTGGATCCTGGCGATGCCGGCGCACCACATCGCGGGCGCGATGATCCTGCTGCGCGCGGCAGTCGCGGAGACGAACCCGCAGATCGTCGACACCTCCGAGGGTTTCGACCCCCGCGCCCTCCTGCCTGCGATTCAAGGCGCCACGCAGGACGACATGCCCGGCTACCTGTCGCTCGTGCCCACCCAGCTCGCCCAGTGCCTCGACGCTGGCGAGGAGGTCGTGGGGCCGATGCGCTCCCTGGCGGCGATCCTCGTGGGTGGGGCGGCGACCAACCAGCAGCTGCTCGCACGCGCCAGCGAGGCTGGCCTGAAGGTGCGCCTGACCTACGGCATGACGGAGACGGCGGGCGGCTGCGTGTACGACGGCAAGCCCCTGCCGGGCACGTCGGTGCGCGCCGTGGATTGGGACGGGCGCACGCGCCTGGCGATCCACGGCCCGACGCTCATGACACGCTACCTGGACGCGGAGAGCCCCTTCTTCGACGAGGGCGGCCACCGTTGGCTGCTCACCGGGGACCTGGGCATTATCCGGGCTTCGGGGACGGTGGAGGTGCGCGGCCGCGCCGACGACGTGATCGTCTCGGGCGGCCTGTCGATCGCGCCGGGTCCGGTGCGCCGCGCGGTACGTTCCTTCGAGGGCGTGTCGGACGCGTGGATTCTGGGCACCCCGGACGAGAAGTGGGGCCACGTGGTGACCGCGCTCGTAGTTGTCGATCAGATGCCGTCGGATTCGCTGGAGATGGCGGAGCTCGGCTCGGCGATCCGCGAGCACGCGGCGGCGCACATCGGGCGCGCGCAGGCTCCTCGCCGGATTGTGGCCGTCGAGGCCCTCCCCTACCTAGGCTTCGACAAGATCGACCGCGCCGCCGCCGCGCAGGCTGCGGCCGAGGCCTCGGGCACCGAGCGGGAGTGGGTGCGCTAACCCGCTGCCCGGACCCGCGCCCGCTCCAACTACACTGGTGGGCATGGCTTCCGTTTCTGACTGGATTGAAGGCGCACGCCTGCGCACTCTCCCTGCCGCCGCCGCACCCGTGATCGTGGGCTCGGCCGCCGCGCACTACCTGGGAGGTTTCAGCGCGGCGCGCGCTGCCCTGGCGCTGCTGGTGGCGCTGGCCCTGCAGGTGGGGGTCAATTACGCGAACGACTATTCGGATGGCATTCGCGGCACGGATGACAACCGCAAGGGGCCCGCGCGTCTGACGGGCGGTGGCCTCGCCAAGCCGACAACAGTCCTGGCGGCCGCGCTGGGGTCGTTTGCGCTGGCCGGGGTCGCGGGCCTCGCGCTGGTCGCCGTGTCGGGCACCTGGTGGCTGATCGCTGCGGGCGCTGCGGCGGTCGTGGCCGCGTGGTTCTACACGGGCGGTAAGCACCCGTATGCGTACATGGGCATCGGCCTGTCCGAGCTGATGGTCTTCGTGTTCTTCGGTCTGCTGGCATGTGTGGGCACGGCGTGGACGCAGGTGCAATCGGCTCCGTGGTGGCTGTGGATGAGCGCGTCGGCACTGGGCCTCCTGTCGGTGGCGCTGCTGATGGCCAATAACATCCGCGACATTCCGACGGACCGCGAGTCCGGCAAGATGACCGCCGCCGTGCGCCTGGGCGATCGCCCGTCGCGCTGGGTGTTTGCGGCGTGCGCGTGGCTTCCCGTCGCGTTGATCGTCGTGCTGGGCGTCGCGGTGGGGCTGCATCCCCTCGCGACGGGCGCGCTGGGCGTGGGCGCGGGAGCATGGGCAGCCGGGGTGAGCATGCCGGTCCTCACCGGCGCCTCGGGCCGCGAGCTCATCACGGTGCTGCGAAACACCGGTTTTTTCACCCTCTCCTGGAGTGTTCTCGCAGCCATTGCCCTCGTGATTTCCTAGGTTTTCATCGACGAGGCCGGGGCTCCCACGCTCGCAGGGTCTCCTCGAGCGATGAAAAACGACCATCTGTCAGATAGGATGACCTGCAGCACTACTCACCGTTTAAGCGGAGGCCACGATGAGCAATGATTCCTACACGCCGGGCGCGCACGCCCCGATGGGCGCGGTCGCCTCGATGGGCACGGTCGCCCCGGGTTCGGTGATGAAGCCGTGAACTGGACAGACATTCAGCAATGGGAAGCCGCGCCGCTTCAGGAGTACGCAGTTGAGTGCGAAAATAAGCAGCGCAAGCTGCAGGCTGTTGGTGATGCCCTTGGACAACGATTGGATAGCCTCATTGGTTCTGGCCAAACAGTCAAGGCCGCCAAGGCCGCACTGCGCAAGCAGATTATAGCTATCGAGAAGGAAGTCAACTTCCTCATCAGCTCAGCCGAGATCGCCTCTGAGGGCGCTCAGGGCATTAACGAAGTTCGCGCGAACGCTGACGACGCAAAGCAGCTGGCCAACACGTGGCGAATGACTATTGACTCGAGCGGAAATGTGTCAATTGACGCAGCGGAGGTGAAGAGGCTCAAAAAGGCCGGAAAGAATATCCTCGATATCAAGTACATGGTCGACACCGCACAGAAGCGTGTCAACACAGCCCTCAGACGAGCCCAGGAACTCGTCGAGTCTCTCTCGCAGAAAGTATCCGCGTTGGACGCGGGAACCTACGACAACAACGTTCACTACTCTGCTACCAAGAAGGTGCGTCCCTCGCTGCCACCCCCCGGAGCCTCGGCACAGGAAGTCGCATCCTGGTGGAGCTCCCTGTCCGACGACGACAAGCAGTGGATGATTAACCAGCATCCAGACATCATCGGCAACCTTGAGGGCGTCGACTACACGTCGCGCAACCAGGCGAACCGGATCATGCTGCCACGCCTCCAGCAGCAAGCAAAGGAAGAGCTGGACGCGTACGTCGCGAAGGTGGGCCCCCACATGAACGGCCCAGAGTTAGAGGAATTCGTTCGCCTATCAACTCGTGTCAAGGCTTTGGATCAAATTGACCAGACCCTCAAGCAGGAGTCCGACGGCGTTCCTCGCTACCTGATGCAGCTTGACCCGAGCGGGCCGAATATCCTCGCTGCTGTCTCGCAGAATAATCCGGACGACGCCGATCACATCGGTGTCATCGTGCCCGGCATGACGACGAGCGTCGCAGGTAACGGCAAGGGTGGTTCCATCCTCGATTACGACGATCACGCCACAGTCATGCGCGAATCCGCAGAAAAAGCAGCAGGCCACGGACAAAAGGTCGCGATGGTCTCGTTCTTCGGCTACGGTGCGCCTCCCGGCGTCATCCGTGCATCAAACACCGACATGGCTCAGGCGGGCGCCAAGAAGCTCTCCAGCTTCCTGACCGGCATCGACGCGGCGCGCGAGCACGGGGCCGGCGATGCCCACATCACCGTCGCTGCCCACTCCTATGGATCGACAACGGCGGGAATCGCCGCAACTCTGGTGGGAGATGGCGTCATCGACGACCTTGTTCAATTCGGCTCGCCTGGCTCGGGCGTTCAGGACGTGAGTGAGTTCCATGTCCCCGAAGGACACACGTACGTCAGCGCCGCCCCGTACGTGAACGACATGGTCCAAGGAGTTGGTCCAGATTCTTCGTTCGGGAAAAACCCCGCCAAGATGGATGGCTACAAGCACCTGTCAGGTGACGTAGGGGGAATCAAATGGACACGGGGCCCCGGAAAGATACTTCCGGTCCCTGTCCCGGATCCTTTCGGATCTCACAGCGGCTACTTCACAAAAGGTACTCAGGCGAACCGTGACATCGGCAGCGTCATCGGAGGTAACCCTCCCTCATGAGAAAGCTCTTCACCACCCTTCTCACACTTTTTTCAGTTATCGCTTGCGCCGCATGCGCACCGTTTTTCGGAGGATCTATGAACCCGTTTAGCCCCCAGGTTAAATCCGTCGAGGCTTTCCAACGTGACCTCGAGCCCACTATCATTGCCGCGCGCAACGAGCTCGTTACAGCCGAGAATTTCCTGGCGTACAAGAACAACTACTTCATCGCTAGTTACATGGACGACGGAAAGACCGTATATTCCTTCCATTCACGCATGTTTTTCTTCGCCGAGCTGGACACCGACCGTATCCGCGACACCTACAACGCTCGTCTTCTCCCCCTCGGATTCGAACTATCCGAAAAGCGCTGGACATCCAACGGAGTTGAGATCGTTGACTACCTGTGGATCAACGAGGAGTACCAGGCCGTCGTCTCAGCGACGACACGGCTCGGCGAGGAAACCTCCACGTACTACTACACGAAGGGCACACCCTCAGATGGATCCAACGGTGATCCCAAACAGCTGATCGACCAGCCCGGACGCATCCCCGACTGGTTCGACCCCAACCTCCCACCCGCAGGACAGGGATGACACAGCAACTAACCGCACGCCGAGGAGCGCGACCACTCGCGCTACGCGCTCCTCGGGCGACTCGGAACACTAGCTGAACACGTACCGCGTCAGCGCCCGCGGCGGTACAGGTATTCGTGCAGCCAGTCGCCCGCAATGCCGGTCGCTGCTGCGACGACGCAGACGAGGGCGATGGCCCGGAAGGCACCCGACGCGAGCAGGGGCGTGAACACGCCGATGCCGATGGCGGCGCTGCCCTGCATGGCGAGGTCGTTCATGGCGACGGCGCGCCCATTCTGGCCGGGGGCGACGGTCGCGAAGACCGTGTCGTAGATGGGCGTGAACAGGGCGCCGAAGCCCGCGTAGATGAAGCACATGGCGGCTGTGATCACCCACGGGCCCATGCTCATACACAGCGCAATGAGGGCGGTGCCCACGAGGATGAGGGTCACGCACGCGCGCACGGTCCGCCCGCGCCCGATGCGAGCCATGACCGCACCCGACGTCATGGCGGTGGCCAGGGCGACGCAGTAGGCGGGCAGGAGGCGCACGGACACCTGCGCGGGCGTAAGCCCGTAGTTGGCGGCGCCGATGCCGTTCATGAGGGGCGCGACCGTGAAGTTCATGCAGTAGACGATGACGATGAGGCTGATCGAGCGCGCCCACGGCACGTTCATGAAGAAGGAACGCGTGATGAAGGGGGCTCGCGCACGCCCGATGTAGCGCCAGAAGAGGACGCCGCCGAGGATGAGGCCCGCGATGAGCCACCAGTGCGGGTTCGCGGCGACCAGAGTGAGCAGCAGGGCCAGGGAGGAGAAGATCGCGAGGCCGACGACGTCGACGCGCCCGGCGCGGGCGCGCGCGGGGACTCGGCGCCCCATGATCGGCAGGCAGGCGAGGCCGGCCAGGGGAATGAGGAGGAGCAGAGCCCAGTTGATGTCGGCGAGGATACCGCCAGCCAGCATGCCGATCGCGGTGCCGCCCTGGAAGGCCGCGCACATCAGGCCCACGTAGAGGCCTCGTTTCTTCGGGTCACGGATGGCGGTCGCCAGGATCATGTACGCGGAGGCGGCAGCCTGGTATCCGAGGGTTTGGAGCGCTCGGGCGACGATGACGCCGACCAGCGACGAGGAGAAGACGAAGCCGAGCAGGGACCCCGCGACGATGAGTCCGATGCCCACGTCGACGATGCGGCGCAGCGGGATGAAGTCTCCGAGGGTTCCGTACAGGAAGCAGGCGACGCCGAGGACGATGCCGGGGATCGCAGTGATGAGGCCGGAGGCGTCCCCCGCGCCGATATCCTGGGCGACGCGCAGGTAGACGAGGTTGAACCCCTGGAGGGAGACGGTCCCGAGCGCGTAGATGCCGAGAAGCGGCAGGAGCACGCGCGCCGGCCCGTCCGCGTATTCGCCGTCCGTGGCGACGGTGCGCAAGTTGACCGCGGGGGCCGAGGCCTCCCCTCGGATGACCTGCGAGGGGACGGTGGCGACGCGGCAGGTGGGACCTGCCGCCCGCGAGGAGATGAAGAACCGGAGCGTGCGCACGGCGATTAGTTCACCACAAATCAAACATTTAGTACTATTACAGGAAACTAGTACTCGAATGAAGCTGTACTTAATTCAAGAGGGGTGAACAGACGCGGAGCACATACCGACACGTAAGTGTCCAAAGCCACAACGCAGCACCCCTGACGTGGCACAATGAATCATCCCTCGCAAAGGAGCACCATGTCTCGCGTCATCGTTGTCGGTTCCATCAACCAGGACGTCTCGGTCACCGTCGACCGTTTCCCCAGCCCCGGCGAAACACTTTCGGGCACCTCGCTCACCTACGGCCTCGGCGGCAAGGGCGCGAACCAGGCCGCCGCGGCCTCGCATTCAGGGGTCCCCGTCTTCTTTGTGGGCGCGGTCGGCGCGGACCCCTCGGGCCAGCGCCTGCGCGAGGAGCTGGCATCTCATGGCGTGGACGTCACCCACCTGCGCGAGGTCGACGGGCCCTCCGGGACCGCGCTCATCACTGTCTCCTCCTCGGGTGAGAACACGATCATCCTCGACGCCGGGGCGAACGCGACCGTGACCGTCGAGCCCGCCAAGGCCTCGCTGTTCCCCGCCCCCGCCGACATCGTCGTCCTCCAAGCCGAGATCCCCGAGACGGCCAACGCCGAAGCCCTCACGTGGGCGCACTCGTTTGGCGCGCGCGTCCTGCTCAACCTGGCCCCCGCGCGCCCCACCGACGCCGCATTCATGGCGCGCGTCGACGTTCTCGTCGTCAACGAGACGGAGGCAGGCCTGACGCTCGGCATGCCCGCCCCCGCCAGCCCCACCGAGGCGATCGGCGTCGCGCGGGCGCTGCGAGGCCTCGGCCCCAAGCACGTCATGGTGACGCTCGGCGCAGACGGCGCGGCGTGGGCGTCGGGCAGCGAGGCCGGGCACTGCCCCGCACTCACCCTCGGCGAGACCGTGGACACCACGGGGGCCGGGGACGCATGCGTGGGCGCGCTGGCGGCCGCCATGGCCCTCGGCAAACCTTTCGCCGAGGCCGTGGCCGACGGCATCCGAGCCGGATCGACGGCGGTCCTCGCGCCGGGTGCCGCCCCCTCGTACGCGAACCTCCCCCGCGTCACGCGCGCCTGAACGCCGCGCGGCTCCTCCGATTGCTCCGGGAGTGAACGCGCCAGCGTGAGACGGCCCACGCCCCTATGCTAGGGGCATGGCCAGGATCGTCTTCGTCGTCGCAATGCTCGCAGTCACCATCTACGCTGCCGCCGACTGGCACCGCACGCCCGAAGACGAGATGCCCGGTAAGATCGCCAAGCCCATCTGGCTGATGATCATCCTCTTCACCGCGACGATCGCCGCCATCGGCCCCATCGCCTGGCTCGTCCTGCGGTGGGTATCGCGCGCGGAAAAGAAGCAGACTCGAGCGCCCGGGGCCCCCAAGCGTCCCTCCGCCCCCGACGACGACCCGGAGTTCCTGTTCCGTCTCGAGCGCGACATCCAGCGCAAGCGCCGAGAGGACGAGCGCCGCGCGCAGGAACAGCACAAGCACTCCGAGGATGAGGGAACCGGCCCCGCCGAGGATTCCGGCGACGAGGCCAGCTAAGCCTGGCCGTCGCCGCCCACAACGATCACGTCAGCGGCGCAGGTCCGCCTGCGAATCCCCCGGCGTCATATCCTTCGCCATCGCAACCAGGTCGGCCGCGGGCTCCGCGTAGGACGTGCCCACGAGCGTCGCACCCGAGAAGATAAACGACGTGATCGACGCGAGCGCGCAGTGGCGCGACTTCGGTGCGTGCGCCAGCGGCTGGCCGTTCACGAAGCGCGTCAGCGTCACGATCGGATTCTGATGGGACACGACGAGCGCCTCGCGCCCCCGGGCCTCGCGCAGCGCCGAGGAGAGAGCCGCGCTCATACGTGAGGCAATATCCCGATAGGGCTCGCCCCACGAGGGACGCAGCGGATTGCAGTAGTACTTGAAGTACTTCGGGTTCGCCAGCATCGCGCGGTTGGTGTTCACCGGCAGCCCCTCGAAGACGTTGTCCGACTCGATGAGGCGCGGATCAGACTGGATACTCAGGTCGTACGCGGCCGCCGTCGGAGCCGCCGTCAACTGCGCGCGCAGCAGCGGCGACGAAATCACGCGAGCAATATCCGCACCCGAATCCACCAGATACTCAGCGGCGCGGGCAGCCATCGCATGCCCCAGCTCCGTCAGCCCAAAACCGGGCAGCCGCCCGTACAAAACACCGTCGGGATTGTCCACCTCGCCGTGGCGCATAACGTGAATAATGGTGCGGTCCATGACACCCAAGTATAGGGCCCCGAATACACGAGAGGCCCGACCAA
>ENA-OWMB01001049-OWMB01001049.1-metagenome-genome-assembly--contig:-NODE-1049-length-10165-cov-10.617507_pt1 | contig 10165 bp, 12 predicted proteins | sample MGYA00245353_ERZ651112 | MGnify/ENA primary metagenome ERZ651112 (study PRJEB26857, sample SAMEA4031773) | metagenome | biome: human; feature: oral; material: saliva | place: Philippines | collected 2014...
ATTGAATACCTCGCTTTCTAAAAATTAGGTTTATTTGAATGTAAACCTAATTAAGTGATACGAAACCTTGAAGAATGTTTTCAGTTATATTTGTTTTAGGATCTCTTATTTTGTTTTTATACTCTACTATTTCATCAAACATTTGTTTGAAATCTTCTTTGACTTCAAAACATGTAATAATTACTCCATCTATTGATATAGGAACTATATAGTTCTTATACAAATATACCTTACATAATGGGCTCTTATTATTAGCTTTTTTACACATATGCTTCATATAGTAGAAAAAAGACGTAAATTTAGGATGACGTGGGATATCACAAAGACATAACCCATATCGGATTATATTCTTTGCGAATCTATTACGACCTTTCTTATTTCGAAGGTTCGCTCTCTGTCTCATTCTTCTTATAGAATGCTTTGATAGTGTAGTTCTATGAAATATCGAGCGATAGCCATTTATCATTAGAAGAATACCGATTGGTACTTTCTATTGAATTGATTGTTTAACGTCATCCCTATGTTTCTAAGTTGAATAAAATCACCAGTTTGAATATAAGCTGAAATGCCATTATACATAATTTGATACATGATCATTTTAGCATTAGTTTCATTGATAACTTCGTTTACCAATCCAAAATCCCCTATTTTTGTATAAAGGCTTGGACCATTGGATTGTAATGCTACTAAAATAACATTTGCTTTTCTAATATCAAATGCAAGCATATCTAATGCGTATTGTAGTATTCTTGTATCTGATTTTAGTGCTTCTTCAAACTTTGGATTTGTTACAGATCCTCTAGCAATATCCCTGAATAAAAATTTGATGTTTCTTCTGATATGGTCCATGGTAATGATCTCATTTCTATTACCGCCATACATTTTATCCAAAAACATACTTTTATCTGTTTTCTTGTTTACAAACTGTGGTTTGATTTCTCTCATTTAATTTCACCTACTTTCTAATACTTAATAATTTTAATGAGTACTATTTAGTTGGTGAGTTCATCTCTTTATAATAATGAAGTTGTAAGTCACCAGGTTCCATTAAATTAGAATCCTTATCTTGATTAGCATAATCCATTACATATTCATCTAACTCTTCAACTGTCAATCCTTGATCAGGAAAATGTTTTTCAATTAGCATACGCAAAAAAGAATAGATGGATACTTCACGACCTAATCCGAGATTACCACTCATGACATAACTATTTAAGCAGTCATAATTCATGAATGATTGTAGAAGATATTGGAATACTGTTTCCCTACCTCGTAGAGCCATCCATTCACCTTCATCTGTAGTATCACTACCAGCTAGAACGAATAATAACAAATATGGCTTGTCATCAATAATTATTTCTTCTCTAGTAGTGGGGTCGAATAGCTGTACTATTTGTTTCCGTTCTCTAAATATTGGCATCTAGATTCCTCCTTATATGGTTAAATTAGAACTACGCTACACTATTATAGTATACATTTGAAGTGTAGTTTAAAACAAAAAAAGAGGGTTATTACGACCCTCTTCTTCTTTATATTACTTTATAGTATAGATCGACCATTTAAAGAGACCACAGACTTTCTTACAGGAATCATCATACGTCTAACTGGCAATACATAGATACAAGAATTTCTAAATCTTGTAATACCAGTATAGTTTAGATTTCGCTGTATATCTCTGTGAAGATGTTCTTCTAAGTATATTCCAGTAAAATATTGAGACCCTTGGGATATATGAGTAGTAATTGCATATCCAAATTCAAATTTCTCCAAACCAGAACTATACTTATTATTCATCATAGACTTCATTTCACGTCTTGTTCTATAATCAGATATAAAGTATTTAAAATCGCATTTAAGCTTTTCAAATTTGATATCAGGGAATAGATCTGGAACAAAATCCATCATAAAGCTCTTAGATTCATATCCAGTAATAGATGGATAATTAGCTACAGTTCCTGCTAAACCATTTGCTAAATTTATACCATCTACTCCAACTTTCCAATCATTCTGTCTGCATACTACCTTTTCTCCTATCATAGGAACTGGACTAGATGTATTTAGTATATTACGTCTAACATAGCCATTGAATTTGTCCCTAGTCTTGTTGGTACCACAGATAATTGTCTTATATGCTTTGATCATATCATCGTTAAGATCATCTTTTGATATAACCATTACATCACCATAGTTACCTATTCTAGGCTGAATACCTTTTATAAGCATATTAGAGATTTCAACAATAGCAGAGTGTTTTGCTTGTCTCATAATCTTAGATAGTCTAAATACTTTTCCATTATAAAGAAATCCTGGCTTATCTGCTACTGGCGGTAATTGGTTAAGATCCCCACATGCTAATATCTTAATACCATTTGTTTCCATCTCTTGTCTCATCTTTAGAGGTATTGTAGATGCTTCATCAACGCATATAAGTTTAATTTCATTTGGGTCTAGTGGAGAATATACAAATCTTTTTGAAGTATATTCTTTTCCCATAACACCATCTTTCTCTGTCTTGACTTCTAATCTATACAACCATGAATGAGCTGTAGATGCATTTGGAAATCCATTAAGTCGCATAACAATAGCCGCAGATCCAACGTATGCCATAGGAGCTACTTGTTCTGGTCTTAGTCCTAACTGGTCTATGATACAATGCATTACAGTAGATTTACCAGCACCAGCAGGAGCACTATATTGGAATACTAATTCTGATTCGTATTTATACCAATGAACAGCAGCCTTTATTAATGCTTGTTGTTCATCGGTTAATTCAAAATCTATTCTCATTTTTTAACCTTTTCATTTTCAAGAGCTTCAAAATATTCTTTTTCATAAGCATCATATATAGCAAGGGTTTCTCTTACTAAACTATTAGTCATTGCTTCTAATCGCATATATGCCTCTAGGTATTTAGTAGAATCTTTATAATGCATATCTGTTTGGATCTTGGCTCCATTAGAATATAATAGTGTCATATATCCATAAGTATCTACTTTTGGAGCTTGATTAGGTTTAGCAGACATAATTTGAGCAGACACAATCTCTGGATGTGATTTTTGTAAATATTGTTTTAATAGTTCATCCATAATAATAGGATTATTATATGGATCAAAGATCAAATCTTTCTTATGAAGAATACCTCTATTGGTATGACGTAAGAACTTTCCTCTCACAACAATATAATCTGGATTTTCAAAATCTTCTTCTGTATCTACAATATAGCCCTCATGATCTTCTTCAAGACCAGTAATTCTCATCACATCTTTAATAAATCTCTCAGATAATTCTGGATTAGTACAAGTAGATGATCTAAATTCTGTTAAAGATGAAATGTCTCCACCTAATACGTTAACTTTTTTCTTTGCCATAATAATTTTCCTTTCTTTTAAATATATCTATTACTAATTTATCAATATCGTTTTTATATTTTATATTTCGACACACTAATAATGAAAGAGGTGATAATAATATGAGTACTCATAACGTAAACTCTAATACTGAGATTGCTATTCTTTTAGATGATTATGTGAATAAATTCCATCCTGGTGAACAACTATTCAAACTCCAAATGACTGGAGGTATGCAAAATAATAGCCGGGCTTTATATAGAAATCAAGTATCTATTCCTAATCTTATGAATAAAGAAACAGATGGATTAGAATTTGGTGAAGTAAAAAGAACAGCGGTAGTGAAATTGGCTCTTCCAAGAGAAGTTACAAGAACTTACCCAAAGAAATATATCCCAGTAGGTACTAGATTTATCGTCACCTTTTTAAGCGGTGATATTACTAAACCTCAAATTATTGGAATGGAGCAATAACCAATGGCTATATATTATAATAGTGCTAGTCTTAGTATTACTGAAACTCATACTCTTAAAGAGTTTATTGATGCTGGTAATGCTGCTAGTGACAATTCAGATTATAAATCTATTTCTTATTATGAAACTAGAGATGGATTTGAGTTTGTAGTAAAGAATTTGTTAGATGATTACCTAATAGACCTTAAAGAGCAATCCATCTTAATAGAGTTATCTTCTCAAGAAGTTAATAAATATAAATATAATCCAAAAATGTTGGCATATAAAATTTATGGCTCTACAAAACTATTCTATATAATCTTACGTTTAAATAATATTTGTAGTACACATGAATTCACAATTCCAAATAAAACATTGTATTTATTACCTAAAGCAACTCTATCAAAAGCTTTATCTATTATTTATAATAAAGAATCTATGGCTATGAATACTTATAATCAAAAACATGCCAAAGACAAGATCATTACACCTGTGAATAAGTTTATATCTAAATCTTATGCTTCTACAGCATCTATTGGTTCTTCTAGTACATCTTCATCTTAAACAAAAAATAGTGGTATGGGAATATTCCCATACCACCACTTTAATGTGTTTGTTTGTTAACATGTGGAGGTGGTACTAATATTACAACCTCTTTCTTTTTATTCTTAGCAAATGGAGAAGAATCTTCACTATCTAATGAGAACTTAGGAGTCATCTCTATAAGCTTTGTATCTTCCATTTTTGTTTGAGGTCTTTCTACCATTGTTTCGGTAGGCATTGATACACTATTATCTCTCTTAGGAGTTTTTACCAATCCTGTTCCAGCAGTCATATCAACAGACTTGTTTAAAGCCTCTAATCTTTTAGCAGGATTATTTATAGAAACATGCTCTGTTGTACCAAATTTAGAAGTTACCTCTTCAATATCATTATTTATTAGAGACTCTCTATATACTGCTTTTGGTTCAAATAAATCCTCTACCAATGCTACAGATTTTGGATAGAATGGTTGGAATATAGAATCTAATCTATGAGTAGGAGGAAGTTTATATCTATGCTTAGTCATTTTAATACCAAGATATCTATTACCCTCTTTATCATATTCAGGAACAATAATAAATGTACCATCAAGGTTTGTATCTATCTTAATAGATTCACCTATATTTGCACGACCTAGTTTCTTAATAGAATCTAGCTTATTAGCATTTCTTCCCTCATCAATAATCTTCATCGCTTCCCGATTAAGCTGTGATGCTGTTATTACTGGAATCTTCTTAGAGATTGCAAATGTTTTAAAGTCATTTACTACTGTACCAAGATCCTGATAAACGTCTTTTGTTCTTTCAGATGGTTTGATACGCATCATATAGTCTTGTAAGAATGCTATAGTTTCGAAACCCTCGTCCTCTAAGTCTTCTACTATCTTATACATATAGGAAGTATCCACTGAATTTACAGGTTTATATTTAATGAACAACTCTACGGCTCTTTTATTTTCTGGATCAAATTCAAATTGGCATTCTTTAAATTGCGCTATTGCATCTTCAGCAGTAGCACACGCTTCCATAGATTTACCTTTAGTCATTATATGATATAAAGAGCAAACTGTTTCTACAACCAAGTTTTCCATTGTTAGTAATACAATACATGGTTTCTTAGATTTATCTTGAGTTATGAAATCTTGATTATATTTCCATAGCTGATACATTATATTCTCTAGAGTTGTTGTCTTACCAGAACCTGATGCACCAAAGAATGAATATACACGTTCTTTTTGGAAACCTCCACCAAGCATAGCATTAAATCCCTGCATTCCAGTAACTAGTTTATATGATGGACTAGTTACATACTTATGAATATCTGGAACAGTTGTTTCTAACTGAGATAATCTGAATAACGTATCAGATGAATCTTTATTTACTTCATTGCGTCTAAATACTGTTTGAATATCACTAATTCTAGATTTTAAATAATCAATAGTTTGATTCTTTTCTCTAAAATCTGCATTTTGATACTTAGTGATAGCATCGAGTAATACATTAATATGCTCATCAATTTCATTATTAGTTAATAGCATAGAAATATTACCCTCAATAGATATAACCTCATCATTAGAAAGTTCTCTACACAAAGATTGATCTTTTTCTAAATTAGTTATATCCATAATAAGATTGATATTAGATAGAATCATTTCTCTATCATTCAATCCCTGCATTCTATTTTCTAGAATTGCTTTTAAGAATCTTAACTTAATAGCACAGTTTTGATTCTTTATAAAATCTTCAGGATTGATCCTGATGATTAAACTATTCAGCATAGTTAATCCGTGCTTACGGATATTATCGTTCATAGAGAGAGCATATCGGCAAAACGAATTCAGCATATACTCTGAAATGCCAGAAGCTTGAGGAGCCTTTCTAGCAGTTTTTGTATTCGTTGGCTGATATTTTGATTTTCTCTTGTCAAAGTCTGTCATACTAGAAACTCCCATTTATAGTTTTTATATTTTTCGTTCGAGTAGTATTATAATGTTTTCGAGGTTAAAGTTTTTCAATATAAGACATGAAGTCAGCAAACTTTTCAACACTCCAAAAATCATTTCCTTCTTCTTGGTTCATATATTGTACCAACTTTTGTTCAGGAGATAGATTGTTATCGAATAGATAATCATACTTTTGATATTTCTGATTCATACTATGCAACTCTTTTTGTATCTTCTGTTGTTCAAAGTTAGTTTCAATTTTTACATTAGCCTTACTTCTATAGAAATTCTTAAGCAATTCTATAGTTCTAGGATTATTCTTTGTAATAAGGATTCTAAGATGATCTATACCCTCATTCAATAATGCTTTGATATAATCAATTATAATCCTAGGATCTTGATTAATCATTTCATCAAGATTAATAGTATCATATCGGAAAGACTTAATAGGTTCAAAATGAACCATATATTTTCTTTCTTTGATATTGTGTAGAAGAATGATGAACCCCTTTTCTTCTTCCTCACCAAATTTGTATCTTATAGGAGATCCACAGTAATAAAAGTCATTACTGTATACACCATGAACATGAACATGTCCTGATATAATAGGACCTTTACAATTACCAAAGTCTTCTATATCAAATACTGGCTCCCTATTAGATGCTAGGTCTCTTTTATTCTTACCAAAGATTGCACCTTTGAAAGTACCATGCATATAACAAGCATCATATAATCCAGAATTGATTAAAAATTGGTTGTAATATGGCTCACCCATGTTATACATCTCTGGAATGCATAGAATCTTCTTACCTTTGATAAATAAAAATTGAGTTTGGGTTACAATCCTTAGATCACAACCTTGATTCATAAATGGCACAAAGATCTTGAGCTGATCAGCATCATGAGATCCAGTACCGTTTATGAGTATCAAGGTTGCATTTTTTCTTTTACATATATCAACTAATCTTTGTACAAATGAAATTGCATATACAACAGCATCAGAGTTTGCCATAAACTTATGATCAAATATATCCCCATTAACAGATACTATATCTAACACATTCATCATTTCAAGATAGTTTAAAAATTGCTCATTTAAGATTTTATATTCAGTTAAAGGCTCTATAGTACCAAAGTGCAAATCTGATATATGAGCTTCAACAAATGTATCTTTTATATTATCAAAACTTACTACTTGTTTCATTGTTTTCTTTAATCACTCCTTACAGTATTATAGTATGTGACCAAAATTTAAGTTAAGAATAATACTAGAGCAAGTTTATGCTCTAGTATCTTCTGGAATCTGTTTTGTAACTCCAACATTTAAGACTGATCTTAATATAATATCTAAAATTCCCATTATATTAACAGCCATAATAGAATATTTACTGTATTCCTCGGCTTTAAGGTTGTTGCTAAAGATATAATTAGGATTGATTATCATTCCCTTTTCATTTATCTGGAATCTTCTAAAAGATTCTACTTCAGCAACAGATGTTTCTAATCTAGTAGAACATTTATAGATAGTCTCTTCTATAGTATAAAAGTGCTCATCTAAATCTAACCTAAGTTTAGTTTTTATAAACCTTTCATTATTTGGAAGATACAAACTATTTAGATTGTAATTGATTATGATAATTTTATTTATACGTTGGAAAGCATTCTCTCTAGTATCATTATATTCAAATATAATATCACAGCTGTCTCTATTATTTTCAAATATAGTTTTAAGAAGATCTTCTAAGTCTACTTGAAATAAGATGGTGAAATATAATAAAAATACAGAATATCGTAATACATGGTATACTAAAGTTTCAGGATGCTTAAAAGATTCCTTTAGAATCTTTCTAGAGCCTTTAGATATTCTATTACTTAATAAAGGAAATTTTATATATCTTATAATCCATTTCCTTATGTATCTAACAACTTTATTACCATCAGTCCTATTAAATTCATTAATATATCTTGTAAAGTCTTCGAAGATATTTAATGGATCATATTTATCATGCACTTTGTGGTTGGAACTGATGAAGTTTCTTGGCAAGATCATTAAAATTCTCCTCAAGATAATGAATATGATAATAGCTATAAAGAATAGAAATAAAAGTTCTTTCACATAAATCAAAATATTCTTTATGATCTGGAATAGATAGATCTAAAATATATTCTTTGTATTTTGGTTGATACTTATTTAATTGAAGAATGATGACGCCATCTATATTGATATTTTCTTTTTCTCTAAGAACTTTAGAATATGCTGCTAATTGTAAATAATATTTATAGGTTACATGATTAGAAGTCTTAAAATCTATAAGATAAATTTTTCCATTTATTCTCATAAGACAATCATATGTTCCACCATACCATTCACAAACTAGTTTTTGTTCCTGACCAATGATTTCATATTCTGTCTCTTTTATTACTTTCCACCATTCTTGAAAAGCTTTAAAACAGATTGATGGAGTATCTTCTGGAACCTCTTGACCTTTTAAAAAACATTCTATTCCATGATGAATTTTAGTTCCAAATGTTGCTGCTTTATTTAATACATCTCTATATCGTTGATGTTTGAATCCAAGGCTATTTGCCCAACTCATTAACTTCTCTTCACTAATCATTTTAGAAAGTACTTCAGTTACTCTTGGTACATTTTTTCCATTATATGTGTATCTATCACTAGAATTCATTTCTACATGAAGATCTAAAATATCTTGTAATTGCATTAATTTTACCCCTTTCTTTATCACTTAATAACAAGTCTAAGACCTCGTATTTTATCATATACAGAATGGGCTTATTTACTGCAGGGACATTAAAATAACTACTTAAAAATATCTGATAGGAGGAAACAAAACTCATGAAGGAACTTAAATCCTACTCTGACTCTTACTTTTATAAACAGTATCCAAAATATCAAAAACTCTTATTGGATGCTATTATGACTGATCCTTTGATCGATAAAGCTACAGAAGAATTCAAAGGTGTTATTTTAGATTTGAAACATCAAAGAACAGATGAAGCATTATTGCGTATTCTTAATTCTACAAATACGGTTTTATTAGACTGCGATGTTCCTTTACCTAGAACTTTCAAAGTATTTTGTGCTAAAGAAATGAAGGGTAAAGATCGTGGTAAAATCAAAGTATTTATTGATGCATCTGCTTGCATTGTAAAAGATCCAAAACATGGTGATTACAATGTAAATGAAACAGCGTTAGTTTCTTATCTTATGAATGCTGGCGTTACTATGATCTATCATAAAAACTTTGATATTCTTAGACGTAGAGCAAATATGAATATTACTATTACTAAATGCTTTGCAAATTGCTTTACTCATATTATTGATTTCTTAGCAAAGATTTCTATTCAAGAATCTAAAAAGATTCAAGTTACTTATCTCTCTGCTATGTACTTCTTAATGGGTATTCTTCAATTAGATAATGAAAACAAAGCTAGAGAGATTGCTATGAAAGTAGCAGATATCTCTAAAAATGAAGCTATCTTATTAGAAGATGCTATTGAAAAAGCTTGTCGTAAACACAGTGATATTAAAGAAAAAGATCTTAATCCATACGAAAATATCAAGATCTTTGTTAACTCTTTAAGAGATGCAATGCATCTTAATCCTAAAGCAGTTAGCTTAGATATTATTGTAGAAAGATGGATGATGCAATTTGGTCCTGGTACAGTATTTGGTTTAGAATACTTCCCAGCATTCTCTGCTATGATTACTGATGCATACGTTGGTGGTTATTTGAATAACCAAAAGACTATTGAAAAAATCTGTGGTAAAGATATGGTTCAATATTCTAAAGATGTAATTACTATGCTAGGCTCTATTGCCTAAATAATTTAGGAGGTATTCGTAATGCCTAATTTTT
>ENA-OWMB01001051-OWMB01001051.1-metagenome-genome-assembly--contig:-NODE-1051-length-10156-cov-8.378378_pt1 | contig 10156 bp, 9 predicted proteins | sample MGYA00245353_ERZ651112 | MGnify/ENA primary metagenome ERZ651112 (study PRJEB26857, sample SAMEA4031773) | metagenome | biome: human; feature: oral; material: saliva | place: Philippines | collected 2014...
CGTGAATCTGCTTGGTTTCGAAGGACCAGTCGTTGGCGGTCATTGTGCGGCTCCTGGGGTCGGGGGTGGGTCGTCTCTGATTCCCCTCCGGCGGGCCGCAGATGCGGTGAAGTGAATATGCGTCAATGCGCGTCCCGCTGTCGGGGGACTGCGCGGCAGTCGCTGGTGCTGACGCGCAGTCAGCGGCACATTCGACGGTTCATGATTCCCATTCTTTGTCATGGACGAGGCTATGGCGCGTTGGTCCCGGATGGTGGACTTTTGTAACCGGGTTGGCTGGTATTCAAGAAGGAGTTATAAATGTGAGAGGGGGTACATGAGTGGTGCTCTCAGGGTAGGTTGCTCAGTAATTGCGGGGTGGTTATGGTGCTGGTGTTTCTAATGTTGCGATTGGTGCATACGTGAGCTGTGTGGAGTTTGGTGTGTTTGTTGCCAAGCGTGATGAAAGTGGATAGGCTTCTTTTCAGTACTCGCCTACGGGCGTCCACCCACGCATGTACGAGATGAGACGACGATGAGACAACGAGGAACAATCCGCACGGCCCTGACGGTCTTTGCCGCCAGCGCTCTGCTGATCTTGCCGCAGATGGCACAAGCGGCTCCCTCCGAGGAGGAAATCGCAGCCGCCAAGGCGGCCGAAGAAGCCGCTTCGATGAGTGTCGCCGAGATTGAGGTCAAACTGGCCGAAGTCAATGCGACCGCCGCCACTGCGACCCAGAATGCGCAGATCGCCGGCGAAGACCTCAACGAAGCCCAGATCGCGCTGAACGCGGCAACCGCGACAGCTAACAAGGCCTCAGCCGACGCCGACGCTGCCGAAGCCGCGTTCCAGGAGGGCAAGCAGCAGATCGCCTCCGTCGCCCAAGCCACCTACCGTAACGGCGGTGGATCTCTCGACGCCATCGCTCCCTACTTGGAAGCCGACGGCCTGCGTGGCGTCGAAGCCAAACAGGTCGGCATCAACTCCTTCTCCTCGTCCGCCGAGGCGAAGATGCAGAACGTAGCCGCCCTCGAACAAGTCGCCAAGGTTACCCGCGACGCAGCAAACACCGCGCTCGATAACCAGAAGAAGGCCACCGACGAGGTTCAGGCTCGCACCGATGCCGCCAACAAGGCCGCTACCGACGCCCAGACTCAGGCCAACATCGTTGCCGCCCAGCGCGACGCCTACGTCAAGGAGCTGGCCACCAAACAGAACACCACCGTCGACCTGATCAACCAGCGCGAGGCCAGCCTCGCCGCTGAACGCACTGCCGCCGAACGTGCTGCCGCCGAGCAGGCCTCCGCAGCCGTCGCCGCCGCCGACAGCCAGCGCCGCGCCGACACCCCTGCTCCCGCGGCCGATGCAACTCCCGAGGCCCCTGCCTCGTCCCCGGCCCCCGACGTGTCGGCTGCACCCGCTGAAGAAGCGCCCGCTCCCGCTGAGGAGGAGCCCGCGCCCGCGTACGAGGAGCCTGACGACGAGGAACCCGCGTACGAAGAACCCGTGTACGAGGAGCCTGAGGACGAGGAACCCAGCTACTCCTACGGCGGCGCGTCCACCGCGATTGCCACGGCCATGACCTACCTGGGTGTGCCCTACGTGTGGGGTGGCGAATCCTACGGCGGCGTCGACTGCTCCGGCCTGACGATGCTCGCATGGGAGAGTGCCGGCGTAGACCTGCCACACCTCTCGCGCGCGCAGTACGGCTACGGCACGCACGTGTCCCTCGGTGACATGGAGGCGGGCGACCTGATCTTCTGGTCCTCCGATGGTACCCAGTCCGGCATCTACCACGTCGCCATGTACCTGGGCGACGGCGAGATGATCGAGGCTCCCACATTCGGTGTGCCCGTGCGCGTGACCGGCGTGTATAGCTGGGGTTCGATCATGCCTTACGCCGTGAGGCTCTGAGCCGGATCGTTGCGGGGGGCCGCGCAGACTGAGTCTGCGCGGCCCCCCGTTTTGCATGGTGATGTGAGTATTGCCATGGCTGCCGTGGTCGTGCGTATTGTCGGGTGCTTGCGTGAGCTGATGGTCTTGTCGGCTGATTGTTGCGTCTGCGGTGTCCTGGGTTGCGTGGGCATCGGGGGTTGCGTGGGCGCGGGCACCCGGGGTGCGGGCACCTGCGCCGCGCGGGGCGAGCCTGCGGCGGCCTCGACTAGCATGGATGCATGCAGAAGTCAGCGACAGGTACTGATCCTCGGAAAGATTCGCGTGCGAGCGGCGAAAGCACCCCCACGATCCTTGATAACTCGACGAAGCGCTTCATGCGTTTCATCCTGGGGTTGATGGCGCTTGGCGTGTACTGGCTGATCTGGATCTCCAACTGGCGGGACGCATGGGGTGACTGGTCGATGCGAGGCAAGATCGGGGCGGCAGTCCTGCCCGTCGGCTTCGTGCTTATCTGGCTGCCGATCGTGTGGGCGGCGTTGCGTTGGGCGATCCGCGATCTCATCAGAGTTCGGCATGTGCCCACGCGGGGAAAGCACGCGAAGAAGCCGCGGCCACGGCTTGCCATCATTTGTTTCCTGATATCCGCCGGTATCCTTGTCGGCGTCGTGTATCCGTCGTGGAATCGACACCTGATGCTCGCCCAGGACCTGTGGGAGGGGCCTGTGCGCCACGAGCGTGTGGCGTGCGAGGCCTTCAACGATGGGAACGGCAGCGTCTCACCGAAGAACAGGTCCTGGAAGTACCTTCAGTTCACGCTGGTCGGGGATGACGGTTATTCGCAGAGCTTCCGCTTCAAGCGCGTGGATCTCGATCAAGAAACCGACCGTCAGGGCAGCCCGTTCAATACGATCCTAGGCGCGTGCGAGTCACCGGAGACGCGCATGAGTGTGTCCGTTTATCCGCGTACAGGCGTCATTTCCGAGGCCCGAGCGAGCAAGTAGCCAGAAACTCAGGGAGACGATGGGGGCACGAGTGTCGATGTTCCACAGCCGCCGACCTCTCCGCCGCCGAGCGCATCCGCGCCGAAGGGCTGGAAGCCGAAAGGATGCGGAACTGAGGCTGCGTGGGCTGTCTTGATGACCGTGGTCGCCTTAGCTGACGTCTGCGTGTGGGTGCTCGCGTGGAAGCAAGACCTCGGCGCGGTTGCGCTTAACGGGCGTGTTCGTTTCATGTGGGTCCCAATCATCTTCCTGATCGGCTGGGTTCCCTTGGGCGATGATCTCCTCCGCGCGGTGGCCCGCCTCGGAGGTGGCGAGGCCGCGTCGGCTATTGTGGGCGCATGGGAACGACCGAGACAGGCCCCGATGGATCTGTGAGCTATCTCTTCACCTCGAAGAATTTGACGTATCGACAAAAGCTCTACAGGTGGCTCATTATCGGCTGCTGGGTCCTGATGGGTTACGCGTGCGTCGGCGTCATCGTCTTCATAGACGATTGGGGGCAGTGGAGGTTCTATGGCGGTTTCGCCGCGATGGGGCTCCCGCTCCTGGTGCTCTTCTTCTCGTTGCGCTTCGTGTGGGCGCTACTGCGACGTCTCGTGCGAGTGGTCTGTGGGCGGGCGTCGGGGGGCGTGGTGGCACCCCTCTTGGGACTCGGGGTCGTTGGTTGCGTGCTGTGGTTGGTCTGGCATATCTCGTTCGTGTACCAGTGGCCCTACATAGAGGACTGGCGTCGGGGGACTGTGCGGCACGAGAACGTGGCCTGCCAGAACTTCCATACCGAACTGAGCACAGGCAAGAGGTCGCATCGCGAATATGTGTTCGACCTGGTCGCCGAGGACGGCACCGAGTGGAACTACCGCATTTGCGCATCAGCTATGAAAGAGAAGGCTGAGGATGAGCGGGAACCCTACGCGTCCGTCTACTACACCTGCACGGGTGAGGAGGATGGGCTGAGTATCGTGCTCTATGAGCACACGGGCATCATTACCGAGGCGTGGACGAACCAGGCGGGTCAGGTGCACTGAGTGTTCGTTCCTCCAAAAAATTGCATGCAATTCCCCTTCCCCCTGACCCGCGTGCCCCTGGCAAGTCGCGGTGAGTAAACGGTGGGGCCGCGCGAATCGTCGCGCGGCCCCACCGTGAAGTCTGACATACTCAGTGCTCGCCCTCGTGCTCCTTGAGGCGCTCGTAGGAACGACGAATCTCGGCCTCCGCTTCCTCGCGGCCGACCCAGTGTGCGCCCTCGACGCTCTTGCCGGGTTCGAGGTCCTTGTAGACCTCGAAGAAGTGCTGGATTTCAAGACGGTGGAACTCCGAGACGTCGTCGATCTCGGTGCGCCACGATGCGCGCTGGTCGGATGCGGGGACACACAGGACCTTGTCGTCGCCGCCCTTCTCGTCGCGCATGCGGAACATGCCGAGTGCGCGGCAGCGGATCACGCAGCCGGGGAAGGTGGGTTCTTCGAGGAGCACCAGTGCGTCCAGGGGGTCGCCGTCTTCGCCCAGGGTGTCGTCGATGAACCCATAGTCGTCCGGGTAGCGGGTCGAGGTGAAGAGCATGCGGTCGAGACGAATGCGTCCGGTTTCATGATCAATCTCGTATTTGTTCCGATTCCCCTTGGGAATCTCGATGGTGACATCAAACTCCATGGTCGCACCTTCCATTGTTAGCCCCGAAATTCGGGAGTCCGATTGGTTGTGTGCGAGCATGGGCGGGTACCCTAGATGCCTAGGTAACCACGAAGGGATATTCATGCATCGCACGTCTATGGGGCCAATTGTAAGCGCTAGCGCAGCGCTTGTGGCGGCAGTCGCCTTTTTGAGCGCTGGCTGCGCACCCTCCTCGGTCCCCACCCCCACGGCGGCACCGACTGCCGCCACGCTTGAGCCGGCCAGCGCGTCGGTGCCCACCCAGGCCTCGGGCAATCCGGTGAGTGAAACGCAGCTCGAGCAGCTGTGGCGGCCTGTCGCCGTTGGCGCGGACAAAGGCGATTACACCGCGTGGGGCGTTGTTGTGGATGCGCAGACGGGTGACATTCTCCTCGACGAAGACGCGGCTATCGGCCACACGCCCGCCTCCACCACGAAGACTCTTGCTGCTTTCAGCGCTCTCAAGCACCTGGATCCGACGGCGACGCTGACGACGAGCACGCTTCTGAGCGGCGACAAGCGCACCCTGTACCTCGACTCTGAGGGCGATCTGCTCCTGGGTGCGGGCGAGTCTGAGGAGACCGAGGTGTCGGGCCGCGCCGGCCTGCAGACTCTCGCAGACAAGACGGCGGCGGCCCTCACCTCGCGCGGTATTACATCCGTCACTTTGAACTGGCGGGGGACCCTCTTCGAAGGGGATTCGCACCTGCCTGCCTGGGACGTGCAGGAGGTTGGCGGCTACGAGGGGCACGTGGGTCCGATGGCGATTGACGCCGGGCGTACCGCCCCGGGCGCGTATGCGTTCCATGAGGATGCCCCCGGCTATGTTGCGCAGGTGTTTGCGAAGGCCCTGACGTCGTCGGGCGTCGCCGTGAAACTCGGCACGGACGGGAAAGCACCCGCCGGCGGCGAGACCCTTGCGTCCGTGTCCTCGGCGACGATGGGGGAGCAGCTGCGCTGGATGCTGGCGCACTCTGATAACACGCTTGCGGATCAGTACTGCCGCCTCGCGGCGAGCGCTGCTGGCCAGCCTACGACGTACACGGGCGCGGTCGCCATGGTGAAGGCTGACCTGGTGGAGGCCGGCATCCCCACCAGGGGTATGATCCTGGAGGATTGCTCGGGTCTGTCCACGAACGACAAGCTCAGTGCGAACACGCTCGTCGGTGTCCTGAAGGCCTCGTACCAGGCGCAGGGGAGCGAGGGGGACCTGATTCGCCTCCTGCCCTGGGCTGATCTGGTTGGCACGCTCGCGGATCGTATGACGGACGAACCCGCCGCTGGTAACGTTCAGGCGAAGACGGGTGCGCTTCAGGGTGTGACGACGCTGTCGGGCAGCGTGAGGACGCAGAGCGGTCGCGTTCTCCTGGTGGTCATTGGCCACGACCTGGTCGAGGATGGCGCGTTGCCCACACGCTGGCGTTTGGACAGGTTTGAGGAGGGTCTTGCCGAGCTAGACTGAGTCCATGGAAATGCCGTTTGGACCGCGCGACGTCGCGGGAGTTCTCGCTTCGATGTCCTACGCTGGCCCGTCGGCCTCGCGCGTGGGCGCGTGCGCGGTGGTGGCGCGCCTGCGCCGCTCGGCGGATTGGTCGAGTCGCAGGCTTGCGAAGCTGTCCACGTTGTCCGAGGCCTCGGCGACCGTGGCGGCATCCCGCACTGTCGTCGTGGACCGTCGAGGGCTGATTCGCAGGGTGGGGGCGGTCCTGGATCGTTTCGAGGACACGCGCACGCCGATGGTTCTCGCGGTCGAGGCCGTGGTCCTGCGCGCGCTCGCGAAGAGTGCGACCGGCATTTGGGACGTGTCGTCCGGCTGTAGCGTGCTCGTGGCACCGAACGTGCTGGCGGACGCGCAGCGCTATGCGTTGGATCAGACGGATTGGTGTCGCTGGGTGTCCCTGTGTACGGGGCTGCGCGGCGTGCATCTGACGCATGCGCCTCACCTGGTGGCCTACGTCGCTGATCTTGTCCGCGCGCTGCCGGAGCGTAGCGATGAGCTGGTGCGCATCGTGTTGCTGTTGGATGCGTTGCCGACGGCTGAGATGGAGGTGTTGACTCCGCGCGATCTGCCGTCGATTCATTGGCTGCGCACGCATCGCGCGCACGCGGGCGGCGTCGCTTTGGTCCGTGCGTGCGCGGCGGCGGGCATGCCGCTGTCGGGGGTTGAACTCCTGCAGGCCCAGACCGAGGGCTTCGCGCGCACAGTCGTGCGCGAGGGTGCGATTGCGACGCTGTTGTCCAGCGTCGAGGCCCTGCCGAGCGCCCGCGAGTACGCCGAACCTGCGGCGTGGCTGGCGCGTGTGCGCTGACGCCTCCCGCTTGGTGGGAGCGAACCCTCGGGGTTGCCTGCGTGCCTGCTCGCTTGCGGTGCGCTCGTGCCTGCGCTCGTTCATTGACGAGGCCGGGGTCCCTCCCGCTTTCATCGTTGGCTTGTCGGGCGGCGCGGATTCGCTGGCGCTTGCCCTGACGGTGATTGATGTGGCGTCGCGTGCGGGTATTGAGGTGGTGACGTTGACGGTCGACCATGGCCTGCGGGCGGGCAGCGCTCACGAAGCGCGCCGCGTCGCGGATCTCGCTGTATCCCTCGGGGCGCGCGCGCTCGTGGAGACCGTCCGCGTCGATGGGAGGGGAGGCCCCGAGGCCTCGGCCCGTGACGCTCGTCTCGCCGCCTTGCGCTTTCTTGCGCTGCGCGAGGGGGCACCCGTGCTGCTGGGGCACACGATGGATGATCAGGCGGAGACCGTGTTGCTGCGCCTCGCGCGCGGGTCCGGCCCCTCGTCGCTGCGCGCGATTGCGCCGATTCGCCGCGACGAGGATGGGGTGACGTGGCTGCGCCCGCTGCTGGGTTTGCGCCGCGCCGATACGGCGGGTGCCTGCGCGCAGGCGGCCCTCACGCCCGTCGAGGATCCGACGAACGCCATCGACGGACCCTGGCGTGCCGCCGATGGCAGTGCCCTGCGTCGCAGCGCTGTGCGTCATAGCGCGATCCCTGCCCTGGCCTCAGCCCTGGGGGTGGACCCCGTGCCGGCCCTCGCCCGCACGGCCGCACTGTGCGCGGCCGACGACGACGCCCTGAGCGAGTGGACGCATGGCCTCCTGGCTGTGAGCTGCGAGGCCTCGCCCGCGGCGGGGGAGGGGAGCCTCGCCTTGGTAGTGTCCGAGGTGTCGGGCGCTCCCCGGGCCGTGCGTGCCCGCGCGCTGCGCGAGGTGGCTAGTCGGGCAGGAATCCGCTTGTTGTCGGGGGTTCACGTGGATGCCCTCGACGACTTGATCGTTGCCTGGAGGGGGCAGGGGCCGATCCCGCTGCCGGGCGGCAGGGCCACGCGCGTCGGTCGCGGCACGCAGGCCCGTATCCTCTTCGAGGCGCGCTCTCCCGAGCCGACCCGAGACGGTGGGTGATGCTCAGGCCTGCCGAGGCCTCGTCGCTGCGATCCCACCCGCTCGGTCGCACGCGCGCGTGCGGAAGTTTGTCAGTGGAGGTCGCGGTGTGCGCAGGGCACATACCGGCTCCCTCGGGCGCTCGGAGCGGGCGAGCGTCACCACACGGTGTTGCGCTGACAGTGAGAATAGATGCCTTTTGAGCACAAACACGTGCTCTTATGGCACGCTTATAGTGCAACCGCTCGCGGAGCACTGATAGGAAAAGAGGACACGGTGGACGCCACCGACATGGGAAACGATCTGAAGGAAATCCTCGTCACTGCCGAGGACATGGACCGTAGGCTCGGCGAGATGGCCGAGCAGATTGACCGCGACTACGCGGGTCGGGAACTGCTCATCGTCGGCGTCCTGCGAGGGGCCGTCATGGTTATGGCAGACCTGTCGCGTAAGTTGCACACCCCGATCGAGATGGACTGGATGGCCGTCTCCTCCTACGGGTCGGGCACCAAGAGTTCGGGCGTTGTGCGCATCCTCAAGGACCTCGACCAGGATGTGGCGGGCCGCCACGTGCTGATCGTCGAGGACATCATCGATTCCGGTCTGACGCTGTCCTGGCTGAAGGCCAACCTGCAGGGGCGCGGTGCCGCCTCCGTTAACATCGCGACCGCGCTGCGCAAGCCCGCCGCCGCGAAGGTCGACATCGACGTGGCGTACGTGGGCTTCGACATTCCCGACGAATTCGTCGTCGGCTACGGCCTGGATTACGCGGAAAAGTACCGCAACCTGCCCTTCGTTGGCACGCTGCAGCCGCACGTCTACTCCAACTGACAACTTCGGAACCTCTAAGGGGCATACGTGAACGACAAGACGAAGACTAAGCGCCCGAGCTGGACTTGGGTGACGCTTCCCCTCGTCCTCCTCATCGTGGGCGGGTGGTTCCTCTGGGAGGCCTTCCAACCGCGGTCGATTTCGACCTCCGAAGGCATGGCGCTCATCTCGGGAACCACGGTCGAGAAGGTCGTCCTCAACGAGGGCACTCAGCAGGTGAACCTCACGCTGAGTGAGGATTACCAGCATCAGAGCACCGGTGCGGGCGATCCGACGACGAACATGGGCAAGAACGTCTACTTCACGTATTCCTACGCTCAGACGAAGGACATCCTGGACACGGTCGCCGAGCAGGCCCCCGCGAAGGGATGGAACGCGGTGCGTCCCCAGTCCAGCGCTCTGGGTGCTATGTTCCAACTGATCGTCCCGCTGTTGGTCCTCATGGGCGCGTTCTACTTCATCATGCGCTCCATGTCGGGTTCGCGGATGATGGGCGGTTTCACGGCCTCGCGCGCTAAGGAGTTCAACCAGGAACGCCCGGACGTCACCTTCGCGGACGTCGCCGGTGAGGACGAGGCCGTGGAAGAACTCGAGGAGATTCGCGAGTTCCTGGCCTCCCCCGACAAGTTCCACAAGGTGGGCGCGCGCATCCCGCGCGGCGTTCTGCTCTACGGTCCTCCTGGAACTGGTAAGACCCTGCTGGCCAAGGCCGTTGCCGGCGAGGCGAAGGCCCCCTTCTTTTCGATCTCCGGCTCGGAGTTCATGGAACTCTATGTGGGCGTGGGTGCCTCGCGTGTGCGCGAACTCTTCGAGCGCGCCAAGAAGAACGCGCCGGCCATCATCTTCGTCGACGAGATCGACGCCGTGGGCCGCCACCGCGGCAGCGGCATCGGCGGCGGCAACGACGAACGCGAGCAGACCCTGAACCAGCTCCTCGTCGAGATGGACGGCTTCGATGAGCGCGCCAACATCATCCTGATCGCCGCCACGAACCGCCCCGACATCCTCGACCCGGCGCTGCTGCGCCCCGGCCGCTTTGACCGTCAGATCGCCGTCGAGGCCCCGGACCTCAAGGGCCGCGAGGCGATCCTCAAGGTGCATGCTCAGGGCAAGCCGCTCACCGCGCAGGTTGACCTGCGCCAGATCGCCAAGCGTACCCCCGGCTTCACGGGTGCCGACCTGGCGAATGTTCTCAACGAGGCCGCGCTGCTCACCGCTCGCTCGGACATGCAGTTCATCGACGACCGTGCGATCGACGAGGCCATCGACCGCGTCATCGCGGGCCCGCAGAAGCGCACGCGCGTCATGAACGACCACGACAAGGCCGTCACCGCCTACCACGAGGGCGGCCACGCCCTGGCCGCAGCCGCCCTGAACTACACGGACCCGGTCACGAAGGTGACGATCCTGCCGCGCGGCC
>ENA-OWMB01001058-OWMB01001058.1-metagenome-genome-assembly--contig:-NODE-1058-length-10100-cov-7.828074_pt1 | contig 10100 bp, 6 predicted proteins | sample MGYA00245353_ERZ651112 | MGnify/ENA primary metagenome ERZ651112 (study PRJEB26857, sample SAMEA4031773) | metagenome | biome: human; feature: oral; material: saliva | place: Philippines | collected 2014...
TCAAACTACCCGCGTCGCCGCATGGCCGTTCGTTTCTTTTGCGAGTGCAAAGGTAGGGAAAAATCACCCAAACTTCCAAATAAGCACGCAAATTCATACGACGACAAGGCGCTTTCCCTACCAATTCGCGCGAGTACATTATTATATACAACCAGGAAAAGGGTCAGATATTTCTTCCGCCCAAGAGGCCACACCCGGCCTCAAGAGGAGGAGGAGGAAGCATATACCACAAGGCTCTTATTCTCCAAGCTGTGCAGGCGAATATTACCATAGCATAGCTCCACGTATCAGGCCTCCAACAGGTGGGGTGAGAGCTATTTATCATCCCCACCAAAGCTATAGACACGAGCATTCTCCTCCATTCTTCTGACCAAATCCATCGCCTCTGCAGGAGACTCTCCTGCGTTTACAAGACTACAATACACATTAGCATACTCATTATAGATACTCGTCACAAAGATCCCAGGATCATCCGTCCCCAATACAATTGAGGGAATAGCCTTACCTGCCCTACGCCACTGCCACCACCGCTTAAGATGGTATACGTCAAAGGTGTTATACCTCCCGATACGCACGTTACTCGTAGGGAGCGTTTCGATGACGAGCTCCCCCTCACACATATAACGTAAGAGCAGCAACTGCATTTCCGACAGAGCATCAATAGAAAAGATCTCTAGAGGATCGACCATAATAATCTCAGCCTGTGCAGCCCGTGCGTTATGATACTTCCACAAGACCTCGGCGACCTCATCACATGGATCCTCTAAGGCTTTAATTAGGAATCTTTGATATTGACTTTTATCGTTGAGAGGATCCTCCTTACGGCAAAACCAAGCCTTCTGAAGTACTCGAAGAGCATAAATCTTACCATAGGTCTCCTCTGCTAACTCATCTATGCGCCGTCGGAGCTGGGGTATTATCGTCATCAGTGTGCTTTCAGCAGGAGCATTCTCCACAATGAAAGTGTGGGCAAAAATCAAATCATCGAGATACTCCCTTCGCCTCATGGGGAATTGGCGTCTACCAAGACTCTCATACCATAGCGCAGGATCAAGGCCAAGAGCTACGGCATGCCCGATACGATCTCCGGGCATAAGCCCACAAAAATCAATCGCCTCATAGACAGCACGCATCCCCCCCAGCAGATGGTAAAATTCCTCCCCCGCATGATAGGTAAAGTGTCGGAATCCATGCTCTCTCAGATAGTGGAAGATGGGAGCAAAGACCTCGGGGGAGGCATCCAGCTCATTGGAGGCTGCATCTACCCCTTTCACATACTGACGAAACTTTGCGTTTTTTTCTCGGAGGTGAACCAGCGCCTCTGCCTGTCGTCTTAGACCTTTACGCAATTTCTTATGCCGAACCCCCTCAGAGGAATCATCTTTACGCTTAATAAAGTGAGCGACCAAGTGTAGCTCTGCCAGACTATCCGCAGGAAGAGTACGCTTGAACGCCTCCCAGCCCTTCGTGATAAGAAGGAGAAGTCCCTCATTCGCCACTTCTGTATCCCGAGGAGCAAAACGCCCTTCAAGGAACCGGAGCTGAGGGGAGGCATAATCATTCCCAGACAACTGCAGGAAACGAGCTTCATAAGATCGCTTCTCTATGTATACACGTAGATCATTGAGGGTAATCTTCTGAAACTGATCAAAGCCCTGTTGCCATGGTTGATGAACAATCAGCTGGTGAAATGCGCCTAAGATAAGCAGGTAGAAGTGATACATTGAAGCTACGCCCTTCTCATCCCGCTCGACAAGCCTATGGAGTAAGATGTAATGCATCAGACCTTCCGTAGCCAAAGCATACTCTTCCCCACGCAAGCTCTTAGGGAGCAGCATAGCAAAGGGATGCTTGTACGACAGTGAAAACGCCTCTTCATAGCTGGCACCACGACGCGCATTACACACAGAAGCAAGCAGCCGAGCTAAGACATCTTCCGAATCTCTAAAGGGCAGGACCTTCTCTTGACCATCACTTTCACCGAAGCACACCCAAAAGAAATAACTTCTGAGAGCCTGCGCATACCAGAGAAAGTCACACATAGTCTCCCCATCAGAGAAATGACCCATCCCCTCCTCAAACTGCTCTTTTGCAAGCCCCCCACCGCATAGTGCTTGCTTAAACTCATTGTAGACGCGATCTGGCTGACTCAGGAAGGTTTGCCAAGCTACATCAGTCTCCGTGGTGCCATTGAGGTGGATATGCAAGTCATGAAAGCCTCCCGACTTGAACATGAACGCCTCTAACTGCTGGATATAAGGCGTAGGGAGAGCTGTGTGCCGAAGATTGGGGAGGAGCTTATCCTTATAGAGCTCCAGATAATCTTGATCCCCCACCTCAGCACACAGAGGGTAAGCCTGATAGAGAAGAGCAACCTGAAGAACGAGCGGAGGTATTATGGCAATTAGTTCTTGCCATTCATTCATCTTCCAAGCCTGCACTCGAACAGAAACCTCCTCCCGCCCCCGCCTAATCCTCTTATCCAAGAATAGATGATCGTGAGCGAGAGAGGCTAAACCCTGAACAAGGAGCTCTCCCAAAGTGCTATTACCCGCATTACCCAGCACCCTCCCCTTCCAATACTCCTTACTCAGACGATGATAGTGATCAGGGAGATTGGGCTGACTCTGACGCTCTAGGTGGAAGAGACGGCGCTCAACATCGGAGAAGGATGGGCATCTTGATTCCGAGTAGTCTCGTAGGGAACTTCGATCAGAAAGTAGATGACGAAAAAGAGATTTAGACTCTTGTAGCATAGATCTGATCTACCTTATTCATCAGTATGTCCCCCGACACTAGTCTCACCTCGTGATCCTTGGAACTGATCTTCATAATATGCAAAGAAGTTCTTCTGTCGGCCAGTCTTACCACTCCCCCCCCAATCAACAAATGGGAGACTATCTAGATCCACTTCTTTTTCAATTGTGACACCGACTTGTTCTAAGTATTGAAATAGCTCTTCTGATTTCATAGTCACGTCCTCACCCGTCCGCATACTTATGATATCACGAACTCGGGACAAAACACCAAAAAGAGAGTACTTTTTAAGCTCTCCAGCCACATGCTCTCCACTAGAATATACAAGAGTGCTTTTAGGGTCTAAGAACACAAGTAGGAGAGGGCAACGTAGTATCCACTGAGCTAATCGCGGGATATCTTCCAGAGCCGAGAACTTACCTAAGTTATCCTGAAAGTACCTATCACTCTTCACCGAATTGCTTCTGTTTAGCCCGATATTATCACCCGATTCTATTGTCGATTCGATCAGGACTGCATTCAAGAAAAGCACAACACTACGATGCATCCACTCACCTAGATTAGTGTGAGGAACCCCACCAAGACTTTGTAGAAAACGAGATATCGCCCGACCTACCAACTGGGGGGAGAAGGCTACTTCTGGAGTCTTATTCAGCCAGAGGCGAAGGTGTTCGAGAAAAGGCTGCTCTACATCAAAGGTTGACTCTTCATCAAGCTCTTGATCCACCCTTAGGATAATGCTGTATGGGTGGGTACTTCCTAGACTAGGCACAAGATAAGAATACAGAGCTCCCACCTCTTTAAGACTATCACAGATTATCTGTCTTTCTTCCTTGGCCTTTTCCTCGTCTCCCACATCAGCCCCCTCTATAGTACTCACGGATAGCTTGTATCTCTTCATAAGTACTCCTACCGAAGCCAGCAGCTGGTAGAACGAAGCCGAAAGGCTTGGACTTGGCTTTCCAGGGTTACGACAAAGAAGCACAGGCAGATAAGCCACACATCGGAGCAAAGGATCCACCCGTTGAAGCTCATAGTCTATGCGGCCGATACTATCAGAATCGCCCTGCTTCCGACTTTGAGCTAGCGCTCGCAGATTTAGAACACCCAATCTACGAATTCTACTCCCATCCCCCAAGGCCTGGAGATAAGCCACAACACTTCCACAGGTATCTGTCAAGCTCTGATCCTGAGCGAGTGCATACCTGGATAATGTACCGAGGCTGAAGTATCTCGAGGATCCCTCTTCTTCCTTTGAATTCGACAGAAGACCCTCTGAATCTAAGTGATACGGGAGCCCTATTCGAATCAAATACTCAAAGAATAGATAGGGAGCCTGTTTACTATGGTAAGCATAGGTTACACTCAGAGCGAAGAGCCCCGCATTTCCAGTTGTATCTTGCAAGGAAGGTTGAAACTGATAAGCTCGATCTAGTAGCTGATTCCGTTGCAAGTATTGGATCATTTCCACTGAAAGTCTAGCTGGAGTAGATCGAATCAAATCCACATCTATCCCCAGTGCATACAGCTCTGCAAGAAGGACATCCAACCATGGAGTGGTATCATGACTTTCTTGCTCATCAAGGGAAGCAAGGGAAGCGAGCAAGCGTATCTGCGAGCGAAGAGGGAGGCCCAATAGGAAAGCCAAATAAGGCTCCTGCAGGCTACGATTATCCACTCCTAAGATCTCAGATAAATACTCCCGATACTGGTGTTCAATGGGCCCTCCAGTATCTTTCTTCACCCCAGTATCTTCCTCCACCGTAGGACACACCAAAATCTTTTGAATTCCCTCAGGACGCTGACGCTTCTCTTGGAGTGAACTCAAATGAATACGATAGATCGAGGGGAGCACCTTCTGCAGATACTGTCCCTCCATGTCTGTAACAAGAGCATCATATTCAGCCATACGCCCTTGTTCTTCTCCTTCATTCTTGAGCAGAGCTTTCCCAAAGTTCTTCCACTGTTGCTTGCGGATCGCTTTAGAATACATACGGAGGTCTCCACTCAGGAGCGTGATCAGTAGAGGTGTCTGAAGGTATCGTCGTAAGGTCTCCAAGATCGGCCACCCTCTCAAAAAATCAGTATCTATATCATCAAGAGCTATCAGAAAGGCCTTCTTGCTTAGGATCTTCAGTGCTTCCCTTAGCAACTCATGGAAGCTCTGGGCAAGCGCTCGCGCAGAAGCAACACGACTAAGCCCCTTATCCATGACGTATTCAGCATCTTCCCATTGGGTATAGTTATTACCTATGGGGTCTAGGGAGGGGAGCCCCTCTGCAAGCTTCTTAAGGGCTTTCTCCCAGCAAGCCTCACGAGATGCACCGCGTCTTGCTCGCGAGGCATCCTCTTGGTCAAGCTTGGCCCTTACACGCTTATCCAGCTCTGAGAGAATAATCAAGAAGGGATGTCCTTTCTCTTCGATAAGGGTCGGATCGATAAGCTCAATAAGCTCTACACCTCCCCCCTCCTGATAGTCCGCCATAAGGCTTTTCATAAAGGAGGTCTTCCCACTACCTCTACCACCAAGGATCGTGATGGTCTTGGCTTGGGCCTCCTGAGAATAGCCTTGTTTTTTCATGGCATTCTCTGCTTCTTTCAACTGATTGTCAATCCATGACTTTGCTTTTTCAAACTCTCCTTCATGGATGATACTCCCTGTCTTAAAGGACTTGGCATCGTGGCTCTCACTAAGAATAATTTCAGGCATTGTTGTGTGTGTATCGATTGGTTGTTTCTTACACATCAAAGATACAAATTGTTTTCAGCCATTATAACGCTGAGCCACACTAAGAAGTTACATACAGAGAAAACACCCAGTGGAGCTGGCAAAGAGACTGAGGGTGTGCATATAATGAAGAGATACACCCACACACAAAAAAGCAGGGAGCACACAGCACATCGGCTGTATGCTCCCTGCTTATATGGGGTGGGACTTGGCTTCACTTAGACGAGGTCTTGGCCGGGGCGGAGACGAAGCATCTCCTTGGGGACGGCTTGGCAAATCACCTCGCTCAGGCGGTCGACGACGGCGTGACGCACATAGTCGCGGTGATGCACCAGCGTGATGCAGCGTGCAGGACGAGGGAGCGCAAAGGGACGAATAAGCTCGCTCTGCTCGGCACTCAGCGTCTTCGCCGCCAGCTCAGGCACGAACGTCACGCCATTGCCCTGCTCGACGAAGTGCATAAACGTCTCCAGGCTCCCACGGCTATAACTGAAGCGCTGATTGGGCGCATTCTTCAAGTGGCAGAACTTCACGAGCTGGTCGCGGAAGCAGTGCCCTTCGTCCAAGAGCCAAAGCTGGTAGCGTCCAACCTCGGCCGAGCGGATGGACGTCTCCTCAAAGAGTTCGGAGCGACGGGGCACGTAGCCGAGGAATTCCTCGAAAAAGAGCTGACGATCGACGAGCAGCTCGTCTTCCGAAGCCGAGGCGATCAGTGCGACATCGATCTGCCCTGAGAGCAGGCTGGCGACGCATTCGCTGGTCTTGAGCTCCGTGATCGTGATCTTCAGATCGGGGAGATGCTTGCGCAGCAGCGGCAGGACGAGCGGCAGGAGATAGGGTGCGATGGTCGGCAAGACGCCGAGGCGAAGCGCCCCCGTGAGAGCCTCTTGCTCCTCGCGGATGACCTCCTTGACCTGTGCGACCTGCAGGAGAATGATGGCGGCTTGGTCGAGGATGCGACGTCCGACTGCCGTCGGGATGATGGGTTGGTGGCTACGGTCGAAGATCTTGACCCCGAGTTCATCCTCGAGCTTCTGGATCATCGTGCTGAGCGTCGGCTGGGTGACTTGACAAAAGTCGGCGGCCCGCCCGAAGTGACGGAACTTATCCAGAGCTTGGATATACTCGAGCTGCTGTATATTCATGGGTGGGGGTTATCGAAGATTAATGCGAGTGTATGTGTAGGGAGCATGAAGGAAGAGCCACGTCTTCAAGCTATGCACACGCGTCCCGATGACATTGATGAAGGGGCGCTGACGGGCCCGCTTGAGATAGGGCAAGAAAGCCAAAGTGATCTCTCTATACTTGGCCTCCTGTCCTTTATGAACGAAGGCTCCATAGAGCTGATACCAATACATCCACAGGTAGTTGACCGCCATGGTATTGGCATAGAGGCAGAGGGTAGCATCATCAGCATGACGGCGCTGCAGATCCTCAATATTATCAAAGAGGCAAGCCATACGCGTATCAAAGCCAGAGGTAATAGCCCCTTCTCGATATAGCAAATAGTTATACCCCCCTTGTGGCAACAAATAGTAAGAGTTGATCTTACTAAAGACCTCTAACGAGAACGAGTTATCCTCATAGACATATCCCTCTCTAAATCGGATTGTCCCGATAGCACTCGCACGATAAACCTTAGACCATGCTGAGGGTCCTACCTTAAAGGAAAATCCTTGGACAAGCTCCGCAAGGGCCTCTTCTCGAGTGAAAAGACGCCCCTCCTTCTCCCCGCAATAGAACTTTCCATCCGCCCTGATCTCATTGATGCCATACCCTACGATATCGACATCGGCATGTGCCTCCAAGTAAGAGATAGCTGCTTCATAGATATCGGACTCTATCGAATCATCGCTATCTACAAAGGCAATATACTCGCACCCCTCTGTATACTGCAATCCAAAGTTGCGAGCCGACGATAGACCACCATTTTCCTTGTGTACCGAGAGGACACGAGGATCTTGCTCAGCATAGGCATCACAGATAGCACCACAGCCGTCAGGAGAGCCATCATCGACCAAGATAATGCGGAGATTGGAGTAAGACTGAGATAAGATCGAGTCGACGCATGGTCGTAGGTAATCCTCGACCTTATAGACGGGTACAATGACGGCGAGTAATGGTTGGTGTGACATAGCCAAGCGGTCTATTTAGATGAAACTAAGGAGCGGAAGAGGCGATCCCACTGAGGCAGGATAACCTCCGGAGCAAAGCGCTGGGCATTTGCCTTCGCGGCACGCCCCATCTGCTGACGAAGCTCTTCATCTGCCATCAGGCGCTCCAAGCATTCTGCAAAGGCAGCCTTGTCGCCATAGGGCACGACAAAGCCTGGAGCCTCTGGAGCCTCCTCGATCACATCACGCGCTCCGCAGAGGAAGGCATAGCAGACGGAGGGTAGTCCCAGCTCCTGCGCTTCTAAAAGCACCATAGGGAGCCCTTCTGTCTGTGACGTCATCAAGAGGACAGAGGAGGAGAGGTACTCTTCGGTAATCGTATTTGTCGGAGTGTGGAGCGCACAGCTATCCTCCAAGTGGAGCTCTCGCAGCTGATGCATGAGCTGATCGTGCAGGTAGCCCTCACCATAGATATCCAAGCGCCAGTCAGGATACTTCTTGCTCACCATCGCCCATATATCCAGGGTATCTCGGAGGTTCTTCTCATGCGCGAAGCGAGCGACAGCGATGCAACGCTTAGCTTGCAAGGGTGCCACACGCTCAGATGTGATCGGCATGATATTATAAATCACCTCGACACGCTTCAGGCGATCGCCCCACAGCACGGCATCCTCATGGGTCAGCAGTACGGTGCGCGTATATCGAGCTGACGTATGCGCAAAGGAGCGCTCTGCCCACCAAGAGAGGAAGCGGCGAAGATAGTTGGTAGCGGGGAAGCGGTAAGCTGAGACGGTCTTCCCCCACGAGCCATGGCTCTCTGTGATCTTGATGCTACCATCCTTGATCGAGGGGAGGAAGGAGAAGTCTTGATAGCCCGTCGAGATCACTACATCCGGTCGGAGCTCACGAAGGCACTGGGTGAGTAGCTGTTTATGACGACGCTTGTACCGGTAGAGAGCGCTATACTTCTTCAATCGAGAAGAGGTATCCATATGATCATAATTCACCCCCAGATCAATCTGCTGAATGGATGAGTGGAGGGGGAAAAATGGCTTTCTCCCCATAGTATCCGTGGTGATGATAGCTACCTCATGTCCCTGCTCGACCAGATAGTTGGCCTTGGCTGTGATGACACGCTCCATCCCACCTGCTACGTGGAGGCTCTTGATACAATAAGCGATCTTCATACTGCGCGTATATCGTTAATGGGCTATGGTGCACCCAGTCTTCTCCACAAAGATACAGATAAATTAAGGGTAAAAGCCTCACGACTTCAGCCTATTGATGACTGCGCTTTCCACTCGATCGAGCCAAGGAGAAAAGAGCTTCTGCCAAAGCTGCTGACGCACCTGATCAACAAGTGTCGTAGCGAAATAAAGCCCCGGCACAAAAGCCACCAAGAGGAGGATACCAACGAGTACCGCATAGTGCTGTCCCACATAATCTGCGAGAGCAAGATAGCGGTCACGCGTCAAATACTCCTCATGCAGGAGGTAGACGGAGAAGGAGGAGGCTGCGAGCCAGTTGATCCAGCGAATATGCCCCAGCTTGATCTTACTAAAGAAGAGGAGAAGCGAGAGCGAGGCGACAATACATAGGGGTGAGGTATAGCTAACGAGTCGGTCAACAAGAGCATCATCCCCCACCAAGGGACGCCCCATACCCCAGAAGAGGACGAGGGCAAGTAGCGCGGAGAGAGCGGTTGACCCCAGGAATATCAGAAGGTCATATCGTGGAGCTAGCTCACACCAGCGCCCCCCATGAAGTCGCACATAGCGAGCCAAAAGATAGAGCCCAATGAAGGCTAAGACAGAGTATCCTCTCTGCAGCTCAGATGATGCGCTCATCCACCACTCCATGCCACAGACAAAGAAATAGTAAACGGCAAGAAACACCCCGAACTCACGCTTCGTAGCGCTCTCCACATAGCGATTAAGTACAGGAGCGAGGAGTACCAGCCACACATAACTACCAAAGAACCAGTAGACCTTCATCGGTTTGAGGTGCATCGACAGCTCACCAAGAGAGAAGTCCGCTTGCTTCGTTAGCACCCAAAACGCATACATCCCGACAGAGTAGAAGATCCCCTGGAAGAAGAGTGAGATAACGGAGTTCACCCGGGGACGAATAGCAAAGTAGCCTGAAATCAGGACGAAGATATCTACTCCTGTGAGATTCATCATACGAAACCATACACCCAGCCCGCCTAAGAAGGGGACAGAATGAAGGAATTCAGCAGAGGGGAGCCCAGCCCCACCCTCTCGACTCAGGTGGCCAAACATAATAAAGAGCATCGCTACGATACGCAGTAGCTCTATATTCGATGAGCGTGGAGCTCGCGCGGGCGCAGAAGCTGTGGAGGACGTACTCATAGATGGGAAAGAAAGAGGATAGGAGGGAGAAAGAAAAAGAGAGGTATCACACGCTGCTGCGTCGCAATACCTCTCTTCTTCTTTGTGGTGCCACCAGGAATCGAACCGGGGACACAAGGATTTTCAGTC
>ENA-OWMB01001059-OWMB01001059.1-metagenome-genome-assembly--contig:-NODE-1059-length-10096-cov-15.347376_pt1 | contig 10096 bp, 7 predicted proteins | sample MGYA00245353_ERZ651112 | MGnify/ENA primary metagenome ERZ651112 (study PRJEB26857, sample SAMEA4031773) | metagenome | biome: human; feature: oral; material: saliva | place: Philippines | collected 2014...
AGAACAACAGTCACTTCTCATTATTAATGTGATCTAATATATATGTCCACATATACATTTATGTTACCAGCCACCACCAGCACCGCCGCCACCAAAGCTTCCTCCGCCGAAACTTCCTCCAGAAAAACCTCTACCAAAGAAACTATCGTTTAAGTGTCCAGGATTACCCCAGAATATGAAAGGACCACCGCCCCCATTTCTACCACCGCGTCCATTATTGTTTTTACCTTTTATTGACCATATAACCCAAAAGAAAACAACAGCACCAATAATGCCTATTGCTATTGCAGTCTCTATTGGCTCTTCCTGTTTGTCGAGCCCTGTACTTCCTGTTTTAAACTTATTATAAACAGCTTTCGCAGTAGACAGCATTGCCTCGTCTACATTTCCTTTTCTCATATTTTTAACGATACAAGCTCTTGCTATGTCATCGCATTCAACGTCAGTTAGGTCTCCTTCTAATCCCTCACCCGGCGCAATAAAGTATTTTCTATCATCTACGGCTACTACAACTACCAATCCTCTGTCGGTATTTTTGTTGCCTACACCATACTTATTTCCAATATCCTGTGCAACTCGGAAAGGATCACTATTCTCAACGTGCGATACAACAACAAATACTACTTGTATTTTTGCTTCTTTTTCCAATTTCCCTATGTAGTAATTGGTGGAATCGCGCATAGCATTAGACATTAAACCCTCAGGATCGCAGACATATTGTCTTGCATCTTGAAGATGCACCATTGGTATATTGTTGGCATTCCAATCTTTTGCTGTTGCCTGTAGCGTAAAGATAGAAAAGAGAAATGCACATAATGTAAATATCGCTTTGTTCATACTTGCAAAGATAACAAAAAAAGATAGAACGAAAAGATTTTGCTAAAATATTAAGACAATACTTGTATTAATTAAATGAGAAAATAACATCTAATAGATTTTTATAAGCATCTGAGATGGATTATTTGTTTGTCATATAAGCCATTTGTTTTGCCAATAAACTGTAAATACTGTTTATAATATCTCCATTTCTTTTCTACAGAGCCTCCATTTACTCATTCTACCGAATATCAGCTTAAAAATAAAACAAAACAAGATAAATGTTGGACATTACTTTATTTTCTAAATAGTGTTTGAAAGTAAATTCACTTTGTTTTTTGTGATATAGATGCCAAAATAGCTATACAATATGTATAGAAATATACCTTTTGACAAGTCTCTTGGACATTTTATTCAATATTTATATAATGTTTTTGCATAGATTGCAAAAAATAACTATATTTGTGGTCGAATAGCCGAACAATAAATAATAATCAACGCCCCAGCCTCAGTAAGGCGTTTCTCTTTAACTAAAGGGGTCATGGAGAGGCATTTCAAAACAATGAAAAACAATTTACTTAGGAACATGTATGCAGCAATAGTTGCATTGTTTGTCACATCTTTCGTTCTGCCACAGCAGTTACAGGCCGAGAACTACAATCTTTTGCTCAATGGAAAACGAGTAACTTCGGAGAATTGTGGTGATCTTACAGCTATTGAAGGTGTAAAAGGTAAAGTTACTTATGATGCAACAAGTAACGTATTAACTCTTGAGAATGCTACAATTTCTAATGCTTCAGAAAAAGCTGCAGGTGTAGCACTTTGGAATTCTATTAAGAACCTAACTATTAAACTAGTAGGTGAAAACACCATTACTTCAGAAAAGAGTGGTGGTGTTGTAAATTATGAGAAGCTAACCTTTACAGGGACAGGCAAACTTACTATAAAAGGTGTAATGTCTAGTAATACGGATTACAGCTATGGTATACTAAATCCAGGGACTATTATTGTAGATGGGTGTACAATGGAAATTAGTGGTGGTGTGAATGGTATCACTAGCGGTCGTTGGAAGTTTAACAAGTGTAATGTTCGTGTAAAAGGAAACGGATTGGAAGGTGATGAATACAAAGGTAGTATGGGCAGATTGGGTTATGTTCCAGAATTTACCGACTGTAAGATTGTATCTCCCGAAGGAACAGTGTGGAAAGAACTCAATAAGAGTGGCTATAAATTCCAGTCTCTCTTTGGTGCAGATGGTAAGGTTGTAACCGATTGGGTAACAATTCAATCAAACGATGCTCCTGTAACTTACGACCTCGTGTTAGAAGCTGTTGGTGATAGAGATATTGCAGTTATTGCTATCGTAAAAGATATAACGGGTATGGGAATGATGGCAGTAAAGAAACTTATAGAAACAGCCCCTTGTATGATTAAGGAGAATATGACGGAAGCTGATGCAAAAGATGCAAGAGATAAACTTCTTGCAGTAGGTGCAACAGCTAATATTTATCCACACGGAACATGGAAGAAGCCAACAGGTATAAACATACAAACTGTAGATGCAGCGGCTCAAACAATCTACAATTTACAAGGTGTTCGCATCAATGCTAAATTTGAGAACTTACCAGCTGGCGTATATATTGTAAACGGAAAGAAAGTGTTGAAGAAATAAAACTTTCTACTATCAGTATTATATATATTGTGGCTAGTATAATATGCTAAGCCACAATAAATATACACTTAGGCATATTCTAAAACAAATCTTTGAACAGTTCTCTCGCCAAAGGGTTTTAGGATATGCTTTATTATAAAAGCTTTATGAAGAAACTTTATATTTAACGTTAGAACAAATCAACTATTTAAACATTATATGAAGAAAGTATTTACAAGCATCATTTTATTGGTATTGAGTTTATCTATACCGCCAACAAGTATGGCTCAGAAAGCTCATAAATTGATGAAGCCAAACCGAACTCAAACCGAGCAACTAACCAGCATTACTCCCGTTAAAGAATCTATTGTACTAAAAACTCCTAATAGAGGCTTAAGAACTATTGATTCTTCTGTTATTCTCTGGGGTAATGCTACTATTAATGAAATGTGGGGCTATTACTCTTTCCAACCTAAAAACACTGCTGGAACGATTAGTTTTACCCAATTAGGATCCCAAAGTCAGCGTATTGCTCGAAATGGTGTACAAATAGCCGATGGAAAGTTGTACACAGTAGATTTTGAACGCTATGGACCTTCGAACGGAGATCTAACACTTTATACCTACGATATATCCACGTGGAAAGGCAACGGACAGAAATATAACGATTTTTCACTTGCTGCCATAGAAACAGCACAAGCAAAAGATGGTACAGTATATGGCGAATTTTATAATAGTTCTGCTAGTAATAAACAATATGAGTTAGGTACTGTAGACTATCGTACACGAACACGAACAACATTCGGAACTACTACGCGTCGATATGTAGCTATGGGTATAACATCTGATAATAAACTTTATGGTATTGCTTCTGATGGAATGCTTTATAAAATATCTATTACTGATGGATCTGAAACTAGTATTGGATCAACAGGATTAATACTTACCGATGAAGATGGTGGTCCTTATCAACAAACCGGAGAGATTGATCCCAAAGATAATACTTTCTATTGGTATGCACAAGACAAAGATTATAATACTGCGCTCTACGTTGTAAATTTAGCTACAGGTGCAGCTACTAAAATTGCCGATTCTGAAATAACAATGTATGGAATGATAATAGCTCCTACTCCAGCCAATATTAATGCGCCTGCAGTAGTTTCTAATTTATCAGCTGTATTTAGTGGGACAAGCCTTAACGGTGTTATAAATTTTATTTTACCTAATAAGACTGTTAAGGGAGATGCTCTGAATGGAAATGTTGATTATGTAGTTACAGCTAATGGTAAACAGCTATTTAATGGTACGGAACAACCAGGATCATCTATAAGTAAGTCGGTTCAATTACCTTGTAGCGGCGAATATAATTTTAATGTTACTGTATCAAATGCAAAGGGAGAGTCTCCAATGGCTACTCTTAAACAATGGATAGGTTTCGATGAACCAGAGAGGGTAGGCAATCCAACAGCTAAATTAGAGAATGGAATTGTAACTATAAAGTGGTCGGCACCTACAACAGGCACACATCAAGGAACACTTGGCGCACTAACTTATGATGTTATTCGTATACAAGGACGAGATACAACCAATGTAGCAACTGGTATTACAAATACAACATGTACCGATGATTTGTCTGGGGCAGAACATGCAAGTTATACATACGCCATTAGGGCAATTAGTGGTGATGTTAAAGGTTTGCGTTGGACAAATACTACTCCTATTATTGCAGGGTCAGCAATAGAGCCAGACTGGAACTATAAATTTGAAGGACAATCTGCATTATCTATGTTTAAGATTATTGATGCAAATAACGATAAAGCTACATGGTGGTGTAATGGTTTTCCTGGTTATGGTGCAATGAGCCATCAAACTAATGTTAAGAAGAATAGTGATGATTGGCTTATAACTCCTGCTATACATCTTTCTTCCGACCGTGTTTATACTGTTGCATTTAAAGTGCGCAATGTAATGGCTGAGCCTAAGAATACACTTGAAGTAAAATGGGGTAAAGGAAGCAATGTAGAACAGCTATCAAATGTATTGTTGGAAACCTTTACTCCAGAATTTTCTGAAACTAATGGACAATGGCAAGTATGCACAGCTGATATTATTCCCGATGCGACAGGCAATGTCTATATTGGATTCCACGATAATACAAGTGTTACTGATAAGTATCAAATTGCTATTGATAGTATTACTGTAACCAAGACAGCATACGCTACAGCGCCAGATTCAGTGAAGTCGCTGACTATTACTCCTGCACCAAAAGGAGCTTTACAAGCTACTATCAGTTTTATAACTCCGAAGGTTCGTATTAATGGTTCTGCACTTGCACGTATAGATAGCTTTGTTGTAAATAGAGATGGTATAAACATTGCACGCATAAATGCAGCAGCAATTGGAACTCGAATGGAATGGATAGACCAGAACGTTCCAACAAATGGTTTCCATACCTATACAATAATACCATATCTTGATGGACACCCAGGACGTAAATCTACAAATAAAAATCTTATTGGTATCGATCGTCCACACAATCCTACAGGCATTACATTTACCGATCAAGGTACAACTTTAAAAGCTTTTTGGAATGTTTTCCAAACTGTTGGTGCAAATGGTGGATATCTTAATCCAAAAGATGTTAGTGTAACTTTCTATACATTAACAAAGGGCGATTTTGGATTTGAATTAGGCGATTCGCTAACAACAAGTAAGCCTGGCGAAACCAATACTATTTTGCCTTTTGACCCAAATAAAACAACTATGGACGATGGTAAAACACAAACATTAGCTTGGTTCGGTGTTAAAGCAAACAATAGTACTGGAGAAAGCGACTGTGTTACGGCGCGTGGAATAGTTGTTGGTCCGTGTATTTCGTTGCCTTTCAAAGAGAGTATGTCGAATGGACAGTTAGATAATGGCTTTGCTTCTCTTTTAGGCAACGAACAATATAATAGCAGAAAGACGGCTGCAGCATGGCGTGTTGTAACCGATGCTGCTTCTGATAACGATGGCGGTAGTTTTGTTTGGGCTAACTATACAGAAGAATACGCAGGAAATGATGTGAATTTTACAATACAACAAGGCGATGAAACCTCAGTTAATTTGCCAAAGGTTGCACTTGCTGGAGCAACAAATCCTAAACTCTTCTTTGATCTTTATTCGCTTATTGGCAACGAATCTACGTTGAAGGTATTAATTCAGACTCCTGATGGGAAAGACCACGTAGCTGCTCAGTACGACCTTAGCAAAACAACACAAAACGGTTGGACAAAACAATCGGTAGATTTAGCACCATTTGCTAAAGAACGATACATTATTGTTAAATTCGAAGGTGTAGCACAAGGTTCTAAGGTTATGATTGGAATAGATAATATTAATATTATAAACCAACTCGAACGCAATCTTACAGCTGTAAGCATTGAAACACCAGAGAATATTGTTGCAGGAAAGAAGGGACAAGTGAAAGTTGTAGTTAAGAATCAAGGGGCAGTTGATGCTACCAGATATTTCGTTATTCTTTATGCAAATGGAAACCAATGCGATGCAGTGAGCAGAACCAAACAACTTCCATCAATGGCTAACGACACAATCAACTTGAAGTTGCCTGTTGCTATTAACGAATCAGCTACATCGTTACAAGTAAAAGCTATGGTAATATACGATGGTGATATGCTGATAAATGATAATGAAACAGAAACAAAAGCTGTAAGTGTTATTCAATCGCCTTATGGTAGAATAAACGATTTAAAAGCTGAAATGGGAGGAGAACATAAAGTTGTGCTTACATGGGGACAACCTGTATTACCAGAGCCTATTCGTATATATGATGGCTTCGAAAATTATTCTCCGTTCGCAAAAAATATGAGCCCTTGGACAATGATAGATGGAGATAAAGGTCTTACAGGAGCATTGCAACCTTCGTCTACATATCCTGGACAAGGAGAACCTTTTGCATTTACAGCTTTCAATCCTAATTGGTGGATTGAAGATATGACCAATGTAAATCCAGGATTAGCTCCTCATAATGGAAATCAATATGCTGCTGCTGTATATGCGCTTAACGAAAATCAGAAACTTGTTGAACAAAACAATTGGCTTATATCTCCACGTTTATCGGGTAGAAAGCAAGAAATAACATTCTATGTAATGAATGTTGCTACACGGCCAGGCGATACAAAATATGCAGAAAGTTTCGATGTGCTTTATTCTACAGAAAGTACCGACACAGCCTCATTCGTAAAAATCAAGAGTGAACAAGCCGATGGAACTATTGCTTTTAACGAAGGTGCTAACTGGAAGCGTATTACTATTGAAGTGCCAGAAGGTGCAAAGTATTTTGCTATTCATCACAATACACCAAAGGGTAAAGCTTATATTTTTGGTATAGACGATATTAGCTATGAACAAGTAGCTACAGGCGCAGACGATGATATAACAGAATACATTATTTATAGAGATGGAAAGAAGATTGCTAGTGTAAAAGGTAGCCAACACACTTATACCAATAATCGTGTTACAGGCGAACATATTTACAATGTTACGGCAATATACACTGCAAAGAATGGAGAAACAAACGAATCTGGTTTCTCTAACGATGCTTCTATAAATACAACCTCTATTGAAACAATAGAAAATGCTCCACAAACTTTCGATGTTACAACACTTAATGGTGTAAAAGTTCGCACGAACACTAAGAATTATAACAATCTTCAACGTGGTGTGTATATTATTAATGGTAAGAAACGTGTAGTGAAATAAAATAGCAATAGCAGATTAATATCTACACAGCAAAACTATTATTTATCTGAATGGGCTGATTGCAGAAAGCAATTAGCCCATTCTTATTTGGTTTGCATCTGTAATTATAAGCGAGAGAAATATATAATGTATATTTGGTAGGTTGAAAGCTACTGTATCGTTGCAACTTTTATTGTACTTCTCAGCATTTATTAAATTAAAAAAACATTGTTAAATGCTTGTTTTTTAATATATATTCTCTATCTTTGCAAAGTATTTTAGCGTTTTATGTTTGCAAAGAGACCAATTCTTATTAGTTCTTTGAGACATTTTTAGCGAAAAATATGTTTTTAGTAATACAATTATTAATATAAGGATACACAAAATGATACATGGACACGAAGTTCTCCACATGATGGAGGGTAACAACTATAGTAATAGAGAGAGCTTAGTAGAGGCTATTATAAACAAATTTGGTCCTGATGAGCGTTTTTATACTTGTTCTGCAGAAGGAATGACAGCAGAAGAATTAGTTGATTTTCTTGAGGCTCGCGGGAAGTTTATGCCTTCAAATAATGATGATTTTACGGTAGACACAAGTAAAATATGTAATCACTAAGGTAATAACTATGATTAAAATATATGGAATGAAGACTTGTCCAGATTGTACAGCTATAACTGAACAAGTAAAAAATAACAACCGTTATGAGATTATAGATATAGGCGAACACGTTCGCTTTTTAAAAGAGTTTTTACGCTTACGCGAAAACAACTCTGTATTTACAGAAGCTCGAAAGAAAGGTTATGTTGGTATTCCTTGTTTTGTACTAGAAAATGGTACAGTAACGCTGAATCCTGAGGAGGCAGGCTTACAAAACGAACAGGAATACAAGTCATCTTGTAATATAGATGGTAGCGGTTGTTAGAGAAAAGAGTTACCGAAAGGTAGCTCTTTTCTTTTTTTATCCAATAAAAGCCCATTTGTGCTTATTATAATTAGTAATTTCTGTACCTTTGCATAATTAAGTTCTTTAAACAAAATTACTGAAGCTGCGATGCGATTAGATAAACTTTCAATTATAAATTACAAAAATATAGAAGCGACAACACTTAACTTGTCGGCAAAATTGAATTGTTTTATTGGCCATAATGGGGAAGGAAAAACAAATTTATTAGATGCTGTTTATTATCTATCGTTTTGCAAAAGTGCATTAAACTCTAAAGATTCGGAGGTAATGCGCCATAATAGCGATTTTTTTGTTTTGGAAGGCGACTATACTACTGATACTAACGACTGTGAACAGGTATATTGTAGTATGAAGAGGGGAACAAAAAAGCATTTCAAACGGAATAAAAAAGAATATAGAAAGCTCTCTGAACACATTGGATTAATACCTTTAATTTTTGTTTCTCCATCGGATATTTCTATTATAGAAGGCGGAAGCGAAGAACGACGTAAATTGATGGATGTTGTTATTTCGCAATACGACCGTCTTTATATAGAATCGTTAGTACGTTATAATAAAGCTTTGCAACAACGTAACAGTTTGTTGAAACAAGAAACCGAACCTGACACAACATTGTTAGAGTTATTAGAAATGCAGATGGCTGAATATGGAACAGAAATTTATAATAAACGAGCAGCTTTTATAAAACAACTTATCCCTGTATTTCAATCTATCTATCAAACAATATCGCAAAACAGAGAACAGGTTTTATTACAATATGTATCGCATGGAGAACGAGGAAATTTGCTCGATGTTATACAGCGCGATAGAGCAAAAGATCGAATAATGGGCTATTCATTGCATGGTATTCATAAAGACGACCTTGTTATGTCGATGAATGGTTTTCCCATGAAACGTGAAGGAAGTCAGGGACAAAACAAAACATTTGTATTGGCTTTAAAGCTTGCTCAATTCTATTTTTTAAAACAAACTGGAGGAAATAGAACTCCATTACTGTTGCTCGATGATATTTTTGATAAGTTAGATGCTAGTCGAGTAGAGCAGATTGTAAAATTAGTTTCGGGCGATAGTTTCGGGCAAATATTCATTACAGATACTAATCGTGAGCATTTAGATAGTATTTTGGGTAATAGTAGCTTTGATTATAAGATGTTTTCGGTTGAAAATGGTGAAGTTACAGAAAGGATCTCTTCTAATGTTTAGACGTAAAGTTAAGCCTATTTCAGAAGTTATTAGTAAATTTTTGCGTGAGGGCGGACTCGAATCTCCTTTACTTCAGAAGCGAATTATTACGGCTTGGGATATAGTTGTTGGGCCAACTATTACACGATATACACAAGAAAAAGGTATTCGAAACCAAACATTATTCGTAAAAATATCTAACCCTGCCTTGCGTCAAGACCTTTCTATGATGCGAAGTCAGTTGGTAAAGCGTTTAAACGACTATGTAGGTTCGTTTGTTATTTCCGATATCCGCATTTATTAGTATTTGTGTTCTATATCTTATTCTTATTTTATTCTTATTTGGTATAAGTAAAGCTTCTGCAGGTTTGTTCTCCAAATGGCATAGTATAATTTCTTATTGCAAAAACACAGTTATATTCTTTTGGCGTAATCAAGCACGTTTTATAGAGCGTATTCTATGTATTCCTTTTTAAGCGAATCCACTTTTTTCGAAAATAGTGCCTATTATTGTAGTATAAATTATTCATTTGTTTATAATTATCTATCAAGCATAACAAGAAAGTGTCCATAAAGATAGTTAATATAGCAAAAATGCCTATAGTAAAATCAGGAACTGTTAAACCTTAAAAAACATAATATTTTTTTTAATGAAAAATGCTATTGTTTTTAATAATAAACTGTAATCGTTTTATTGATTCTGTCAATCTTTTGGTCAAAACGGAAGACTGGTCGAGGC
>ENA-OWMB01001072-OWMB01001072.1-metagenome-genome-assembly--contig:-NODE-1072-length-10001-cov-8.956666_pt1 | contig 10001 bp, 8 predicted proteins | sample MGYA00245353_ERZ651112 | MGnify/ENA primary metagenome ERZ651112 (study PRJEB26857, sample SAMEA4031773) | metagenome | biome: human; feature: oral; material: saliva | place: Philippines | collected 2014...
ATCCGCCTCTACCGCATCATCCGCCCCATCATGCTCCTCGTCGTGGCGATGGCATGCGGGCTCTTCTACTTCCAAAACGATCTGATGATCCGTGCCCAGGTCCGTATGTGGACCCTGGTCATCACAGCTAAGTATGCAGCCCCCGAGATGGAGATCACCCCGGGGGTATTCTATACCGGTATCCCAGGCTACAGCCTCTACGCCAAGAGCCGCGATGCGAGCACAGGGCTGATGCACCGTATGATGGTCTACGACATGAGCCGTGGCTACCTCAATCCGCGCATCATCCGTGCCGACTCGGGCCGTCTGGTGATGGACAAGAGTAAGAAGTTCCTCGTCCTCAAGCTCTACCAAGGTCAGAGCTTTGAGAACATCCAGACGCAGAGCTACAATACCGTCAGCGAGCCCGTCCCCTACATGCTCCCTCACTTCGACTACAGTGAGACCTTCATCCCCTTCGACGCCAATATCAAGATGCAGGACGAGGGAGAGCTCAGCTCCATGTACGTCGGGAAGAATCTTCATCAGCTGCAGGTATCCATCGACTCCATCCGCCCTATCCTCGACAGCACGCGCAATAGCTACGCTCGCATCGTGCAGTCCGACCTCTTGACCAGCCACTACGGCTTCTCACCCTATGCCTACGAGGATACCACGGTCTTCGCCCGCCAGCAGGAGCGTATCGCTACCCTCGTGAAAGAGACCAGCGGAGTGAAGCCGGAGGAAGCTAAGGCATCGCTCACACTCACGGCACAAGACAGCTTGCAGGCCATCGGCGCAGCCCTCGACAAGGCGAAGCGTATTACGGAGGAAGCCCAGATCTATACGGGTACGGACGACACAGAGTTCTATCACTACCGCACCTTCCATCAGGAGTGGCATCGTAAGTTCACCTTCCCCGTCTCCTGCATCATCTTCGCCCTCATCGGCGCCAGCCTCGGTGCCATCGTACGTCGTGGGGGGATTGGGATGCCTATCATCATCTCCATCTTCTTCTTCGTCGTCTACTTCATCATCGACTCCTTCGGCACGAACATGCTACGCAGCGAGTCGATACCTATCTGGCTGGGGATGTGGCTGAGTAACATCCTCCTCTTCCCCGTCGGGATATTCCTCGCATACAAGGCGAACCAAGACTCTTCGGCGCTCAACGTCGAGGCCTACGTGATCTTCTTCCGCAAGCTCTTCGGCTTCCGCGGTGTCCGTAAGGTCGAGTATCAAGAGCTCATCATCGAAGAAGCCGACTACGAGGCTGGTGCTGCCGCTGTGGCACAAGCCATCGCGCATACCGATGCCCTCCTGCGCAGCCCCATGCTCTCAGGACGTATCTGGCAGATCTGGAGTAATGGATCTGAGCAGCAGGCATTGGCAGCCCTCAGCAAAGAGCTCGACGCTATCACCGAGAGCCTGCGCCACACGCCCTCACGACTCTTGGTCAGCAAGCTCTGCGACCTCCCGCTCCTCCCCACACGCCTCTCGCCCTTCCTCCCAGAGGAGCCGCGCTGGGGCCGTATCCTTGGGGCTATCCTCCCCATATCTCTTCCGTTTGGACTCTTCCTCTCACGAGTACGCACCCACCTCAAGGCTGACCTTCGCACGACACGCACGGTGCTCACGCAGATCGCCGAAGAGGTCGCCGTAGCCGCTAAGGGAGTCCATCGCCCTGCACCCGAATTATCCACTACACAGCCTACCGATCCAGACTCCTGGCAGGTAGCTATACACACACAAGATCTATGAGCGAAATCAAGCTAAACACCATCGAGGAAGCCCTCGAAGACTTCCGCCGTGGTGAATTCCTTATCGTCGTCGACGATGAGGACCGCGAGAACGAAGGCGACTTCATCATCGCCGCTGAAAAGGTCACCCCCGAGAAGGTGAACTTCATGATGCGCTACGGCCGTGGTGTCCTCTGCGCACCTATCACCGAAGACCGTGCCCGTGAACTCGAGCTCGAGATGCAGGTACCCAACAACACCTCCGTCCACGAGACCCCATTCACCGTCACCGTCGACCGACTCGGCAATGGCTGCACCACCGGTGTATCGATGTATGACCGTGCCCAGACGATCCTCGCCTTAGCTGACCCCAATATCACCCCAGGCGATCTGGCCCGTCCTGGTCACGTCTGCCCACTGCGTGCTCGCAACAAGGGGGTCCTGCGCCGTGCAGGGCATACCGAAGCTGCCGTTGACCTGGCCCGTCTGGCAGGCCTGCAGCCTGTAGCTGCACTCATCGAGATCATCAACGAAGATGGTACGATGGCTCGCCTTCCCCAGCTGTGGGAGGTCGCTCAGCGCTTCGGCCTGAAGATCATCACCATCAAGGATCTCATCGCCTACCGCCTCCGCACGGAGAGCATCGTAGAGCGTGGTGAAGAGGTCGCCATGCCCACGCAGTGGGGCGACTTCCGCCTCATCCCCTTCAAGCAGAAGAGCAATGGCCTCGAGCACATCGCGCTGATCAAGGGTGACGTCGCTGACGGCCAGCCCGTCCTCGTACGTGTACACTCCAGCTGTGCCACGGGCGACATCTTCGGCTCGATGCGCTGCGAGTGTGGCGAGCAGCTGCACAAGGCTATGGAGCTCATCGAGAAGGAAGGTCGTGGTGTCGTCGTCTACCTCAATCAGGAAGGTCGTGGCATCGGTCTTATGGAGAAGATCCGCGCCTACAAGCTCCAGGAAGAGGGCTTAGACACCGTCGAAGCGAACCTCCACCTCGGTCACCAGGCTGACGAACGTGACTACGGCGTCGGCGCTCAGATCCTCCAGCAGCTCGGCATCCAGCAGATGCGCCTGCTCTCCAACAACCCCATCAAGCGCGTCGGCCTCGAAGGCTACGGCCTCGAAGTCGTCGAGACGCTTCCTCTGGAGATCCAGCCCAATGAGCATAACGCCTTCTACATGCAGACGAAGAAGGATCGCATGGGCCACGTCCTCCCCCACCTCAAGTAATCACCCACTTCATCCATATAGCTTATGGCAATATTCGTCAACGAAGTCTCCCGCACTTTCGGGGAGTACCTCCTTATCCCAGGGCTCACGACACGTCAGTGCACCCCACAGAACGTCTCACTGACCACGCCGCTGGTCCGCTTCGCTCGTGGCCAGGAGCCCCGCATCAGCCTCAATATCCCCTTCGTCTCGGCGATCATGCAGTCGGTCTCCAACGATACGCTGGCCATCGAGCTGGCTCGCAATGGCGGGCTCTCCTTCATCTACGGCTCACAGCCCATCGCTGAGCAGGCTGAGATGGTGCGCCGCGTGAAGAAGTTTAAGGCAGGCTTCGTATCGAGCGACTCCAACATTCGCCCCGACGCTACGCTACGTGATGTCCTCGCTCTGCGTGCCCGCATGGGTCACTCGACGATCGGTGTCACCGAAGACGGCTCGCCCAACGGCCGTCTGCTCGGTATCGTCACCAGCCGTGACTACCGCATCGGCACCACGCCCGAGGATGCCCTCGTCAAGGACTTCATGACCCCCTTCTCCAAGCTCAAGGTCGGTCGCCTCGGCATCTCCCTCAAGGAAGCCAACAACATCATCTGGGAGCACAAGCTCAATACCCTGCCCATCATCGATGAGAACGACAACCTCGTCTACCTCGTCTTCCGCAAGGACTACGATGCACACAGGGACAACCCCATCGAGCTCTCTAATAAGGCTACGAAGGAGCTCCTCGTAGGCGCTGGTATCAACACCCGCGACTACGCTGAGCGTGTCCCCGCCCTCATCGAAGCTGGTGCAGACGTCCTCTGTATCGACTCCTCCGATGGCTACTCTGAGTGGCAGTACGACACCCTCCGCTGGATCCGCGAGAAGTACGGCGACAAGGTCCTCGTCGGTGCTGGTAACGTCGTCGACGAAGAGGGCTTCCGCTACCTCGCTGAGGCAGGTGCAGACTTCATCAAGGTCGGTATCGGTGGTGGCTCCATCTGTATCACTCGTGAGCAGAAGGGTATCGGTCGCGGTCAGGCTACGGCGATCATAGATGTAGCTCAGGCTCGTGACAAGTACTTCGAGGAGACGGGTATCTACGTCCCCATCTGTAGCGACGGTGGTCTGGTACACGACTACCACATGACGCTAGCTATCGCTATGGGTGCCGACTTCCTCATGATGGGTCGCTACTTCGCTCGCTTTGACGAGTCGCCCACACGCAAGCTCAAGATCGGCAACAACATCGTCAAGGAATACTGGGGCGAAGGCTCGAACCGCGCTCAGAACTGGCAGCGCTACGACAGCGGTGGCAGCGAAGCTCTGAAGTTCGAAGAAGGTGTCGACAGCTACGTCCCCTACGCTGGTAAGCTCAAGGACAACCTCGCACAGACCCTCGGTAAGATGAAGGCCACGATGTGCAGCTGCGGTGCTATCACCCTGCCCGAGCTCCAGCAGAAGGCTAAGATCACCCTCGTCTCCAGCACCTCCATCGTCGAAGGGGGCGCACATGATGTGATCCTCAAGGATCGCGGATGATCACCCTACTCGGACCTACCGCATCGGGCAAGACCGCCCTGGCCGTCCGCCTGGCGCATAGACTTGGCTCAGAGATCCTCAGTGCGGACTCGCGCCAAGTCTATCGCGGTATGGACGTCGGCACCGGCAAGGACCTCTCCGAGTACACCTATGAGGGGACGACCATCCCCTACCACCTCATCGACATCGTCCCTGCGGGGACAAAGTACAACCTCTTCGCATGGCAGCACGCCTTCCACGAGGCGTATGCTGCCATCCGCGAGCGAGGCATCCAGCACCCCATCCTCTGTGGCGGCACAGGGCTCTATGCCGAAGCCGTCCTCCGAGGCTATCATCTACCCGACGTAGCGCCCAATCCAGCGCTACGAGAGAGCCTACAAGGGCTTTCGCTCGCCTCTCTCCGTGAGCGTCTTGCCTCCTACGGCCCCCTGCACAACGATACGGACCTCGACTCGCCCCAGCGTGCTATCCGTGCTATCGAGATCGCAGACTATATCCAGCGGGAGCGCCTCGCAGGAGCTGACCATACCGAGTACGAGCCCATAGAGAGCCTCATCCTCTGCATCACCCTTCCCCGTGAGGAGCGCAGGGCACGCATCACCGCCCGCCTCCGTCAGCGCCTTGACGAAGGCGACCTCATCGGGGAGGTCCAGCGCCTCATCGACTCGGGTATCGCACCCGAAGACCTCATCTACTACGGGCTGGAGTATAAGTTCGTCACGCAGCACCTCCTCGGAGAGCTGACCCGCGACGAGCTCTTCACCGCCTTAGAGACGGCCATCCATCAGTTCGCCAAGCGACAGATGACGTGGTTCAGAGGCATGGAGCGCCGAGGCTTCACCCTTCACTATATCGACGGACTACTGCCCCGTGAGGAGCAGCTCAGCCAAGCCTTAGAGTACCTCGAGGCGTGGGAGCAGAAGTAGCTCGTCCCATTCTCCCTACCGCATTATGATCCAGTATAAAGACCTTACCGCTGGCCCCAACTTCTTCCTCATGGCTGGCCCATGCGCTATCGAAGACGAGGACACGCCCCTCTTCATCGCTGAGCGCATCGTCGAGATGACCACCCGCCTCGGGATCCCCTATATCTTCAAGGGCTCCTACCGCAAGGCCAACCGCTCGCGTGTCGACAGCTTCACGGGCATCGGTGACGAGAAGGCACTGCGCATCCTACGTCGTGTGCGGGAGACCTTCGACATCCCCGTCGTCACCGACATCCACGAGACGCAGGAGGCTGCACTTGCTGCCGAGTACGTAGACGTACTGCAGATCCCCGCCTTCCTCTGCCGTCAGACCGATCTCATCGCTGCGGCAGCACGCACGGGCAAGATCGTGAACATCAAGAAGGGGCAATTCCTCTCTGCCTCGGGCATGGAGCACGCCGCACGCAAGGTCACCGAGTGTGGCAACGACCAGGTCATCCTCACCGAGCGTGGCAATAGCTTCGGCTACTCCGACCTCGTCGTGGATTTCACGAACATCCCCGCCATGCGCTCCACGGGCTTCCCTGCCGTGATGGACGTCACCCACTCACTCCAGCGCCCCAACCAAGCCAGCGGTGTCACCGGTGGCAAGCCTGCGCTCATCGAGACGATCGCTAAGGCCGCCATCGCTGTCGGTGCTGATGGCCTCTTCTTCGAGACGCACCCCGATCCCGCCTCCGCTAAGAGCGATGGGGCTAATATGCTCCCTCTCGACCTCTTCGAAGGCCTGCTGGAGCGCCTTGTCCGTCTACGTGCCGCCCTATGAAGCAGCTCCGCGCCCTCCTCTTCACCACGCTACTCCTCGTCTCCTCGCTCGCACTGAACGCGCAGACGACGAAGTATGCCGCCATCATCAAGGCTCTCGGGCAGACTGAGCTCTTGGACGAAGACCGCCGCACCCAGCTGGCGACACTCCTCGCACAAGACTCTGCGCTCAGCCTCCCTATGGAGCTTGACCTCGGTGCTAAGCTCCTCGCCGTCTCAGAGCATAGCCTTCGCCTGCAGACCAGCCCAGTAGGTACGGCAGAGCTGCGCCTCCTTCCGCTCACCAGCGGTCAAGGTCCGCTCACGACACTCATCGAGACCGTCAGCTCTCCGCAGGTCGATGCCCGCATCTCTTTCCTCAGCGCAAGTGGCGAAGCCCTTCCGTCTACGACGCTCCTTCACCTTCCCAGCTCGGAGGACTTCCTCCGCGGGCTCCAGCTCCCTATGAGCACGGCCAGCGATCGCCTGCGTGAGCTGCTCTATCCGCTACACTTTGAGCTCAGCTGGGCACAGGGCACATCCGTCCCCACCCTCATCGTCCGCCCCACCCTGCTACTCTCGGAGGAGGACAAGCAAAGCGACGAGCTCAAGGCCCTTATCGCCCAGCTCCCCGCACTCACCACGACTTGGGGCGGTCAGTCCTTCGCCCCCTTTGTACGCGCCACAAACCCCTAAGCATAAATGAAAGTCAAGCACGTCATCATCGCCGCCTCGGCAGTCATCATCGCTCTGGTCGCAGCGTTCTACTTCGTCCTGCGCAATGAGCGCGCCCAGCTCCAGGAGGAGAAGGACCTCTTCGCCAGCGAGCAGAAGGAGATCATGCAGGAGGAGCTGCAGAAGCTCGCCTCCGAATACGACATCCAGTATCAGAAGCTCTCTCAGGGTATGGGCGAGCAGAAGATCTCCCTGGCTACCGACTCACTCATCAGCCAGCTCCTCTCCGAGCGTGCTAAGGTCGAGCAGCTGCAGAAGGAGCTCAAGAGTAACAAGGCCACCAGCGCCAAGCGCATCGGCCAGCTCACCCAAGAGATATCCACCCTGCGCAATGTCCTCAAGAACTACGTCATACAGATCGACTCCCTCCAGTCGGCCAACGACCGCCTGCGTCAGGAGAATAGCGAGGTACGCGCCAGCTATGCCCGTGCGACCAATGAGGCGCAGCAGCTCTCCAACGAGAAGGCACAGCTCTCCGACCGTGTGAAGCTCGCTGCGAAGCTCGATGCTACGCGCATCTCCATCACGCCGATGGACAAGCGTGGCAAGCTCAGCAAGAAGCTCGAGAAGACGGTGAACATCCAGATCCACTTCACCGTAGCGAAGAACGTCACCGCCGCCGTCGGGGAGAAGACCTTCTACTGCCGCATCACGCAGCCCAACGAGGAGCTTCTCGTCAAGCCTGGGGCTGGTACCTTCCCCTTCGAAGGCAAGCAGATCCCCTATTCGATTCGTCGCGAGATCGAGTACAACGGCGAAGACACCCCCGTCACGATGTATTGGCCCGTCGAAGAGAGCCTGCAGAGTGGCACCTACCGCGTCAAGCTCTTCGCTGATGGCAACCTCATCGGTCAAGCCTCCTTCACGCTGTAATTCGCACCCTACCCCATTCCCCCAATAAAGCTCGAGGGGCAGGAGATACGCATCTCCTGCCCCTCAGCTTTTTATATAATATAGCTACTAACTCCCCCTAAGAGGTCGGGTATTCAGCCTCCTTCAGATCACTGAAGTCATCAAAGACCACCTCGATCCATACGCCTTCACGCCAAGGGATGTTCCCTTTGAAGTAATCGGCATACTGGATATGCAGCCCATCTCGTCTCCAAATCTCTTGATCCTCAGGCTCTCTCCAAGAACTATCATCCAAGTACCGACGAGTATGGACATAAGCCAATAGCTCCTCCGCTCCCTTATCCATATCATTATAGATTAGCTCTGTCGGCCCTTGGTCTGCAAAATAAAGCACCTGCTCACAGCCAAACGCCTTAGCGCGCTCATAGACTTGCATCCGATACTCTTGTAGCCGTGACCAATGCACTTCGTCCGTTGACTCAAAGTGGCGAGCCCAAGCACTCCACCTGTCACTCGCATACAAGTCAAGATCTACTGCTTCTCTGAATATCCGAATGTCTATCTCTTTGCCACCCTCATCATCCTCCAGAGTGTACAGCTCAAAAGGATCAAGCTCCCCTAACAAACAACACGTCATCCACTCTTCCTCGAACTCAATCTTACTTGAATCATAGAGGGCTATCCTCCGCCTCACTTCCTCTACCCAGTAATTCTCAATGATAAGCCTTAGGCTGGGAGCAGAGCTCCCCCCTCTATGCGGAGTACCCAAAGGCACAAAGGCAGAAGGGATAGAATAGACTCTTTGTTCGGCTTCATCATACTCACAATCCTTATAATACCCCACCTGGACATCGCAGCCCATACGACGCGCAAGCACCTGTGCCATCGTCTGAGGGTCATCAATTGGCAGATCGTGCTTTAGGCCAAGCTGTACTACATCCCATCCCATATTTTATCAGTGAATTAAGTTCATCATTACACAGCTTGACGCCTTCGCTTGCCTTTCTTTCGGGCAAGACAATCCAGCGACAAAGCTCTACACTCCAAAGGTAAGCAAAGAAGGCCACCCACCGAAGGAAGCCGCCTGCACCCACGAAGGGAAATGAATTTTCCATACTTGGAATCGTCTACTCTCCTCCTTTGGAAAATCACGACAAGAGCAAGGGGTGAGCCAGCACACCATCACAGCGGAGACTCGCCCCTATTAGAGACGCCCTGTACGCACAAAATATAAGAGGGTATTTCGACCTATATTGGTCGCTGAATCGACCTATATTGGTCAATGCGCAAACCTATATAGGTCACGTTTGCGACCTATATAGCTCCACCCAGCGACCAATATAGGTCTATCTTACCTTCTCCTATGACATAGTATGGGAAGGACACCGAAGCTGCCTCGCCCCTGGGAAGCAGGCACTTTTCCCCAGCATGGGGGAGCGAATGCTCCCAAGGAGGGAAACGAATTTTCCATACTTGGAATCGTCTACTTTTCTCCGCTGGGAAATCCCAACAAGAACAAGGGATGAGCCAGCACCATCGCAGCTGAGACTTGCCCCTCTTATAGGCGCCCTGTGCGCACCAATATAAGATGGCATTTCGACCAATAGTGGTTCACGCTCGGATCAATAGTGGTTCACACTCGGACCAGTAGTGGTCACGACGCGAAGCAATACTGGTTACTACTGCGAACCACTACTGGTTCACTCGCTGACCAGTACTGGTTCGATTTCCCTCCCCCTACTGCATTGAATTTGGATAGCGCAGACTTCGCTCTGACAGAGCAAATAAAAGGCCTCGGCCTTCCCCCTTTGCGGAGGAAGGCCGAGGCACGTAAGAAGAGAAAGGGAATAGATTAGTCCTCTATGAGATCTGATTAGTACTTAGACCCATCTAGATAGACGGGCATTTCATCGATCGAATGGCCAGGATCATAGAATTTAGACATGCTCAGCCAGAACTTAGTATTCGCTACGGAGGTGATGCGATACTCATCGTTCCCATTGTAGTGCTCCACCGAGATCTTATAGGGAGAGTTATCTGCGATGGCATTGATCATACGCTGCATGGCATTGCGATTGTAGCGCCAATCATCACCATTCTGTACGAACTTACGGATGTAGATCGTGCTGGGATCATCGCTGGCAGGAGCAAAGTCAAGGTAATAGCTCAGCCAATTGCCCCCTCGACGGAGAGAAATCTTGTGGTCGCC
>ENA-OWMB01001088-OWMB01001088.1-metagenome-genome-assembly--contig:-NODE-1088-length-9918-cov-8.447633_pt1 | contig 9918 bp, 9 predicted proteins | sample MGYA00245353_ERZ651112 | MGnify/ENA primary metagenome ERZ651112 (study PRJEB26857, sample SAMEA4031773) | metagenome | biome: human; feature: oral; material: saliva | place: Philippines | collected 2014 | study...
TCATCGACATGGTGTGCTACCGCCGCCGCGGCCACAACGAGGGCGACGACCCGTCAATGACTCAGCCCGTCATGTACTCGCTCATCGACCGTATCCCCTCCACGCGCGCCGTGTACATCCGCGGCCTCGTGGGCCGCGGTCAGCTCACCGAGGACGAGGCCCGCCAGTCCATCGCCCAGTACGAGGCGGAACTGGGGCGCATCCTGGATGAAACCCGCGCGGGCGGTGCCTCCTCAGTGTCCGAGGTGAACCCGGGTAGCCGCACACACGACCCGGCGCTGACCGCCGGCGTCGGCGAGGCCGGTGAGTCTCGCGACGGGGAGTGGACCATGCCGGAATCGCAGATGCCCGGCATCGGCATGATGATCGGCTGGACGTCGGCGGCCCCCGCCGAGCAGCTACGCCGCATCGGTCGCGCCCACGTCCGCTTCCCCGACGGCTTCGAACCCCACCCGAAGCTGCGTCAGCTGTGCGAGCGCCGCCTCGAGATGGCGCTGGGCAACAAGCCCATCGACTGGGGCTTCGCAGAACTCCTGGCGTTTGGCACCCTGCTCATGGAGGGCACCAGCGTGCGACTGTCCGGCGAGGACGTGGCTCGCGCGACCTTCGTCCAGCGCCATGCCGTCCTGCACGACGCCGACGACGGCCGCGAGTTCACTCCCCTGCGATTCCTCACGGAAAACCAGGCGCGCTTCGACGTGTGGAACTCGCCGCTGAGCGAATACGGCGTGCTGGCCTTCGACTACGGATACTCGCTGGAGAGTCCCGAGACTCTCACCATCTGGGAGGCACAGTTCGGCGACTTCGCGAACGGCGCTCAGACGGTCATCGACGAGTTCGTCTGCTCGGCGGAGCAGAAGTGGGGCCAGCGTTCCTCGCTGGTCATGCTCCTGCCTCACGGCTACGAGGGCCAGGGTCCCGACCACTCGAGCGCACGCATCGAGCGCTACCTGCAGCTGGCCGCGCAGGACAACATGTGGATCGTCCAGCCCTCCACGCCGGCGAATTACTTCCACATGCTGCGCACCCAGGCCTACAAGCGCCCGCGCAAGCCGCTCATCGCGTTCACGCCCAAGCAGCTGCTGCGCCTGTCTGCCGCGGCCTCGCACATCGACGAGTTCACCTCGGGTTCCTTCCAGCCCGTCATCGGCGACACCACGATCACCGACCCGTCGGCGGTCACCCGCGTCCTGCTGTGCACGGGTCGCCTGTACTACGACCTCGCCAAGGAGCGCACACACCGCGGTAACACGTCGACCGCGATTATCCGCCTGGAGCAGCTCTACCCGCTGCCCGAGGCCGAGGTGGCCGAGGCCCTGGCCCAGTACCCGAATGCGACAGTGACATGGGGGCAGGACGAGCCACGTAACCAGGGTGCCTGGCCGCACCTGGCACTCAACCTGTTCCCGTCGCTCGGACGCCCCGTGCGCCTGGTGTCGCGCCCTGAATCCGCGACAACGGCAGCCGGACGTGCCTCGCTTCACAAGGAGCAAGCAGCTACCCTTATTGCGCAGGCCTTCGAAGGCTAGCGACCTCCCTGCGCGCGCCCGGTATTCCGGGCGCGCGCAGGCACACCCGGAAAGGACCACCATGCGCATCTGCTTCATCGGCGACGAGCTCGTCGCGGGCGTCGGAGACCCCCGAGGCCTGGGCTGGGTTGGCCGCGTCAACGCTCACTCGACCTTCGACGTGCCCGCCATATTTTTGACGCTGGCGGTCCCCTCCGAGACAACCAAGCAGATGGCCGCCCGTTGGGAGGCCGAGGTCCTGCCGCGCCTAGCCGACGGAGAACCCCACGGCCTCGTCATCGGGATCGGTCCCGGCGACGTTCCCGCCGGCATCTCCACGGCCCGTTCGCGCCTCAACCTCGCCAACATCACCGACCGCGCGACCTCTCTAGGCATCCCCAGCTTTGTGGTGGGTCCCCCGCCCCTGGCCGGCGTCGACTCCGGTGCCCTCAAAGCACTGGCCTCCTCCTGCTCCGAGGTGTGCGGGCGCCGCGGGATCCCCTTCGTCGACTGCTACACACCCCTGGTCGCCCACGACCAGTGGTTCGAGGACATGGCCGCCTCCATGGCGCGCGGCAAAGACGGCCAGACCCTGCCCGGCCAGGCCGGATACGCGCTCATGGCGTGGATCGTCCAGCATCAGGGATGGTACGAGTGGACGGGCGCAACCCCGACCGACGTCTGAGCACAGGCGCACCCAATTGTCATTATCGTGATGGCTTTGTTCAGCGGTATCTCCACAATCATCGACGCGACATGCAAGGCGCGTTCCGGCGCAACGTCACTAGCCGTCGATGTCTATAGCCACAGCTGGATCATCGTCGACGCGCGAGTGGAATGAACGGCACATGACCAAGGAGAAAGCCACCACGCGCGAGAAGCTTTCCTTCTGCGCAATCATCATCGCTTTCGTGTCCCTCAATATTGTCCTGGGCTCTTTCTTCTCACCTGGCTCATGGTCGCCGACCGTCCTCACCGCAGCGGCTTCCTATCTGATTGTCTTCATCGTGGTCACAGCTGCTGTCGGCATCCGAGTCCTGTACCGGGATTGGAAGACGCCTCCCCGCCACGGCCTCGGCTACCCAGCCGCGACACTGCCTGCGAACCTCGCTGGACCCGCGCCGACGCCCGCCCGCGCCCAGCCCAGCAGCTGCAAGCGCCCGGCCCCGCCCGCACCGCCAAGCAACTTCGCGACCATCGACGGGGCCATCGCCCACGCCCAGCAATCCGGCTTCGCCATCGTCAACCTGTTCACCACATATACTCCGCTGAGTCGCTTCCGCGACGCCGTAGGTGCCGAAATCATCTACCTGGTTCTCTCCCACATCGCTGAACTCGACAAGTTCGCCTCCACCACAGTGTCCGGCGACGCAACCGACACCGACTGCGCACTGGCAATCAGAGTCATCAGCACCGAAGCCGACGCCCTTGCCCAGCGACCGATGGGCGAGATCCGCGCCCTCGCGGAAAGCCAGGGTGGAACCATGGACACCAACGCCCAGGCAGGCACGTGGACGCTCAGCGTCCATCTGCCGCTCGGAGAGTCACCGCCCGCATAGATGGATGTGTCCATCTGGCCACGGCCTTGACACCACCAATCCACACGACCAGCGAGACAGCATGAGCAACCAATACCCCTCCCCCAATCCCTCTGACCCGTCCTACCCCAGCCAGGTGCCCCCGTACCAGGGGAACCCATACCAAGGAGGCGCATACCCGGGGAACCCGTACCAGCAGAGCGCGGGAGGCCCCCAGATGCCCGCCGGAGCGGTGAACAGCCAACAGGCACCTGGCGGGGTGCGAAACGGACAACAGGTGCCCGCCGAGGCGCTGAGCGGCCCCCAGATGCCCGCCAGTGCACCAAACGGACAACAGGTGCCCACGGCCGAGACGCCCGAGGAGGCAGCCCGATTTAAGCGTAAATGGGTCACCTATACCGTCATTTTTCTCATCGCGTTGGTTCCCTTGCTCTTCGTCATCATGATCGGAAACTCCTTTGAGTTCGGTGAGGAGCGACTGTACTGGATCGTTATCACGAGCGCCGTCGAGTTCCTGTTCGCACTCGGATTCTTCCCCTTTTCGGCGGCGGTGCGCCGAGGGATCCGGCAGGTGACCGCGCAGGGCAAGCTCGAGGAGGCGGAGAAACGACGCACGGGCCTGTACCTCTCTGCGCTCATCGCGGTCGTGGTCGCCGGCTACGCGCTCTACAACGGGGTCCCCGCCGCCATGGACGTCGCGGACGGCCAGCAGAGCGTGACCGTCACGTCGTGCAGTTACGAGCAGCACAAAACAGAGAAGAGGCGCGGCCGCCATTCGTCCACCACCGTGTACGACAACGTCTTCACGTTCACGCTCGATGACGGCACCACCCACCACACGACGCTCGAGCGATACTACGCGGAAGACATCACCCATGAGGGCGGTCTGCCCGGCGTCCTGTACGAGGCCTGCTCCCGCCGTTCGGGATCGGCGTCGTTGAGCATGATGGTCTATCGCAACACCTGGATTATCGTCGAGGCGCGGATCAAATAGGACGACATGCCTTCTCACCGCGCCCCCTTCCTCTCACGCACTGCGGTCGTGGTGTGCGTGGGGAGTCTTGCGGCCGTCGCCTGCGCCGTGATCATTCGAATCGCGTGGATCTCGCGGACCGGTATCCCCCGTGCGCTCACGGCCAGCGCCGCGATTGTCCTCGTCTCACTCATCGGATGCGCCCTCTTTTATTCGATCCGCTTCGCGGTCCGCGACAAGCGCAGGCGTCACGAGAGACGAGGCCGACACGGGAAGGATGCTCGACGTCGCGTCGTTCCGAGGACTGCCGCGCGACACGCCGCAGACATGAACCGACGGCAGCCACCACGACGGTCCCCCCTCGTGAGCACGCCCTTGCCTGACGCCATCCCGCCTGCAACCGACGCTGAGGACAAGGATTTCAGTTACAAGATACTCGTCGTATTCACTTTTATTGCAGTCGCGATTGCGTTGTTCAGGGAGGACGATAACCCGGTTCACGGGCCGGACAGGATCAGTTGGCTCGCGATCGTCTACGCCGTTGCATTCCTCATCATGCTCGCGTGCATAGGTGCCATCACCTGGGCGTTTGATCGCTTCGCGAGAGCTGAGCGCGCCGGAAAGGTCATGGGCTTTCATGCGCGACTGGCGTACCTGGCGCTGCCCGTCATCATTCTGATTCCCAGTACCTTCAACACGTTGGCCTACGGAACGCCCGTCGCCCTCGACCTGGCCACCGGCCCGCAGACCGTCACCGTCGCCTCGTGCACCCACAAGGAACGCACGGAGTCACGTTCACGAGGCCGCTACGCCGGCAGCTACACCGTGATCATCCATCGTTTCACGATGACCCTAACTGACGGCACGACGCATCAGACAAACGTGCGCGACGAATACTTCCGGGATCGCAGCACCATTAACAGGGTCCTCGACGACGCCTGTATCAAGAATCCGGGAACGACTTCTGTCACCATGAGCGTCTACTACTATTCCTGGGTGATTAATGACGCTCACTTGAAGTGAGCCTCACCGCAGCGTCCCCGCGTCTCGTCCACGGCCTCGTCCCTCCCACCGACGAGGCCGTGGAACGTTCGTGAAACACGCGACCTCAGCGACTCCTGAGAACCCCCGTCACGAAGCGAGCGCTGCGGTCCAGGGCTGCCACGGCCTCGGGGATGAAGGGAACGGATAGGACGTAGACGTGGAAGCCTCCCGGTTCCACACGCAGGCGCACATCCACGCCGGCACGGGTGGCGGCGCGCGCAAACTCAATCGTGTCGGGACCCAGGATGTCGGCGTCACCCTGGAAGATGAGCATTGGCGGCAGTGCGGAAAGGTCGCCGTACAGTGGGCTGACACGCGGATCTGCGGGATCCAGGTCCCCCGCCCACGCGCGTCCCGCCCACACCAGGCCGGGCACACGCAAGATCTTGTCGAGGCGCTGCACGTCCGTGATCGCCGGGTTCGTCATCGTGACGTCCACCCACGGCGCGTACAAGACGAGGCCGTCCACCTGACGTGCTCCCGCGTCCCGTCGCTGCATCGCCAGAGAAATAGCCAGGCCGCCCCCGGCGGAGTCGCCGAAGAGGATGACTCGGCCGAACTCAGCCTGGACCTCGTCAATGATGGGCTGGACGACGTCGAATGCGTCGGTCGCCGCGTGTTTGGGGGCGAGCGGGTAGTCAGGAATAATGACGGGCAGGCCTGTGCGGTCGATGAGGCCTTCGACGATGCCCCACTGCCCCTCGACCAGCGGATACACGTAGGCACCACCGTGCAAGAAGACGAGGACCCCGCCCGAGCGCAGGCCCCGCTTGGGGAGCACACGGGTCACGCCGCCGTCGGTGGTCGCCGTGAAGCGGGCGCGCATGCGCGCTGGCATGGGGCTGGGCTGCGGGGCGTGCAGCGCCATCTCGCGCGCCGATTCCCCGCTGTGCAGCGCCGGCGGCGTCATTCCCATGCGAGTGTGGATAAGACGCATCTGGACGGACATTCCAACTCCTTTGTGTGGGCTGCGCCCGTGGCCGCCGCGACCATGTGCACCGAACAGCTACCAGGATACGCCGCACGGAGTGCGACCTCGTGTGCCCGGAGTCAGGTTCCAACGGGTCCCAGCACTCTGGTGACAGGGCGTGTGCACGTCCAGTGTGGGCCTCGCGTGTGGGCTACCGGTGCGGGCCTAGCGTGTGGGCTGTCTACGCGGATAGGTAACGGACACGCGGATAGCTTATTAACCTATCCGCATACGCATAGCCTATCCGCGAAGGTGCAACCTATCCGCGTCCACAACCCTCAGCGCCATCCACAGGGGGATATGACGTGTCGCTACTATCCACAGGTCCTCGCCGAACGCTTTTCTGAGCACCGTTTCCGGGAGGACACTGCAGCCATGACACAGATGCCAATCCTCATCACCCTGCCCCCAGAAACGACGCGCCATTGCCCCGATACAACGACAGTTCGCATCATGCGCGGGGTAGGCGCAGTGGTCCCCCTCAATGCTGCGTCAGCCGGTCCCTGGGAGGTGTGGGATGCCGTGGCCCGCGCCCGTTTGCACGCCGTCAACGCCTCACACGAACAAGCACCCGTCTTCGTGGGGACCAGCTGCTTACGTCTCATAGGCATACACGGGTGGGCCCAGAATCCAACGATCACCATCTACCGCCCCAACCGACGGTGCACCTCGATGTTGCCGTCCTGTCGCGTCGGTTCAACGACTGTTCCAGAAACATCGGTGTCGTGTTCACCGTTCCCTCCCCTCTCCACAACACGCATCACCGTGGACGGATTGGTCACGGAGCACCCTTACGATGCTCTCGTTCGTTGCGCGCTTCATGAGGATCCTCTGGAAGCATTCGTCCTGGGATGCATGGCGCTCAACTCCTGGAGCCAGTTCTCCATGTTTAGTCAAGACGAGTGCCGACAACGCGCCGAGGAAATCCGGACCGACCTCCTCGCGCGACTCGACCGGGCCGGACAGGTACGCGGGTATCGTCGCGCTCGTTCAATCCTGTCGGCGATCGATCCGGGTTGCGCCAACGCTGCAGAAGCCGCACTCTTATGGATCGTTCGTTCTATCTGTCCCTTCACAGTTCACACGCAAGTCCACATCGGTGTTCACGGGTATCACTACTATGTCGACCTCCTGATCGAGGATCTCCACATCATCATTGAGTTCGACGGAGTCACGAAACTTGGCGAGACGCGCAATGAATTCGAACAGGCAAAACGTAACTGGGTCATGCGCGACCAAAATCTCCGAGATGCAGGCTGGCAGGTGATCCGAGTCAGTTGGCCCGACTACAATGATTGGGAGGGACTGCGCATCAGACTGAGCCGTATCCTGGGGCCTATGATCCCCGCTCCCGAGTTCCGTTTCCTGTGGAAACTGCCCTCGAAACGGTGTGATGGCCCTCTTCGCCGCTTCTACACCAGGACTTCGCGGATAGGAAACCAGCACGCGGATAGCTTATTAACCTATCCGCATACGCATCACCTATCCGCGAAAGCGCAACCGATCCGCGAACAGACCGTTCAATGACGATGTCCTCCGGCCACCCGCACGCACAGGGGCACACCGGGGCGCACGCAGGCATACAAAACGCGCCCGGACCGCTGGGTCCGGGCGCGCAACGAAATCGGCTCAGGCGTTAGGACGCTTGCCGTGGTTCGCGCCGTTCTTACGACGATCGCGACGCTTACGACCCCGCTTCGACATGTCATTCTCCTTGGGTTTGTTGTCTAGACTGAAGCATTTTTGCACACATTAGCCCCAACCACCAAGGCACAACGCCCCTGCGGCGACGAAGGTCACCGAAAAGCGGCGGCCCGCCCAGGCCTCGTCGAGGCGGGTGAGACCAGCGATGACGCGCTCAGCGCCAGGTGACGGACACGCTTGAAATCGAGGCGACGATGCGGGCGCGCAGCGCAGGTGAGGCCTGCTCGGACTCGTAGCAGCCGCGCATGAGAGCACGCACGTGGCGTTCAGCGTCCAGCGCGTCAGTGCAGTGCGGGCAGGTGGCGACGTGCTGGATCATGAGGGCGCGGGCGCGGGCGTCGGGTCCGGGCACGGAGCCGGCGTCGATGAGGTCACTGCGGCGGTCGCATTCCTCGCAGTCGATGAGTTCGTACAGGGCGTCGAGGACGTCCTGACAGGTGATGTGTGCGCTCACTTCGCTCCTCCGATCCCGTATTCCGCGGCGACGTCAGCCAGCGAGGAGCGCAGGTTCTTGCGCGCCCGGTTCAGGCGGCTCATGACGGTCCCCATGGGAACTCCTAGTTCTTCGGCGATTTCCTTGTAGCTCATTCCTTCAACGTCAGCCATGAGGACAACCATCCGGTGTTCCTCCGAGAGCGAATCGAGGGCCTCGCGCAGCTGCGCGGAGGGCAGCGCCTCGAGGGCTTCGACTTCGGCGGACTTGAGGCCGGTCTCCGCGTGGGAGGCGGCGTCGGCCAGCTGCCAGTCCTCGACGGTGTCGGTGGAGGCGCGCTTGGGCGAACGCTGGGCCTTGCGGTAGCTGGTGATGTAGGTGTTCGTGAGAATCCGGTACAGCCAGGCTTTGATGTTGGTGCCGGGCTTGTACTGGTGGAACTTCTGGTAGGCCTTGAGGTAGGTCTCTTGGACCAGATCCTCCGCGTCGGCTCGGTTGCGGGTCATGCCCAGGGCCGCGCCGAAGAGTTGATCCATGAGGGGCATCGCTTCGTCCATGAAGCGTGCCTGGAGTGCCTCGTTGTCCGGGGTGGACGAGGCCGTGGCCGGGTCGTGTGCCTCGGGCGTCGGTTGGGAGGTTGTTGTGTCCATCGCTTCCCAGGGTAGTCGTGCCCACAGCGGGCGCGACTGGGTGGGAGGGATGGACGATCATACTGAGGGCAACGCCTCACGATCAGCTTTATTCCACAACCCCCACAGCATGTGCGTTACACCACTTTTGACACGCTGTTTGGAGGCGTCCGGGCCGTTCGGCTTCCCCCGGGGGCCAAGGTATCGAACAATAGGGGTATGAATCTGCTGCGCGTTGTTGCCCGTCCCCTGCTCGCTGCCCCGTTCATCGCCGATGGGGTCGATGCCTTGAGGCATCCCTATGAACACGTGGAGCACGCGGCGAGCGTGCGTCCCCTCATCGATAAGGCGACCGGCGCGGCCGGCTTGGAGCCGCTGACGGATGAGCAGCTGGCCCTCGCCACCCGCGTGACCGGCGCGGTCACAGTGCTCGCTGGCCTGCGTTTTGCGACCGGTCGTCACCCTCGTAGCGCCGCGCTGTGCCTGGCTGCGATTGGCGCTCCGATGGCGCTCGTGCACATGCCGACCCCCGGTGCCATGCGTAAGTTGCCGAAGGGTCACGCCAAGTCCCTGCGCGCCCGCGCGTTGGGCAAGCTGGGCCTCGTGGGCGGCGTCCTCATTGCGTCGACGGATCGCGTCGGCCAGCCTTCAGCCCTCGTTGCTCGTGCGATGCGCCGAGATCAGCGCCGCGCGATCGCTGCGGCCGAGGCCGCGGTCGCGGAGCGCCTGAGCGGCACCGCTTCGTGAGCGTGCCCTGGCCCGCTCCCCTGGCTGCCTCTCCCGTGGATGCCACGGTCGAGGTGCCGGGTTCGAAGTCGATCACGGCGCGCGCCCTGTACCTGGCGGCCGTCGCCAATTCCCCCTCCCTGATCAGGGGTGCTCTGGATGCGCGCGACACGCGCTTGTTTGCCGCAGCTCTGGAGGTGATGGGCGCACGCGTCGAGGACGAGGGCGCGGGCGTCCTGCGCGTCACCCCCATGTCGCTGCCGCCGGGCGGCGGGCGCATCGAGTGCGGACTGGCCGGGACGGTCATGCGTTTCCTGCCGCCGCTGGCAGCTCTCTCTCCCGAGGAGACGCTCTTCGACGGGGACGAGCAGGCCTACGCGCGCCCGCTCGGCC
>ENA-OWMB01001090-OWMB01001090.1-metagenome-genome-assembly--contig:-NODE-1090-length-9911-cov-3.018872_pt1 | contig 9911 bp, 15 predicted proteins | sample MGYA00245353_ERZ651112 | MGnify/ENA primary metagenome ERZ651112 (study PRJEB26857, sample SAMEA4031773) | metagenome | biome: human; feature: oral; material: saliva | place: Philippines | collected 2014 | study...
GTTTTTCTCCGTTAGTTCAGTGCAATATCACACGGTACGTTGCGTCCGACAATATTAATTGTTGATGTTTCCATGGCAAGCTTCTCAGCTTCTTCGAGTGTGTCATATGAGCCCAACAGGACTACGACATCACCGTCCTCGGATTTGTCAATATCGGTGACAATATGTTGTACGTCAGTTAATGATAGAATTCCACTTTCTAGTAGTTGTTGCATTGTAATGTTCGAAAAATCACTCAACTGTCCATTTTTGAAGGTGAGTGAACCTGAAACGAACATGAAACGATGTTGTTTTGGTCCGCGTGTTCCATCCAGATTGTTTCGACTCACACAATAGTTTACTACGACGAATCCGTCCCCCGGTGTGATGGACATATCGCTGCAATTATAAGTTGCTGAACTACGACCTTTGGCAAATTCGTTTTCATAATTTTCCAATAAATCCGCAAATGCTTGGTAGTTGAAATTTTGTCTATTGATAGCTACTTTTGTTAACATAGTTTTCCTTTCTTAAATCAGTTCGTTCACCCAGCTTGTAATAATACTGTCTGCTTCATCTTCATAAGGGATTTGAATCGCTGTTTCTAGATTTCCGTATCCGTTAAATCGAACATAATCATCATTCCAGCGCACGTCTCCAAACAATACTGCACGAACGGCCCCAATTGGATCACCCTCAAAATAGATGTTGTAAAAATCCTCATCATGTGGTTGCCATTCAGACACGCTGAAATTCTCTCGGTCACCATCTGGTAACTCGTAGTATAGTTCTGACACCTCTTTCTCATATAACTCATATAATTTGTTTAGGAGCTCGTTCAGGTCATCATAATCCAACCATTTGTCGTATGCCTTAACTTCGAGGTCACCTTCATCTGTGTTAATGTTAATTTGACTTAGAGTAAATTCGTCATCGTTTGAATAGCCTAGTAGTAGTTGTTCTACATCGGTATGCTCGTAGATGTTGAGGGCCGTCAGACCATTTAATTCAACGGTAATTTCTTTTATCATAGAATTCCTTTCCTATTGTCTATTAGCTATAAACAACATATGTAGCGTAAACAATGTTGTTACGATAGTCATAATCTTGAGGCAAAAACTCACCATATATATCTTTTAGTTCGGAGATGATTTCATCTTCTGATTTGTAAGCTTGTGTTAATAATGTTGGCCAGTTACCGAGAGGTAAAATGCAAACGTCTTCCAGAGGCTTATCTTCATCATCGAATGTTGAGCCATTGATGGCACTCTCAATGGTGATATCTTCAAAGCTTTCATCAATGAAAACTGCTCCCAAAGCTAATAATTCGTCATAAGCTTCAAAAACTTCTTCGCTTTTGATATATAGTCCGTATACTTGTCCGTTATAAGCTTGATAACTCATGTTTGTTCCTTTCTATTTCTGCACCGTTGGGTATTGGATGTCTCCCGCATTGATTTCATCACTTGGCAATCCGTTTAACACGCGGTAAATGGCCCGTTCGATATGTCCCAAACTTGGTTGATTTGCATACGCAAATGGAATCCCGTTTGTTTTACATGCGTCCACTAATACTGGAGACATAGCATGATTGATTCCTGTTTTTCCGATGATGACCATATCCGCACCACTCAATAACTTAGTGATTCGTGTATGGAATCCTGCGATATTCGTGCCCAATTCTTGGAATCGAACGTCTAATGCTCCGCTTTGTTTGAGTGTTGCTTCAATACCTTGTGTCATGCGAGGTGGTACACCATAAATCGTAACAACTTTTCCTGTCAAATCATAGTCAATTCGAGTCTTCACCATATCTGGTGCGGTCGATGTCTTCTTGACTGTGGGCACCTTGATGGGTTGTGATGGTTGGGGGCTCGTGTTAACATATTGAGAGCGGTATGCCCAGTTAACATGTGGGTATCCATCATCCTTGATGTAGATGTCTACTGTATCGCCTTCGTTAATTCCAAATCGTTCTGCTAGTTGTCGGAGGTAGAATGTTTCGAATGCACATCCATACTCAGTGATGGTATGACCATTAATATCTCGTTGCACATACAGTTCCATTGTTTCTGGCTCAAGTTCAACAATTGCATGATGAATATATCGCAATTCCGGAGCTGTTGGGTCATCACCCAAATCCTCTAAGTCCTCGATACGGCCAAAAACTTCTCGGCATTGGACTCGTTGTCCATGGTGCAAATCCAGTGCTCGATATTCTGAAATGGTACCGACGTGGGATGCTTGTTCCATTTCATCAATAATTTCATAATATCCCGCGTGCAAAAGAACGGTACCAACGATTAACGAATTTGTTGTAGTTTTTGGTTCATTTTCTTCTGGAACAGGAGTTGTCGGAATTGTACTTTCCTTTGGTGTGTCAACGGGTTCATTGGTTTCCTCTGCAATCATAATAGGTGCCAAGAATTCTCCAAACTGTTGGTCCGTCTGTCCCAGGAAGTGCTGTGCCGCGATTACGCGCTCCAATTGGCCTTTCAAGATTAGTTTTCTGCAACGTTCGCGCATGATGTCGTTAAATGTTTTTACCATATTATTCCTTTCAATTTCCTTCTAGTAATTTGTCAATGGTCCTTGCGTCTTCTGTGTTGGCATATCCGAGTTCGATTTCTAAATCATTTGTTTGCCCACCAATGATATGAACGCCGAATAGACTGACAGTATCATCATAGGTTGTATATGTTATTTTCTTTACAACGGTTGCTCCAGACTTACCTACAAAAGTGGCACGTCTGATTTCTTGTTGTCGAATGGTACCACCTTTTTGAAGGGTCAACTGACCACCAACAACCTTGTTGGGTCTTGGCTGATAAGGTAGTTCTTTTCCACCTTCTATGGTAACACTATCATTATCTTCAGGTACGAATAATACTCTGACGTCTTTGTTGTTTTCATAGAGCGTTACGGTCTTCATGGTGAGGTGTTGGTTAATCATCAACATTATTGGAAGCCAGGTGATGCTGGCAATGATTGATAACCCACAAAGGACTTGTTGTATTCGGGTCTTACACCTGTCAAAAACTCCAAACAATAGTACGACTGTGCTCACAGCCGATACTAAAGCCGCAATTAATGTTGCTCCGGTCATGGCTTTTTCCTTTCTATGGTAAAATATAGTTATAAAATTCTCGACCCTTGGGCGAGTCACCTTGGGATACCGCAGTCATTTCCTCTACGAATTCGTCAATTGTCAATTGTCGAAAGTGCTCTAAGTTCGCCAATAACATTTTCATCAATGTTGCCTGCGTCGCCGGACTTTCGTGAATACTTTCAAATTCAATCAAGGCTTTGGTATCGTTGGAAAACTTAAACAATATTTCGGTGACATAAATCGATACAAAATCACAGGTGCGACATGTCGAGTTTTGATCCTCCGTTACGTCCATATCCACAACCCCACCGTCTTTGAGGGTGATTAAATATTCTAATGGTTCATTCCAATGCATTTGCCCCTCCATTTTGTGTCGATTGTTCTTTCGTTGCGAAGATAATTAATTCTTCGTTGGTGATTTGTTTACGCGCGTGTACGTTTAGATTCAATTTGCCATCATCGATATACTCAAATGTGAGTCGCTCAAAATCCGCAGTTAAGTTTGATTCATTTGTTTCGATGGTCAATTCTGTAATCAGTTGTTGCACTTCAGCTTGAGGTTCGACAACTTCTGTTGTGAATTCTCTTAACAACTGTTTAAATAATCCGCGGTCAAAGTCATATAATCTTGTTGCAACATAGGTCATCACCTGTTCCCGTGTGAACCCTCTACTCAGTGTTATTGGGCCGCGGCTAGTTCGATATGCAGCCAACTGATAAGTTTTTGATTCTGTCATTGTGTTTTTCCTTTCTGAAGGATGTCAATCATCCTCTGATGCATAGAAATAGTCAATTCTGATACCGATAACCTCGCCACCGTCTTTTGCCACAAAACATGGGTAGACTCCGTCACCCAAACCTGTTGCGGAAATCGCTGAGTAGCGATCATTCCAAATCTTATAGCGATACGTTTCAGCTTTTCCGTCAACTAGTGATCGGGCGTCAACACCGTATTGCCGAGCGGTATCGCGAGCATGTGCTTTTAACTCCATCAGTTGGATATAGTGTGACATCATCTCGCTCGTATCAGCTGTTGTCTTGAAATCTAACACATCTTGAGCACGCTGTCTTAACGCGTTTGCAATACGTTGTTCATGAGCTGTCATCGGTCGTCGCGTGGTTCCGAATGTTCGAATACTTTCATACCACCGTTCATCAGAGGTTTCGTTGGCCTTAATGCGTGCAAAATGTTCATAGTCAATGATTCCGGCTTGACCTGAATCGACAAAAATTACACCGTCAAGTTTTTCGAACTTTTCTGGTTGAGGTACACTTTCGTGCCAGGCAATTAAGGCACTGTGTCGAGTTCCCCAGTGTTGAATATCCGTGTGCTCGGCTTCGATATGCCATGTTCCCGAACGGACATCATCTAAAATGATATTGCCTCGCCCGTCTAGTCCATAGCAAGGGTCGGAAATGACAATCTTCGTCCCCAGAACGATATCCCGTCCTGTCTCTTTTGGTTGAGGAATATCGTCTCGCTCATATTCAAACCATTGGTCGTTGAACCACTTTCGTAGTTCGCGTGTTCCAGCTTCGAGGTTGATGGAAATATTCAACAAGTCACAGGTTTGTTGTGCAATTACTCGGCCGTCTTGTCGTACGACTAAGGTAATCAATTCATCCCCATCGACGGTTGATAATTCATGTTCGAGTTGGAATTCGTTTGTATTCTGCCAATTTTGGTCTAATAGTGTTGACAACTCTGATAATGTTTTATACTGCATGTAGTTCCTCGTGTCTCCGTTCATATTATTCGTCATCTTCATTGTAGTTCGGGAAATAGTCTATTTTGATACCAATGATTTGACCAGCTTCATTCCTTGCCACATAACAGTTGTATCCTCCGTCCCCAAGCCCCGATGACGTGACGACTGAGTCCTTGTCTGTCCAGATGTAGTTTACGTGGTAGGTTGCAAGACCATCGCGAAGAGATTGCTCGTCAACGCCATAGTAGTTGGTTTTCATTTCCATATTTTTTTCTGCGCGGTATGCTTCGAGATATTTTGGATTATCGAACAGGTTTCCCCAACCAAGTTCTTTTTCGAGTGTCATACGGTTTTCGTGTAGAGGTCGTAGTTGTTCTGCTAGATATTTTCTTAGAACGGTCATCGGTTTGCGAACTGATCCGAATGTACGGACATTATCATACCAATTTTCATCTCGGTCTTTATCATCTTTGATATAGGCAAAATGGTCGTAGTCGTAGATACCTGCTTGACCCGAATCAACACCTACATGAATGCCTGTTTCTTCGAATTTATCTTCATCGGGTTCTTCAACCTCTTCGTGCCAGACGATAAGTGCTGAACAACGTTCACCCCAGTGGTTGATATTCAAATTTTCAGATTTTGTATGCCATGTTCCTGGTTTTACATTTTCAAGTACGCCGTTGCACCATGTATCAAGATCGTAACAAGGGTCTGAAATTACTACTGTATTACCGAGTTCGATGTTTTGTCCGTATTCAGATGGTAATACAATGTCAGCGCGTTCGTAGTTATAATCCCATTGTTCATCAAACCATTCTCGAACGTCATCATCCAATCCATAGGTATTGACTTCGATATTATAAATATCACAGGTTGTTTCAAGCACGATTTTACCATGTGCTGTGATTTTAAAGTGGATGAGTTGGTCGTTATTATTTTCGCCTTCTAATTCCCAATCTAATTGGAATTCGTCTGTATCGCGCCAATCTTGGGCGAGTAGTTGCGAGAGGTCATGGACGGATTTGTATTTGTACATGTGCAGTTTCCTTTCTAGTCGAGTCCTTGGTAAAAGATGTAGTTCAAGTCATCGATTGTCCTATCAATGACACCATGGAAACGCTCATCAACATTAGTGAGCGTATAAGTTCCATCTGTTGTGTCGAGTTCAATTTTAGCAATCGGCATCAGTTTGTAAGGATATCCTACAATTTTTACGGATGGATCTAATTGTTCACGTGGATCAACCGTGATAGTGATTTTTGAATTATAAATTTCAATTCCAGTTGCGCTGTTCGGGCTCGTAAAACCTAACCGTTTGTTGTCAGTGATGACGTCTGATTTCATCAATAGTTCCATTAACGTTGCAAATTTAGGCGTTTGCGTAAAAGCAATCAATTTGTTTATAACAATAGATTCGCGGTTTAAATAGCTATATAAGGACATAGAATTTCCTTTCTAATTGTCTAAGCGGTTGACAAGTTCAAGTCCGCCGGGGATTTCACTCATCATTTCTTCGAATTGTGAGTAAATACGAAGAGGTTGTGGGTGCGTTTTTAATAGGTCAATCATTTCGCGCTTATGTTCACGATAGTTGTCCATACCTGTGAAACTGTCGCACCACTCATCGTAGTGTTTGATGAGCCAATCAGCTGAGTAAATGTCGCCGACACTGTACAGGTTTAGTTCGAAGAGCCGTTCAACTGAACATTCATCGTCCATTTGAGTGATTTCAATGATTTCGGCATGTTGGTCTTTCCACATGAGTTTGACCGTTTCATGGGACAGATAGTCGGTTGAATAGTCTTCGTCGATGTATTCGAAGGTTGCTTCGAAGTTGTATTTTTTGAGGTTGTCACGAATAGCGTTGAGTGCTGTTCCGTAATCGTGATTGAAGATATTGTTGAAGAAGTTTACGACTACACGCTTGAATGAACCGTTGCCTGTGCCATCGAAATGTGATTCGTAGTCATAATAGTCATCGAATTCTTCGAGGATAGCGTTTAGTTTGTCGAGTGGCTCGGGTTGATTGATAATGGCGTTGTTGATGTCCCGAATGAGAAGAGGCGTATTCGCTAAATGTTGCAGATAAAGCAAATAGGCTGCGTTAATATTGGTTTCGGCATAGATAGAAACTGTGCCGGATGCGGTTGTTGGGTTAGCCATGTTTATTCCTTTCTTAGTAGTGTGCGTAGTTCTTGATATTCCGCTTCAGAAATTCTGTAAGCATAATTGTCTGTGCAATGCACAAGACCACCGTCATCATAGGGTTCAATTATGTCTACTCGAAGAAACTTTCTCTATTTAGTCCGAATGGCGAGTCAGGATTTTGATCTCGTGTCATTTGCCAGTATGCTCGTTTACGATATGTTTCATAGCGAGGGTCTTCTGTGTTGACAGACAGCTTATTTTGTGTATTGTTGAGTGTATCGCTATAAAACATTGATGATATGGTATATCCTGAGTTGGTCGCATTTAAGACGTCGAACAATGTTGGATGAAAGTCCATTAGATAGGCAGCCCGAGCGAAAGCGTTAGCATCAGATTCTATCGTATGCGGTCCGTTTCGATAAGTTTGAAGTAATGCTCTAATGATATTGTTACGAAGTTCATTTTCTTCTTTTGTCAGTGGTCTTGTAATTGGCGGGTGGTTCTTTTTGTAGTCTGATACGGCTAATGTTGTAATTCCGAATGCAATCAATTCAATGATGATGATTGGGATTAAACCGTCCATATAAAGAGCAATTGGAATGTTTAGCAATTGGACTGTGAAAAAGCCAATAAAACCCCACATCATTTGTGAAAAATATCCAATACGGTAACGTTCATAGATAAGATGTTTACGATATAATGCCCCACATAAAATAGCATATGATAGCAATTCTATTAAAGTTGTAAGCATGAATGCAGGAAAGTGTTCGTTGATATAGTTTCCGATTTGGTGTGCAATGTTGGTTTTAGTGAACTCAAAAAGTCCGAATAAAACAGCTATAAATGTTACAATACTTATGATTGCGATTATAACACCCTTTAGTTGTTTGAAAAAAGCTTCAATTTCTTCGCGCAAAGGTGGTTTTTGATAGTTTGGTTCTGTCATTTGCATCTCTTTCTGTTATGGTGTGAGTGGTTCTGATGGTTGGACGTTTTCCAAATCCACGGTGAGCTGGTTGTTTTCGACCCAACGCACACACAAGAGATCATCTCGTTTCAATTCAACGTTGGTCCATTTGGTTAAGAGTTCACGAGTATCGAAACGTTGGTCAACAACTACACCATACCCATTTGGTGTTTTGTGGGTTTCGACTGTCATGTTTGGTCGAGCTTCTCCGCGTTTTGTTTGCGTGTTTTTATGATACTGCTCTACATCAGCAAGAAATTCTTTTAAGAGCTCTTCGGTATCTTCCCCCTCTACGGGGTCAAAGTCGAACAACCAGTTCAAATGTTTTGAGTCGTAAGCATTTTCTTTTTTAGCAGCAAGTGCTGCAACTCGTTGTGGCAAACTTGATAAATTGAACTCATCATCAAGCAACTTGTGTTGTAGAGCTTTGAATGTTTTTGCATTACTACGAGGGTTAACAGAAACGTACATTCTGCACTTTTCTCCCGGTTGGCCCTGAGCGACAAAAGCTTGGAACTGTCCATATAATTTGGCCGGTTCCTTGGTTGTTGTGAATGCGTTTCTACGTTCTGTGAAATTTGGTAGGGTTTTGTTATCTTTGTTTCGTGATACGAAAAGAACGACAGTTAGTTTGTCGCTCTCATGATTTTCGTCACGATTCCACTTGTTAAAGTTTCCCATAAGCGGTTTCCTTTCTATTTGACCGCGGATTTTGGCACACGGTCAATCGTGTCTTTGTATTGTACTTGATAAGTTTTGCTGTCTTCGTCGATGATGCGTGCTTCTGCTTGTTTTTGTAAGTACTCTGACTTAGAGTCTTTGAGTGTGAATTTGATGGCTTTTCCATCTTTTGTCAAAGTGTAGTAATCTTCAACGTGACCTTTTTGGATGGTTTTGATTTGTTCAGCTTGTTTATTCAGCTGAGTGATGGACACATATCCGCCGCACACTCCGATGACCGCAACAAGAATGGCACATACTCCAAGTAATGCATCACCATCTATAAATATGGCGCTGAGTCCATACCCTAGTGATATCGCTGTAAGTAGGACTAGTATGGCGACCAATCCGATTAGTAGTATGGTTTCAAAGTCATTGTTGATTAATTGTTCTAACATATCGTTCCCTTTCTAGTTCTTGAATAAGGCTTCAAGTTGTTTGTTAGTATTTGATTTGAAGGTGATACGAATTTCACCTTCTTGGTCCGATTTGCTTGGTTTACTCTTGATGCCAAAAACTTTCGGTGCAGTCCCTTTAATTGGTCGGTATTCAATTTTCTCAATCCGTACGTTTTTTGGGTCAATATTTTTCGCAATCAGATTATCTTTTTCCAACAAAACATTCTTCGTGATTGCGTCATCACCTTTTGTTGCTGTCAATTTGATTTCCATCACATTGTCATTTTCTTTCAATACAGATTGGAAATCTTTGATATTTTGTTTTTTATTTGTGTTTAGACTGTGTCCATCAGAAAAGTTGCCATAGGCGATTTTCATTTCTGCATTCAAGTCATTTTTATAAATGGTTTTCCATGAAGCGTGTGATACTGGATAGTTTCCTTTTGTACTCACAGCTAGTGTCCCCAAGATGACCATGCACGTGAGGATCATACAACATCCAATAACATCTGCGTTTTTAGCTCCATTTGGGGTCTGCGACCAGACAACGATTAGGGCACCGATAATGGCAAGTATACCCACGAATATGACAATATTATATACATTCAATGCAATAAATTCTAGCATGAAATTCCTTTCTATTCTTCGCCGTGCGATGGCATGAAAATTATATCAGAAACCGTTTTGCTATAGGTTTTATGTGTTTGTGTATCTTCGATAGATAATGTCCAAACAGTGCGTAATACTGCCCCGTTGCTGTTTCGTTTGATTTCCCGCTCTGTCAAATAACTATAATGTTCGCTGACATAACCACCCCAACCGTGGATAAATGACTCATTTTGGTTGACGGATTCGATTTGGAATGGTTGCGCATAATC
>ENA-OWMB01001091-OWMB01001091.1-metagenome-genome-assembly--contig:-NODE-1091-length-9909-cov-5.945707_pt1 | contig 9909 bp, 7 predicted proteins | sample MGYA00245353_ERZ651112 | MGnify/ENA primary metagenome ERZ651112 (study PRJEB26857, sample SAMEA4031773) | metagenome | biome: human; feature: oral; material: saliva | place: Philippines | collected 2014 | study...
GCGAGCCGGCTAAACCGCCTCGCCCCGCTTCATCAGTCGGATGGAACGCCTAGTCGTTGCCTCGACGGTCGTCCCAGCGGCGCTCCTGATCCTGGATGAAGGAGTTCCATCCGCTGCTCTTGTCTGCGCCGCGCTCGGACGATTCATCGGCCGACCCTGACGACGCTCCCGGCCGCGACAGGGCGTAGAGGATACCGGCGACCGTCAGCGCGAAACCGGCGACCCCCAGGAGGATCGAGAGGATCGAGTAGCCCAGGGACACGGCGGCGACCAGGACGACCATGCCCAGGACCGCTCCGGTCAGGCCCAATGCAATGCGACGCGGCGCGCGCGGACCACGAGCCGGCTCGGTTTCCTCCTCGACCGCGGGGGCGGACATCTGGGAGGCCAACGCCGGGTCTTCCTCGCGCAGAGATGCTTCCATCTGCTCGAGGATCTTCTTCTCGTACTCGGTGAGAGCCATTGGGTGCCCCTTTCGGACGGTAGTGTCCTCAGCTTAGCGCGTGTGACATGCCGGAGACTAACTGGCCTTACAGGAGCATTCCCTGCGTGGGCTCTTCATTGCCGGGGTCACTCCCCTGCCCGTGCGCCCGAGCGCTGGAACCGGCGGGAAGAGTCCCGGCCTCGTTACTATCCCCACCAAAGGAGCGCCTGCCCGGCACCTTCTTACCCAGGAGCGTGGCGGGGGCGAGCGCGCCCGCGCCAAACTTGTCACGGATCTGATCCATCGCGCGCTCGGAGGCGGCGGGCCTCTCATCGCGGTCGAGCGTGACGGCGACGCCGCCCGAGCGCGCCTGCAGCCCCTCCACGCGCACTCCGAAGAGCCGCACTCCCCCGATGGGCATATCCTCGCGGGCAAACAGGCCCTGTGCCGCCTGCGCAATATCGCGCCCCGTGTCGGTGGGGGCCACGAGGCTCACGCTGCGCGTGATCGTATGAAAATCGGTGCCGCGCATCTTGATGCCCACGGTCCACCCCACGACGCCTCCGGCACGCAGCCTGCGGGCGCAGTCGTGCGAGGCCGCCAGGATGAACTCTTCAATCTCGGCCCGCGAGCGCACATCCTCCTCGAAGGTTCGTTCCATGCCGACCGATTTCTCCGCGCGGGTGGGGGCGACGGGACGCGGGTCGATGCCCCACGACAGGTCGTGCAGGTGGTGGGCGGAGGCGACGCCAAGGAGCTTGGTGAGGCGCGTGAGTGGGGTGTTGGCGAGGTCCCCGATCGTGTCGATCCCCTCCCGATCGAGGATCGCCGCGGTCTTTCCCCCGACTCCCCACAGTGCTCCAACGGGCAGTCCGTGGAGGAAGTCGACGGTGGCCGCCTGCGGGATGAGGAGCAGGCCGTCGGGCTTGGCGTGCGAGGAGGCAATCTTGGCGACCGACTTAGTGGCGGCAATTCCGACGGATGCGGGCAGCCCGACGGCTTCACGGATACGCGTGCGGATGAGGCGAGCGATCTGGGTGGGCGATCCCAGCCTGCGGCGCGCCCCGGAGACGTCGAGGAAGGCCTCGTCGATGGAGACCTGCTCGAGGTCGGGGGTGACGGTAGCGAGAATCGCCATCACCTGGCGGGAATAGCGTTGATAGAGGCCGTGGTTGCCGGGGATGAATGCGGCGCTCGGGCAGAGGGCGCGGGCGCGCGAGGTGGGCATGCCGGCGCGCACGCCCAGGGCCCGGGCCTCGTAGGTGGCGGAAGTGACGACTCCCCGCCCGGACGTGCCGCCCACGATGATGGGGCGGCCGATGAGGCTCGGGTCCTCGCGCATTTCGACCTGCGCGAAGAAGGAGTCCATGTCGACGTGCAGGATCGGCGTGGCGCTATCGTCCGATCCCCAGTCGCGTTTGGCGCGCGCGTCCCTGGGAGCGTTTGACATGTCACCTCCTGAAGCAGCGAGCGTAATCCCGTGGTTACAGTGTCCACCATGGCACGCTCATCTTCGTCACGCGACATCTCCTTCGACACGGATTTCGGTCCGGCCCGTATCCGGTGGGACGGTCCGCGCGCGACGCTATTCCTGGGCGACGTCGAATCGTCCGCGGTTGATACGTCGGACCCCACGTACTTGGAGTTCGAGTACATGCAGCATATGGACGCCGTCGTGTCCTCGCTGTGGGGCCACCAGGATCGTTTCCGCGCGCTCCACGTGGGCGGCGCGGCGTGCGCGCTTGCGTGCGCCTGGTCCTCGTCTCGCCCGAATTCGCGCCACGTCGCGGTGGAGGTCGACCGTCTTTTGGCCGAGCAGGTGCGTGAGCATTTCCCCATCCCCAAGGCCCCGCAGGTCAAGATCCGCGTTGGTGACGGGCGCGCGGTCCTCGACGAGGCGCGAGAGGGTTCTTTCGACGTCATCGTGCGCGACGCGTTCGCGTCGGGCGTGACTCCCGATCATCTGCGCACGGTGGAGTGCGCCGACCGGGCACGGCGCGCCCTGGCGGCCTCGGGGGTGTACCTGGTCAATTGCGCGCACGGAGGCCCTGCCAACGCGCGCCAGGACGTGGCCGCCCTGCAGGAGGTCTTTCCCTTCGTGGCATCCATCCAGGACCCGAAGGTGGGGCGAGGGGGGCGGCGCGGCAACGTCGTCGCCCTGGCGAGCGCCGCCGACGTCGTGGACGTTGACCAGATCGATCGGGCCCTGCGTATGCTCGCTCTCCCTGCCCGCATTACGAGGCCGGCAGACTTGGCGCGCTGGGCGGCGGGTACGCCGGCGCTGACAGACTCACTGGTGGGCTACCCGCAGGCCGACTAACGAGGCCGCGGCGCACAGGCGCGCCCCCACACCTGGGTGAGGCGCCTTCCTCAGGCGCGGTGACGCGGAGCCGAAGGGCCGGAACCGTGCCCGTTGCGACGCGCCTCGATGCGTGCGAGCACGTCCTCGATCGTGTCGGGCTTGGAAGGTTCCTCGGATTCTTCGATGCGCGGGGCACGCTGAACGGACTCGATCTCCTCGTCCTGGGCGCGCGAGACCTGCGCCAGGTAGGCCTCGATGACGTCACCGATATCCTTCGGGGTCTTCTCCTCGCCGCCCACCGACGGGCGCTGACCGAGTCCGGGCAGCGGGATCGCACCCTCCCCTCCGGTCCACGCGTCGAAGTGCTCCTCGAGGTTGGAGACCGTGTGCGAGATGTCGGGGTTTCCCTCCACGAGCTTGGCGATGTTCTCCTGGTCCTGCGCGGCCCCCTGCTCGAGGTCACCGACCGGCAGAGACAGGTCAGCGAACTTGGCGAAGGAGGTGAGCAGGGCCGAGGAGGCCGCCGGGTAGCCGGTGTCCGCCATGTAATACGGGACCGCGCCGAGCAGCGCCAGCCCGCCAATGCCTCGTTGCCCCATGCGGATCTGCATGAAGGTGGACAGCGGCGAAGGGAACTGCATGTGGTTCGAGATCGAGCCAGACCCCGGGGGAAGCAGCGACGCGTCGGTGGCCTGCACGTGCACGGGCGTCGGTCGCGTGTGCGGCACGCCCGAGGGCACCCCGTGCAGCGAGAAGGTGATCTCGACGCCGGCGCGCTCACACAGCTCGTTGATCGCGTTCGTGAACGACTCCCAGTGCGCATCCGGCTCCGCGCCGTGCAGGACCAGGATCGGGTTGCCCATATCGTCTTCGACGAGGTCAAGGACGGTCTGAGGCATCACCATGTCCGGGGAGGAGACCCAGTTGTCCACGGTCACGATCGGGCGGTGCGAACGGTAGTCCATGAGCGCGTCCGCATCGAAGGTCGCGACCCTCTCGTTGTGCAGGGAACGCAGGAGCTGGCCAATCGCCATGCGCCCTGCCGCGCCGGCGTCAATCGCCCCATCAAAGTGGATGAGGAGAATCTTCGCCTTCGCACCGGCGGCGGGACCGTCGGTATACAGGTCAGTGGCGTTGATACTCACGTCTCCTCCTCATGCTGATTCTTCTGCCTCGTGTCTAACGTACCCGGCTGGCGCCCACCTCGTCACGCGGGAGATGGTTTTGAGCTTGCGGCGAAGTTCGACCACTCCGCAGACGAAACAGCACACAGGGCAAAAGTAAGGAACAATGGAAGGCCCATAATCGAGGAGGACCCATGGCCACGAACGAGCACCGCGAGTCGTCGACCGACCTTCCGTTGCCCGAACAGGATTTCGTGGACAGCGCCTACGAACGCCTGGACGCGCTGCGCGCCTCGTATCGGCAGCGTCAGGGGCGTGTCCACTCGACCCACGGCGTCGGCAATGCTCAGGGATGGACCGAGCGCGAGGCCCTGTCGGCCCACCTCGGCGAAATGGCCGCGCGCCTCGAAGGCGTCGAGGAACGCCTCGTGTTCGGACGCCTCGACATGGCTGATCGCTCAACCCGCCACGTGGGTCGTCTCTCCCTATCCCACGAGGACGGCACTCCCCTGCTGGTTGACTGGCGTGCACCCGCCGCACGCCCCTTCTACCAGGCCACCTCCGCCGAGCCTGACGGCGTCGTGCGTCGCCGCCACATCTCCACCCGTGACCGACGCGTCACTGGCCTCGAAGACGAGCTGCTGGACGCCTCCCGCGCGTCCGGACTGGAACTCCAGGGCGAGGGAGCCCTCATGCATGCCCTCAGCGAGGCCCGCGACGGTCGCATGGGCGACATTGTTGCCACCATCCAGTCCGAGCAGGACCGCATCATTCGCGCGTCCGACAAGGGCCTCCTGGTCGTCCAGGGCGGCCCCGGCACCGGCAAGACGGCCGTCGCCCTCCACCGCATCGCGTACCTGCTCTACGCCCACCGCGAGCGCCTCGAACGCTCGGGTGTTCTCCTCGTCGGCCCCTCGCGCCTGTTCCTGCGCTACATCGAGCAGGTCCTGCCATCGCTCGGCGAGACGGGTGTCGTCTCGGTGACGCTGGGCGACCTGGTGCCCGGAGTGAACGCTCGCGTGAGCGAGGACGAGGCCGTGGCGCGGATCAAGGGCCTGCCCGCGTGGGCGAAGATCGTCAAGGAAGCCGTACGGGCGCTGGCCAAGCTCCCCGACGGCGACCAGGTGCTGCGCGTGTGGAACCGCGAGGTGACGCTCACCCGCGCCGACGTGGAGAGCGCGAGGCGCCGGGCGAAGCGCTCGGGCCGCGCGCACAACGTGGCACGAGAGTCCTTCGCGCGTGAACTCATGGACGTTTTGGCCCTGCGCTTGGCGCGCGAGGCCGGGGACGCGGACTCCGAGGGCGGCGTCGATCCCGAGGTCAAGCGCTCCTGGCTCATCGAAATCCGTGATTCCGTGGACTGCCGACGTGCGATCAACACGGCGTGGATGCCGACGAGCGCACAGACGCTGCTGCGCCGCCTCTACGCTCGCCCCGAGGTGCTCGCGGCGGCGAACCGCAAGGCCGGCTCCCCCCTGCGTCCCGACGAGCTCGCTGCCCTCGTGCGCCCCCGCTCGGCGCCGTGGACGGTCTCGGACGTGCCGATCCTGGACGAGTGCGAGGAGCTGCTCGGCCCCATGCCGTCGTCTTCCTCCTCGTCGCGCGAGGCCGACGAGGGAGCGATCGAGCGCGCCCGCGAGGCGATCGAAGCCCAGAACCTGGGCGGCGGCATCGTGACCGCCCAGATGCTCGCCGAGCAGGTGGCCGGGCAGGACACCTGGACGCCGCTGTCCGAGCGCGCCGCCAAGGACCGCACGTGGGCGTACGGCCACATCGTGGTCGACGAGGCGCAGGAGCTCTCCCCCATGGCGTGGCGCGCCCTGCTGCGCCGCTGCCCCTCCCGTTCGTTCACGGTCGTGGGTGACCTCGACCAGCGTCGCGGCTCCAAGCGCCCGCCCACGTGGGAAAAAGCTCTCGGTCCTGCGGCCCGCGCCTTGGCGGCCGAGTACGCACTGACGGTCTCGTACCGCACGCCCGCGACCCTCACGACCCTCGCCGAAGGCGTCGTCGCGCGCGCCGGCGTCCCCGTCCTCTACCCGATGACTGCCGTGCGCGACGTCGAGGATTGCTACCGCGTCACCCACGTGGATGCACCCGAGGACACCCCGGCCTCGTCGAAGGACAACAGCCCCCTGTGGCGCGCCGTCAACCAGGCCCAGCGCGAGGCCGAGGAACGCCTCGATCGCGAGGCGGGGACCTCCCGCGGCCGCATCGCCCTCATTGTCGGCAACGAACGCGCCCGCGCGTGGGGAGCCGACGTGGACGGCGAGACGGCCCTCTCCGAGCGCGTCAGCCTCCTGTCGGCCGTGGCCTCCAAGGGCCTCGAGTTCGACTCGGTCATCCTCGTCGAACCCGCGGAGATCCTCGGTGACGGCGTCGGCGACCTTTTCGTCGCCCTGACCCGCGCCACCCACGACGTGCACGTCGTCCACTGCACTCCCCTGCCCGCCGGCATGGAAGAGTGGTAGGAGCAACCACACCCTGACACCGCGTGTCCCTTTCGGCTCCCGTCTGCCATGATGGGGGCATGACACGCGCACTGCTCCTGGAAAACCCGCACGACGTCGCCGACGATATTTTCGCCAAGTTCGGCATCGAGGTCACCCGCGTGACGGGCGCCCTGTCCGAGGACGACCTCATCGACGCGCTCGAAGGCGTGGACTACCTGGGCCTGCGGTCCAAGACCGAGGTCACCGAGCGAGTTCTACGTGCGCGCCCCGAACTCAAGGCCATCGGCGCCTTCTGCATCGGCACGAACCAGATCGACCTGGCCACCGCCACCGAGATGGGCGTCGCCGTGTTCAACGCACCCTACTCCAACACGCGCTCCGTCGTCGAGCTCGCAATCGGCGAGATCATCGACCTCTCGCGCCGCGTCACCGTCAAAAACTCGCGTCTGCACCGCGGCGTATGGGACAAGAGCGCGGACGGCGCCCACGAGGTGCGCGGGCACACCCTGGGCATCATCGGCTACGGCAACATCGGCACGCAGCTCTCCGTCCTCGCCGAGGCCATGGGCCTCAACGTCATCTTCTACGACGCCGCCGAGCGCCTCGCCCTGGGCAACGCCACGCAGATGCCGACCATGGAGGCCGTCCTGCGTGAAGCCGACATCATCTCCGTGCACGTGGACGGCCAGGAATCCAACACGAACCTCATCGGTCGCGTCGAGTTCGAGCTCATGAAGCCCGGTGCCCTGTTCATCAACCTGTCGCGCGGGCACGTCGTCGACGTCGACGCGCTGCACGCGGCGCTCGTCTCGGGCCACCTGGGCGGAGCGGCCATCGATGTGTTCCCGGAGGAACCGCGCGCCAACGGCGACCCCTTCGACTCGCCCCTGGCGACCCTCGACAACGTCATCCTCACACCCCACATCGGCGGCTCGACGGAGGAAGCACAGTACGACATCGGTCGCTTCGTGGCCGCCAAGATTGGCGAATACCAGGCCAGCGGCTCGACCGACATGAGCGTGAACCTGCCGAACCTGACGATGAACATCGGCAAACGCTCGCGCTACCGCGTGCGCCTCATCCACCGCAACGTGCCCGGCGTCATGGCGCGCGTCAACCAGATCTTCGCGTCCTCCGAGGCCAACGTCGACGCCCAGATCCTGGCCACCGTCGATGAGGTCGGCTACGTGCTCACCGACATTTCGGCGGGCCTGGGACGCGAGGCGCTCGAGGAACTGAGCCACCTGCCCGAAACTGTCCGACTGATCGCCACGCCGCTGTAAAACTGTCGCATTCATCGCGTTCCCAGCTGGTCAAACGAGGCATAACTTACGGTATCGTAGGGGCATCGTTCCCAAAGGAGGACAGATGGATCTCACGACGAAGCTGCGCGAGCTGTACGCACCGGGAGTCGCCTACAACATCGCGATTCCCGACCGTCCAATTCCGGACATGGTCCTGGAAGTCGCCTCCCGCTACCCCAAGCGCGCCGCGATTGACTTTTTCGCGCGCCAGCTTACATACGCGGAACTTGTTCAGGAGATGCGTCAGGCCGCGGGGGCCCTCCATCAGGTGGGCGTGCGCCCCGGAGACCGCGTTGCCCTCGTCATGCCGAACTGCCCGCAGCACGCCGTCGCCGTCCTGGGCACGATGCTCCTCGGCGCCGTCGTCGTCGAACACAATCCGCTTGCCCCCGCGGGCGAGCTGGAAGGCGAGTACGAGCGCCACGGCGCTCGCGTCACCATCGCCTGGTCGAAGTCCCTGGAGAAACTCACCTTCCTCGGGCGCGGCCACACTACCTTTTGCATGGACCTGACGACGGCTCTTCCCGCCGCCTCGCGTATGGCGCTCAAGCTTCCCGTCAAGGCGGCCCGCGAGAAGCGCGAACAGCTCTCCAGCCCGCGCCCGAGCTGGGCTCGCTCCTGGACACGCGCAATGCGCACCGCAACCCCGTGGCGCGGCGACTGCCCGTCAGCAATGGAGGACGTCGCTCTCCTCATTCACACGGGCGGCACGACCGGCGTGCCGAAGGCCGCCGCTCTCACGCACGCCAACCTCATGGCGAACGTCGAGGAATCGATCGCGTGGGTCCCCGTCCTCCACGAGGGCGCGGAGGTCTTCTACTGCATCCTGCCCCTCTTCCACGCCTTCGGCTTCACGATTGGCTTCCTGGCGGGCCTACGCCTGGGGGCGACGATCGCCATGTTCCCCAAATTCGACACCGCGCTGGTGCTGGCCGCTCAGCGCCGCCTGCCGTGCACGTTCTTCCTGGGTGTTCCGCCCATGTACGAGCGCCTGCTCGCGGCCGCCGAGGGTACGAACGCGGACCTGTCCTCGATCCATTTCTCGCTCTCGGGCGCAATGTCCCTGTCGGCGTCGCTGGCCGACCAGTGGGAGCAGGCCACCGGCGGCCACATGATCGAAGGCTACGGCATGACCGAGGCCGCCCCGATCATTCTTGGCTCTCCGCACGCTTCGTGCGTCCGCGGGGCGCTCGGCGTTCCCTTCCCCTCCACCCAGGTGCGCATCGTCGATCCGGAAAACCCCTCCCGCGAGGTTGCAGATGGCGAGGTCGGCGAGCTCATCGCGCGCGGCCCGCAGGTATTCTCCGGTTATTGGAACCAGGACGACGAGACCGCCGAAGTGTTCACCGAGGATGGATGGCTGCGCACGGGCGACCTCGTTCAGGTGCGCGACGGCTTCATCTACATGGCGGATCGACGTAAGGAGATGATCAATTCCTCCGGCTTCAACGTCTACCCCACGCAGGTCGAGAACGCCGTACGTTCGATGCCGGGAGTTCTCGACGTCGCGGCGGTCGGCGTGCCGGCTGGCGAGTCCGGCGAGGACGTCGTTGCCGCCGTCGTCCTTGAGGCCGGCGCCTCCGTCACACTCGCAGACCTGCGCAAGTGGGCGGAAAAGTCCATCGCCCACTACGCGCTCCCCCGGCAGATCGTCGTCATGACGGAGCTGCCTCGCTCTCAGCTGGGCAAGGTCATGCGCAAGAAGGTCCGCGAGCAGATCATGGGTGCCCAGGCTGCCGCAACCGACGCGGTTGCCGGTGCGCGCGAGGCTGTCGCGGGTGCGCGCGGCGCCGTCTCCGAGGCCGTGGCCGAGGCACGCGAGTCCATGTCAGAGAGGGTGGCGGGCGCCCGAGAAAGCGCCTCCGAGGCGATGGCCGGAGCACGCGAGTCCGTCGCCGAGGCGATGGCTGGCGCACGTGAGACGGTCGCCGAGGCCGTCGCCGGGGTTCGCGCTTCCTCCTCCGAGCAGCCTTCCGCGCCCACCGATGCGTCTGACACACCGGCACAGCGCCTCGGGGAGACGGACGAAGAGTAGTCACCCCACCACCGTCACAACGATGATGCCCGGCCCCTTCGCGGGACCGGGCATCATTCGCACACGTTGATTAGTCGTCTCCCAGCAGCGTCGGGGCGTTGGAGACGGAGCGCTTGCGCGCAGCACGCGCCTTGCGAGGCTTCTTCGCGGGCGCGGGCGCCGCGGGTTCGACGCCCGCGTGGGCACCGGCCTCGGACACCGTGTCACTGCCCTGCGCACGCTCACGCAGCGCCTGAATGGCCTGTTCGAAATCATCGAGAGTGTCGAACT
>ENA-OWMB01001095-OWMB01001095.1-metagenome-genome-assembly--contig:-NODE-1095-length-9896-cov-3.859364_pt1 | contig 9896 bp, 9 predicted proteins | sample MGYA00245353_ERZ651112 | MGnify/ENA primary metagenome ERZ651112 (study PRJEB26857, sample SAMEA4031773) | metagenome | biome: human; feature: oral; material: saliva | place: Philippines | collected 2014 | study...
GGTACCACGGCTCTAGCGAGACCCTAAAAGATATAAAAGAATTTAAAAAAGAGGTTAAAAGAAAACTTCGCCGCAAAAAATCGCAAAAATTGGCTTAAACACAATCGGAACCGGGGCGTGTGTACGTGCTTGTGCTTACGCACTGCGCACCGCCCCCTTACCCCCTATTCCGCCTTGCTTATGCGCTAAAGCGCCGCAAGGCTACCTCTTTTAGAGGATAATGTGAATTATCTGCTCAGCCCCATACTGCTACCGCTACGTTTGCGCTTTTCTCGGTCTTGCTCCTCTTTTTGCTCGAGAATCAGTCGTTTTGCATGCTCGATAAGGTTGCCAATAGTTGATTTAGCTCGCTGGAATAGCTGTTCAACTGCTCTTCTTGCGTCCTGATATAGTTCTCGTATCGTGTCATCTCTTTTTCTAATAGCTCGATATTCTGTCCATTGCTTTGTATTTTCTTCGTCAAGTCGTCTATAACGCTCTCGTATTCGTTCTTGATATTCTGCAGCAGCTCGTTGATTTCTTTTTCGTCTGTCGCTTTCCAGTCGTTTAGCCTCATCGCTAGATCGTTGCTGTAGTCTCGTTCTTGTTTCAACTCTAGGAGCAATTGCTTGACTTGCTGCGTCAATCTCTCGTTTTCTGTTATCAATTCCTCTTCTAATGCCGTCATCATCGCTTAATCCTCGATCGTTTTGATGTGTATGTAAGCCATATTGCCATCCGTTTGCACTTTCTCTTTGGGTATTTCGAGGAAATAATTGGTCGCTTTTTTGCTCTTGGTTCTCTCGACGTATCTCATTTCCTGCGGAATTTGCCACTGCGTCGCCGGGTTTATTTTGTTCCAGGTTATCCATATGCCCGAGCCTGCTCCGATCAGCGCGAATAATATCGCCGTTAGAGCCAAGGTCGTCCATTTGTAGGCGTTGGTTTGCTTGGCTGAGTGTTCTATCTTTCTGAATGTCGATTCTGCTTTTTGCTCGATGCTTTCTAGTTTTGAGTTCAAATTCTCCGATATTGTATTCATCTCGCTTTGATACAAGTTCGTTAATTTGGTTTCGGTATTGTTGAATTTCTGATTGAATATCTCGGTTATGATATTGACGTATTCTTCGGATTGTTTCTGCGCCGCGCTCTTCAAGCTCTCTAGCGTCTTTGAAATCTGCATAAATTCCTCCTTGAAGTCTATTTTTTTTGGTACTGCCCGGCAGGATCACAGTGATCGAGTTTTTAGTCTCCCGGCTGATTTGTATATTTTCATCGCGTAGCAGTTCTAGCATTTGAGCCCTGCTTTTGATTATTCCAGCTTCTACTAGCTCGTGTAAGGTTTTATCCAAAGCTTCAACGTTTGCGTAGTTTTTAGGGTCTTTTTTGCTTGCGCTTATAGTATTTTTTCTGCCAGGATCGTCAGGATCGCTAAAGCCGTATTCGAGATTTACGGCTTTTTTCCAAAGATCGATCCTGGTAAGGTCGGGTTTTGAGTAGAAAAACGGATTAAAGCTCGTTCCCGTGACCAGGTCTATTTTCGGGATGATGAAATTTAGCTCCAGCCTACCGCCTTTGTCTTCGTGCTGCACCCACAAGATATTTACGCGCTCTTTCATAAAGTCGCCTAGCAGCGTGCGTTCAAAGTCGGCCATTATCTCTAGCTTAGTTTGGTCTGATATCTTTGCGGCGCTTTCTTGAAAGCTTAATACCCCGAAACACACCTTTTGTTTTTTTGAAATTTGGCTTATTATAGCCCTAGTTTGAGCCTCGTCGCCCTTTAAAATTTTTGCCGTACCCTGCTGTACTCTTTCGTTCAGAACGTAATTAACGCTACCTATACCGCCGCCGCTTTTACTGGGTAAAAATTTGACTATCATCGTTTTTTGCTTTTTGCTCGTCTTGATGTTTGCCGTTTAGAAGCTTATAGATGCCCCTTAGGGCTTCAAACGACCTTGATATAATACTTAACCCTACCCTGTCAAGACTTTCGCCCTTGTTGAGCCTCGTAGCGATTTGATTGAGGTTATTTCCCTGGCGCGATAACTCAAGGATTAGCTCTTTTGTGAGCGGCGTTTTCGTAAGGGATCGCGATAGCATCGAATTTACGGCGTATTTGGTAAAATTTACTCCACCGTTCTCATCCATTTTTTCTTGAATTTTACTCCACTCCTCCGGCGTAAGACGCATTATTTTTGTGATGGTTCTGGTTTTCCCAGCTCTTTTTTTGCTTTTAGGAAAGCTTTTGTTCTGATCGTCAGTCATTACTCCTGCCTTTAATCCAGCTTAAAATTTCGCTTAAAAACCATGAAGGTATGATAACTCCCAGCAAACAGGCTAATAGAAAAAAGACTGAAGAGAAGATCAGCCAGCCTAGCATAAAGACGATACCTAGCACTACAACGTATATGCAGCAAATTAAAATTTTATTTTCTACGGACGAGTTATCGATCAAATTAAAACCTCTCAATTGCTACGGCGCGAGCCGCCTAAGGGGGTTAAGGGGGATTTGCCCCCTTACGAGCACCGAACGTTATACGAAATGCGAAAGCATTACGTATATACGGGCGGTATGCTCGCCCTATAAATATTTTTTAGAATTATAGCGTAAAAAGTTGGGGTTGTAAATAGAAATGAGATAATACCATAAGACTAAATTTTTATAAAAAATGTATATTTTATTTTTGGCCAGAAGTCGTCAAATATTTTGCCAAGTAAAAGACTTATTTGGCTTTTTAATTAACTTGGTAATGAAAATGTTTGTTTTCAATAGTAAAAGAGAGAAAAGCCCTAGTTTAGGGCTTTTTGGAATGGTATTTTTTAGTTTAAGGTTTATGGGCGACAAGACTCGGCGAAGCTTAAAGAACGAAATGTCGTATTTTAGGGGGTTTGGGGTTTAAGGTTGCAGTGCCAATCTAATCTCTCTTGCTATTTCAAATGCGAGATTCACTGGCACTACATTGCCAATCATTTTATAGGTACCATTTAAGTTACTATAATAAACACTTATTGCAGCGGTCGTAGACCCCTATTTTTTAGTATTATATTTATCTACTCTTATAAAAGCCCAGTTCATATATTCTTGTTTTTGCTCAAAGCGGTTGCTGTTAAAGTACTTATTGAGATTATAAACTTCCGGCTCCGTAAGCTCTCTCGAAAGTCCCCATTGGATTTTTTTAACAAGATCGTCAATAGTTTCAGGCATTCCATCACTGCATGAAGTTTGTATATACTCTAGCTTTGGAAGATATCCCATTTGGAATAAAATATTTATTAAATATATAAAGTCTGGCCTTTTTTCAATGTTGCTCCCGAGAGCATTTAAAACGTCTTCATTAATGAAACTACCGACTTTAAAAGTAATATAAAGGGCTTTTTTCGTCTTTGAAAGTAATTTCTCTAGGGCTTGTTTTAAGTCATCTACGTCAAGGCAACGAGATGCAAACGTAATATCGCACTCAGGTACGTCGCTAAAGTCGTCTTCGAATGCTTTTTGCGCGAATTCAATATTTTTACAATTAAAATCTCGAGAGTTTTGTTCTGCAAATTCTAGCATTTTCGGCGAAAAATCATAACCGTAAATTTTATCTACCTTATTTGCTGCAGCTATGCTTAATGCTCCGGCACCGCATGCGAAATCAAGAAGCGTTCTTGCGCCCTCAAAATCGACTCTTGAGATAAAGTCTTTAACATAGCCGCTCTTAAGTACGCTCTCGCTAAAGCTTGCTGCCTTAACGTCCCATTTGGCTACTGATTTCCTAATAAAAGAGCTATTTGTTCTTTGCTCCTTATAAAGCTTATTAAAATCCAGCCTATCGTAATTAGAAGGTAATATCATAATTTGTCCTCATATTTTTGATAATCTATTCCGTAAATCTTATCTATATTTGATGGATTTATCAATTCATCGCACTTTCCAAAATCCAGTATCTTGCCGTCCTTTAAAAACAATACTAGATTTGAAACAAATTTAGCGTGACGAGGGTAATGAGTAGTTTGTACGAAAGTATACCCCTCGTCTTTTAGCGTCTTTATCATTTCAAGTAGTTTAATTTGATTGCCGAAGTCAAGCCCGGTCGTAGGTTCGTCCATAAAAATAACTTTGGCGCCTTGCACTAAGGTTCTAGCGATATATGACAGCTGCCTTTGTCCGCCGCTTATTCTAGTATAAAGTTCATCTTTTAGCTCTAAAATACCCATTCTTTCCAATGCATACTCGGCAAGCTTTTTGTCGGCAAGGCTAAAGTTAGAAAATAAAGACGTTCTGCACAATGCGCCCATTAATACTATGTCAAATACGCTATATTCATATGACGGGGCATGCGTTTGAGGAACATAGGCTATAAGCCTTGCAAGTTCTTTTTTTTCGTAATTCCTTACGCTTTTACCGCATATATTTACCGTACCCTCGAATTTTAAAAACCCGAGCATAATACGCAGGAGGGTGCTTTTACCGCTACCGTTTGCGCCCAGAATACTAAGCGTATCGCCTTTTTTGATACTAAAACTTATACCGTTTAGTATATTCTTATCTTTGTATCCGAATTTTAGATTTCTGATTTCTATCATTAAAAACTCTTTTTAGCTCTACGAAGCACTAGAATAAATATAGGTATTCCAAACAGTGAAGTTACTATACCTATCGGGACTTCAAAAGTAAACATAAGTCTCGAAAAGTTATCGCAAAAGAGTAAAAATATAGCACCTATCATAGCTGAACTAGATAATACGGCGCGATTATCCGCTCCGAATATAAAACGAGCCATATGCGGGACTATGAGACCTATCCATCCGATAATGCCGGCTATCGTTACGCTTAGGGCGCTAATAAAAGTAGCAACCAAAATAACGAAAATTTTAACCCTAGCAATATTTATGCCCAGACTTTTGGCCTCTTCTTCTCCCAAACTCAGCGCATTTAAATATTTGCCGCTAAAGGCTAACAATAGTATTCCTGCAAACATCGGTAGAATCGAAATTTGAATAAAATTCTTCGAAGCAAACCCTAGGCTACCCATTAAAAAATAAGTAATAGCCGGCAATGAGTCGTTTGGATCGGCTGCGTATTTTAATGCTGATAGTAAGGACGTAAAAAGAGAACCGCTAATAACGCCACCAAGAACCAATACTATAATACTACCTGAGCGCGAGTAAAAAGCCGATATACTTAAGGCCGTCAGTACCGCTATAAAACCAAACACAAAGGTACTGAGCTGAATAAGATATTCGTTTAATCCAAAAAACATTCCTATGGCGGCGCCGAATCCGGCACCGCTTAAAACCCCAAGTATTGATGGACTTACTAGAGGATTTACAAACATGGCTTGGTATGCTGAGCCAGAAATAGCCAAACTAGCGCCTATTATAATGCAGGCCATTATTCTAGGAAGGCGAATTTCCGTTATCAAAGTGTGCATAACTTGATAATTTTTTAAGTCTTCGCCTTTTATAACGGCTTTAAAATATGTTAGATAATCTTCCGCATTAAAGCCGTATTTTCCTATTAGTACCGAAAGCAACATAAACCCTAGCAATAAGATACTTAAAAACGTAAAGGCTTTTTTACTCACCTATAAGCTCTTTTACTTGGTTGTCGCTTACGTCAACCTCTAGGAATAATTTATAAAAGTCCTTAACTTCCTTATTCATATTGAATTTAAATACATCAGGGTGAGTTAAATTTATAAGCCATTTAAGCCCTATGAATCTCATAAATGAAGGCGGACGATCAAACCAAGAAAATGGTTCGCGAGGTAAGTAATAAGCTCTTTTATTTTTTACGGCTTTTAGTATTTGCCATTTAGGATCGTCATAGATTTTATCATAAAAGCTCTTCTCGAAAATTAATATAATATCAGGATCGTATTCGGCTATTTGTTCAAAGCTAATTTTGATGTGCCCATAAGCCGTAGCATCCGGGTTTCCGCTGCATTTATGCACATTTTCGGCACCGCTTAGCTCTATAAGCCTAGTATGCCATGAGCCCTCGCATTCGGTAGCTAGTCCGTCGGGATCTTCGGCATAGTATATTTTAGGCTTAACAACCGAGTTTTTTACTATATATTCATTAAGCTCTTTTGAAATATCCATGGTTTTTTTAGAATACTCTATTAGCTTTTTTGCTCTATCTTGCTTATCTAAAATTTTGCCCAAAACTTCAAGAGAGTCAATGTAATCTTCTAGTTCATAGCCTTTTAAGTACAGCATAGGTTTTTTTATTTCACCCAGGGTTTCTTTGAATTTCTTTTGAGTATTTTTAGAGTCAGAATTTACCAGTATCAAATCAGGATCTAGCTTTAAAAGCATTTCCATATTTGGAATTTTGCCTTGCCCGAAAAATCCTCCTACTACCGGCTGGTTAATCATGCTCTCTTTTAGGTACGGCTTTTCTCTTTTGCCGAAACTAGAATTTATACCGCTGACTTTCTCGGGAGCAACGGCATATAGCAAAAATAGTAACGGCGGATTACTGGCGTAAACTTTATTTGGGACTCCATTTAAAGCCTGAATATCTACGCTATTTTTTGATATAAATTCATCAATCTGTTCGTTTGTCATAGCAAACGAAATATTTAGAGAAATAAACAATAAACACAAAATATGTTTTAACATAATACTATCCTTTTTTATAAATTTATCTTTAATTATAGAAATAAACTCTTGTCGGGCATCTTACCACCCAAAAGCTTTGGATTAAACTCAAAAATAGTTTCAAAAAATGACATTATCTCATCTTGCATATCGCGAGCTTTTGTTACCGTCAAATTTGCCCTATCAAATGCATTAACTAGTGCCGGCTCTGGAACCGGTAGATATTCGGCTCCTATTTTGGCAGCGCTTTGCTTATTATCTTTGATCCAAGATAGGGCGTTAGTCAAGTCGCTATGAAGCGTATCAAATAGAGGCAAATTTGCTTTATAAAAATCTACGTCGACTATAATGCCTGCCATCGGAATGTACGGCTTGGTATTAAAGCTTTCTCCCCATACCTTAGGAATATCTACTCCATAATGTACTGCTATCCCTATTTTCTTCCCGCGCAGTATGGTTGCTGCCGGAAGAGGTTGAGGAACGATTAAAATATCATAATCTCTTTGTAGAAATAGCCCTGCAGCTTCCGGCGGCGTCTGCGTATACGTAATGTCTATTTTGGAAATATCTATTCCTCGTTTTTTACAAAGCGCTCGCAGAACCAAATCAGGCATGTCGCCCTTAAAAGGAATTATTAATTTTTTGCCGATAAAATCTTCAAAAGTTTTTATATTCTCATCTTTTACCATGGCTTGTATCGTACCAAGGCTAAGCAAATTTAGCATAGCTAAATTTAAGCCGTGATTTCGCATGTTTGCTCCCACGTTTGATGGCGCCATAGTGATTTTTATTTCCCCATTAGCTACGCCTGCTCGGAGTTGATCCGTACTATTCCAAATACGTAACCTCACGTCACGAGTCTTTGCTAGCTCGCCTTGCATGCTTGCCACAGCCATTATCACGCTAGGGATTGCCGGCGCGCCCCACATCGTAAAGTTTTCCTTCGCAAAAAGGCTCGGTGCAAAAGCTGTAGCGCCAATCGCCGCGCCAAATCCTAAAAAACCTCGTCTATTCATATCGTATCTCCTTGCTATACAGATAGTTGTCTTTAAAAGCTAGAGTGAAAGCTAACAAACACCGCCCTCCCCGGCGCATGCACCACCGGATCAGGATCTAGCGCACCTACGTGCTCGCCGCTGATAAACTCGGCGTAATCTTTATCAAAGATATTTGTCACGCCCAGCCTCACGCCCCAGCTGTTTTTAAACTCAAATCCGCCGTAAACGTCCATTGTCGTAAAGCTCTTGGCCGCTTCGCGCTTATCAATGCCAAAGCCGGTGGTTTTATCAAAATCTCCCCTATTTTGCTTTGCTACGTAGCGCACCGCCGTGCCGATGTTGTAGCTGCCAAAGCTCGCGTAGTCTTTGTAATCAAAGGCCAAATTTGCCTCAAACGGGCGAATTTGATAGAGCGGTCTGCCGTCGGTTTTGTTTTGTCCATAGTTGTAAAATAGCAATGTTTTTAACCCGAAATTTCGCGCGAAATTATACTCGCCGCGCAAATTTACGCTGTAAATTCTAGCATCGACGTTGCGCGTGATAACGGCGTTTTTATTTATCGGCAAGGCCGCGACAGAGTGGCGGCGATCGTAGATAATCAGATCCTGCGCGTCGTCTGCGATAAAGTGCCCGCCCACGCTAAAGCTATCCTCGCCCTGACGCGAACTCATGTATTCTTTATAAAATTCGCTCTTATAAGTAAAGCCCAAATTTACGCGGTTGTGGCGCTCAGGCTTAATAAACGGATTGCTGATCCAGCCTCTAGTAGTCGGCCCATAGAGACTGCTAAAGCGTTCCATATTGCTCGGCATACGATAAAGACTCTCTATAGCCACATAGTAATTATCTTGCTTATTGGGCGTGAAGTCGTATTTTAGGCTAGCGCTTAAGCCATTCTGTTTTATATTGCCGTCAAAGTCTTTGCCGTAAATTTGTTTAATAAGCTTAGCGACGGTATTTATCGCGCTTGCTCCGTTATAAACCGTATTTAAATCATTTAAATTCGACTTCATCCAGTCGTAGTTTAGAGCTAGGCTGAGCTTATGCGCGTCAGTAAATTTATAGCTTAGCGTATCAAAAACTCTCGTTTTTTTATTCGTTACGTCTGCAAACCTAAAGCCGTTTAAAACCCAATCATTGCCTATTTTACGATATCTTTTGCCCTCGTGATTATCGTGTTGATATCCTGTACCGACCACATTGTGCCAGTTTAAAAAATCAACATCGTATTTTAGCTCCGTATCTATAATCTTTCTATCTACTTCTACCTTTACCATACTAAAAGGGTCCACGCGGCGCAAATGATAATTGTCGTTTCTTCTGCTCACGTCGCGCAATGCTATTTCAAAATTTAACGTATTAGATAAATCCTCTTTACCTAGCCTGGCGTTAAACTTACCGATATATCGTTGCGTCTTTATCGAGTCGGCAGTATGTTGAGGCTGCTTGTCGTCGTCAATATTATCGTGCACGAGCGTAAATCTAAACTCACTTAGCTCACTAGGCACGAAACCCACGACCGCGCTTTGCCCCTGCCTGGCGTAGCCGTAGTTCCATTCCCTGCCGCCACCGTCTTTGTAGCGATTGGCTTTAGAAAAGTTCGCGTTTAAAATCGTATAAAAATTTGCACCGCGGTATTTAAAAAGTCCCGAACTATAAAACGTCCTGCCGTAAAATCCGCCCGCGACGTGAAATTTATCCATCGAATTATCGAGCAAATCCGTCACGAAAAAATAATCATCCCTTGGTGCGCGGTCAAATTGATTTTCGGGAAACGCGCTTTGAGCGATGTTTGGCGTATAAGGCGGCGGAGGCGTAAAATCCTTTATCGGCTTTATGACGTCGGGATTTGCGCCGTTTGCAAATAGCGCCGTCGCAGCCGCAGCCAGACTGATAGCTAATCTCATTTAAAATCCTTTATGATAATTTTGATTTTTCGTATCACAATTATATAGAAAAATGTTTGAATATTTCTTGATTTTCGTTAAGATAAGATTTATAAATTTCGCGCGGCTTGGTTTATTGGCGGCGGCAAAGTTGACGCTAGCGAAGTTAAATTTGATAAACGTAAATTTTAGGCAAAGAGAGAATAGCCTGAATCAATACGTCAAATTTAAAAACACAAATTCGCATTTTCAAGGTGCGGGTCTCAGTGGGTAAAATTTGGAGCCGAAATTTGCAAATTTGACTTCAAATTTGAATGTAAAACAATAAGGCCAAGTATTTTTGTTCTAGACGAGGCGCTTTTAAATTTGGCGACGGGAGTTACCATATAGGTAATGACCGAGCCAAATTTTAAAGCAACGAAGTATAGGGCAAAAAGACAAG
>ENA-OWMB01001103-OWMB01001103.1-metagenome-genome-assembly--contig:-NODE-1103-length-9845-cov-7.961593_pt1 | contig 9845 bp, 9 predicted proteins | sample MGYA00245353_ERZ651112 | MGnify/ENA primary metagenome ERZ651112 (study PRJEB26857, sample SAMEA4031773) | metagenome | biome: human; feature: oral; material: saliva | place: Philippines | collected 2014 | study...
CGCTCCACCAGCTGCGCGTAGCGCTCCGAGTCGGTGACGCGCTGGCGGCCCGGGCGCGCGAAGGGGTGTGTGCCGGCGGTGGCCAGGTCAATGCGCAGGTCCGAGGCCAGGGGAGTCAGGTAGTCGATGCAATCCGTCAAGTCAGCGACGCACTCGGCGACGGTCGAGCGCGGCTTGGAAACGACCTCGATCGTGTTGAGGAGCATCTCGCGATGGACGCCGGGATAGAGCTTGCCGTCGGTCGTGGCGCGGTCGATGATGGCGTCCGCGCTTTGACGCAGATCGTGCGAGTCACGGTCGACGAGCTGAAGCTCCCACTCGACACCGAGTGTAGAACGCTGGGAGGAACCGAATGGCAGGGTCATGATCGATCCTTTCGCTGATTTCCTCCATTGTGTCAGGGCCTCGCCGTGTGCCGGTGGAGAGCTTCCTTACAGGTTTTTGGGCAACCTCTTGCAGATGATCGCGCGGTGACGCCCGGCCAGGCGCGTCGCAATGACTGTTAATTGGGCGCTACCGCCGCCCAGCTTGAGAGATTTGCGCAGCTCGTCGGGATTGATGTCCGCGCCGCGTTTCTTGATCTCGACACTGCCCGCGTCTCGCGATGTGAGCGCTGCAGAGATTGCCTTGGCGCGAAGGTTTGTCACCTCGAGCACTTCGAAGCGGTCATAGAAGGGGCTGTCAGGTAAATCGTCGCCTGTCAGATAGGCGATTTTGTCGGACACGATGCCCGCCCCCGTCTTGTCAGCGAGACGCCCGAGCAGCCCCGAGCGAATCACCGCCGGATCGGCTTCCGCGATGAAAGCCCCGAGAGGAGCAACCTCCACGCGCTCGGCGGGCGTATTCGCAGCCATCCCCTCAGAGGAGGAGAGGGCATGGGCTGCCCCGGCCTCGTCCAGGAGGAGGCAGGATCGACCCCGGCCCTCCGGTGCCAGCGCGGGAGACCAGAGGGAAGCTTCGACGAGATCGCCGCCCACACTCACCCACTGCGCATGCCAATCCGCCGGAATGACGTCATGCGCGATGCCGGGTGCCACCTTGACGCCGACACGCTCAATCGCATGCGCCCAGCCGAGGACCGCGGACAGGGGAGGGGACCAATCCTCCGGGTTCGTGATGCGCGCCGACCCCCGCGAGGCCCCCGTACGCCGGGCGGGATCAGCAAAGATCGCGTCCACGCCCTCGGAAGCCAACTCCGCGATATCCAGCTCCATGACGTCGCCCAGGCGAACCTGCGCCCCCTCGAAATCCCGCAAGTTCGCGGCCACAGCCCCCGCCGCCTCCGGGTCGATATCAACCGCGAGAACATCCAGGCCCAGGCCCGCAATCGCCAGTGCGTCCGCGCCGATCCCGCAGCCCAGATCCGCCACCCGCCTCGCCCCCGAGGCGCGGAAGCGCTGCGCGTGGCGCGCCGCCACCACCAGACGCGTCGCCTGCTCCAGCCCGTCGCGCGTGAACACCATGTGTGAGGCGAACGGGCCAAACTTGGCACGCGCCGCCTGGCGTAGGGCCAGCTGGGTGAGGACCGCGGCAGCCAGGCTGGCCTCGATGCCCGAGGCACGCAGGGCGGCCCCCAGCTCGCGCAGCGGCATCGGATTGGTCTCCTGGCGGGCCTGGAGAGACTCCAGCAGCTCCCAGCCGGGCGAGGACAGGATCGGGGTCAAGGTGTTCACCGGGCCATTGTCCCATCTCTGGCGCGGCGAGGCCGTCACCGGCGCGCTCGCGAAGCGGTGGGTGCGCGCTCGATTGCAAAAACGGACAGTGGACGAATCGCCCTCGGTGAACCTGCTGGCACTCGGGTTGCCCGAGTGCCAGGAGCGCAACTACACTCGTGAAGGAAGCGCGGGATCATCCCGCGACCGGTCCTGCACCTGACCCCCGCGACGGCAGGGAAAGGACGAGCACCTTCGTGACACAGAAGAAAGGGAGCGACAATGTCGATCTCCATTAAGCCCCTCGAGGACCGCATCGTCATCCGCCAGGTTGAGGCTGAGCAGACCACCGCCTCCGGCCTGGTTATTCCGGATACCGCCAAGGAGAAGCCGCAGGAAGGCGAAGTTATCGCCGTGGGCCCTGGCCGTGTGGACGACAAGGGCAACCGTATTCCCGTCGACGTCAAGGTCGGCGACGTGGTTATCTACTCCCGCTACGGCGGCACCGAGGTCAAGTACGAGGGCCAGGAGTTCCAGATCCTGTCCTCGCGCGACGTGCTGGCGGTTGTGGAGCGCTGAGCGCCTTCGCACACTGAACGCTGCGGGGGCGGCCCGGAAGGAATCCTTCCGGGCCGCCCCCGTTTACGTATGACGGGCCGGGCGCGGCGCGGACCGCGTCGCCCGCAGTCTCAGGACGCCGTCTCGGCCAGCTGTGCCAGCACGGTGTTGCGCACGTAGGTGGCGTCGCGGAACCCGGGAATGTACGCCTTGTTAATGAACATGGTGGGCGTGCCCGTGATACCGGCCTGGTGCGCCTGCTCCTTGGCGGACTTCACCTTGGTGACGGTGTGGTCTGCGAGCATCGTTGTGCGGAACTTGTCCAGGTCGGGCACCCCGGCCGCTTGCGCGAAGTCGACGAGGGCCTGCTCAGAGTATTGGGGGTGTCCGGTCGGGTCCGCCGCCGCGTAGATGACGTCGTGGAACTCCCAGAACTTGCCCTGTTCGGCCGCCGCGAGACCCGCCTGGGCCGCCAGGGGAGAGGAGTCGGTGATCTGCGCCAGGTCGTACCACTCGACGCGCAGCGTGCCATCCTCCACGAGGTCGGCCAGCGCCGGGTCGATCTCGCGGGCGAACTTCGTGCAATACGGGCACGCGAAGTCAGAGAAGACGACCATGGTCACGGGCGCGTTGACGTCGCCCTTGGCCTGCTGATCGTTCGGGTCGTGGCGCATGAACGAGTTCATGATCGCCAGGTTGTTCGCGTTCGTCTGGCTGGGTTCGGCGCTCTGCTCAGCCGACGGCATCTGCGCGGAGGCCGCCGGGGTTCCCGGCGTTGCCTGGCTCGCCGGGGAGGTGGACGAGAGCTGGACGCCCATCCACACGCACGCGCCCGCAAGCAGGGCGGTAACCGGCGCGGTGACCATGAAGAGGGTCTTGTAAATGTTCGTTTCCTGCTCGGCGACGGCTTTCTTCTCCGTCGACGAGGCCGTGGAATCGTTGGTGGTCATGCGTCCTCCCGGGGAACGTCGATCAGGGTGTCGGGCGAGTTGTGGGCACTAAAATGGTGCGGCATCGCGGTGGCGATGCCGCACCGGCACTTCATTTGCGTGATCAGGACACGCGACGTCCACGTCCGGAAGAGCGGATCTCCTCGCGACGTTCTTCCTCGGTCATTCCACCCCAGATGCCGTAGGGCTCCTGGGCGGCCAGAGCGTAGGACCGGCACTGCTCGATCACCGGGCAAGTAGCGCAAATCGCCTTGGCGTTCGCAGCGCGACGCCGACGCGTGGAGCCGCGCTCACCCTCGGGATGGAAGAACAGCTCGGTGTCCAGGTCTCGGCACGCCGCTTCGTACTGCCATTCCCACGCGTCGATCATGGGGCCGGGCAGACGGGAGACGTCAGTCATTGGGTGCCTCCTTCTTGTCTGTCGTGCCGACATTTTCGGCACACGATGTCCGCAAGGATAGACACTTGTGCGGTAGTTATTCAAGGCTCTTGTCAGAAGTATGAGCCAGTTCTCATGGAGCGGCGTCCTGGGCAGTGGAAATATGGAAAACTGAGGTGGACGCACTGAATGAACAATGAACAACTTTTTGAATAACTTTGAGATGTGTAACGCACCCGTTCCTGTGGCGTCTCCGGGCCTGACAGACAAGAATCTGTAAGCGTACGCAGGCGCACAGAGGGGAGGAGCCATGCCGCGAGCGATCCTTACGCACGTTGCGCACGCCGACCGTTCCCGCACCGTGTCCTCCGTCGCCGACGAACTTGGCGTCTCCGCCTCCACGCTTCGAACCTGGGAACGGCGCTACGGCCTCGGCCCTGCCAGGCGCGAGGCCGGCTCACGCCGCCGCTACCAGCCAGAGGACGTCGAGCGCCTACGGGCCATGGTCAACCACGTGCACGCGGGCATCCCCGCCGCTGAGGCTGCCAAGCGTGCCCTCTCCGACGTTACCGCTCATCCCAACGCCGGACACGTCACCGCGTCCCAGCTACGTTCCATCGTTCTCTCCGACGACATCCCCCGCCTCGAGGACGCTCTCGAAGCGACTGTCGCCAGCCACGGCCTCGTCCACACGTGGTCGCGCTTCGTCGAACCCACCCTCAAAACCCTGCGCACCACCCCGGGTGGAGACCCCGTCGGTGCCCCACCCGCGCTGATGCTGCTCAACGCCTTCCAGCGCGTGTGCCGCTCCGTCCACCTCTCGCGCCCCGCCCGTTCCTTCGTCGGCGGTGACCGCGTCGCCCTGATCACCGATGCACTCCACGAGACGCCCGCCCAGGTCATCGGCGTCGCCCTGGCCTGGTACGGCTGCGACGTGCGCGTCCTGTCCAGCGAACACTACGGGGGCGTGTGCGCCGGCGACCGCTTCCGCGAATACGTGCGCGCCGGCGTGCCCGCCATCGCCATCGTGCTGGGGTGCGGCCCCACCTGCGCCGACACCATCGAAGGACTCATCTCCCGCTACGGCGGACCCACCATCATTGTCGGCACCGACGTGCCCGACATCCTGGCCCCCCACGTGCAGCGCGTGCGCACGATCAACGCCTGCGTCGAAGAAGCCCTCGCGCTCCTGGCACCCCAGGCGGACCTTCAACTGGTCGGTCGGTCCTAGCCCCTTGACGAGGCCGACGGGCCTCATGTTTGACTGACCGCCCACGCGGGGTGCGCGTTCGCGCCAAGAGTCCTGGTCAGGTGGTACCGTGAGGGTACGGACAGGCAGGAGAACAGTCATGAACGCCCCCTGGAACAATGAGGATCTACGCCGCGCCTTCGACGCCGACTTCGACGCGCTTGTTGCCTTCGCGTCCCGGTCGAAAGCCCGGGTTGGCTACGCTTTCCTGCGCGCCGACGGTCAGGTCGACCTCGGACGTCCCCTCGACGCACGCATCAGCGCGCGCATGACCCACGTGTTCGCACTCGCGCAAATGCGCGGAATCGAGGGCGCGTCCCACCTTGTGTCCCACGGCCTCGCCGCCCTGACCGGTCCTCTGCGCGCCGCCAACGGCAGCTGGTACTCCGAGGTCGTCCCCACCTCCGAAACCAGCGCGATCCCCGTGCCCCGCTCCGTCCTGTCCCAGCGCGCTCAGGCCGCGATGATCGGCGCTGCCGCAGCCGCCCTCATGGCCGGGCACTCCGGGGCCGCCGACCTCCTCGAGGACCTCGAGAAGGACCAAGAGCGGCGCTGGTGGGACCCCTCCTACGGTGCCGTGCGCGAAGAAATCGACGCGGCCACCGAGGTGTGCTCGCCCCTGCGACGCCTCTCCACCAACCTCGACACCGCCCAGTCCTACCTGGCCGCCTGGGAAGCCACCTCGAACCGCGTGTGGTTCGACCGTGCCCGCTCCATCCTGCGCCTCGTCGGGGAAATCGCCGCCCGCTCGGGCTTCGCCCTGCCCGACCTCTTCGACGAGGAATGGCGCCCCCTGCCCCTGACCTGTGACCAGCCCCCGCTCGAACTCATCCGACCCGGCGATACCCTGCCCGGCCTTGGCTTCAAGGCCGCGCGCCTCATCGGGCAAGTCTGCGCCATCCTCATCCACATGGGTGAAACCCCCGGGCCGTGGATGCTCGACACCGCCATCTCCCTGTACGAACGCGCCCACGCCGACGGCTGGACCGAGGACGGTGCCGGCGGCATCGTCTACACCCTCGACTCCACCGGCATCGTCGTCGCGCCCGAACGTATGCACTGGGTCGTGTGCGAGGCCGCCAGCGCCGCCCGCGTCCTCGCCGAACTGGTCGTCCCTGACCTCGCCGAAGACCTCGCCGTCGACTACGCGCGTGCCGTTGCCTGGGCAGACTCCCACGCCCGCGCCGGAATGGGCCGCTGGATCCACGAGATCGCGCCCGACGGCTCCGTCTCCATGCGCGTGTGGGAAGGGCGTCCCGACGCCCTGACCGCCGCCCGCATGCTCGCGCGGGGTGCCGCCCCCATCTACTTGACAGTCACCGGGGCGACCGCGATGGCCGGGGCCTCCACGCGCGCCCAGCGGGCCGCCTGACAGCTGGGTGCGGTGCACCCGCCGTCGCCTGACCCGTGACAGCGGGTGGCCTCGCCCGTGACGCGTCTCTCGCGTGAGGCCACTGTGCCCAGGAAGGCCGCCCCGGCCACGTACCCAAGCCTCGCCCGGGGAAAGGGCAATGACGCGAATGCGCCTGCGACCACCTACAATTGGCCCATGGGAGAACTTTCAACACACGATCCTTTCAGCCTCACCGGCCTCACCTACGACGACGTCCTGCTCCTGCCCGAGCTCACGGACGTCGTTCCTTCATCCGTTGACACATCCAGCCGCCTGACAAAGAACATTTCCCTGCGCGTGCCGCTCCTGTCTGCCGCCATGGACACCGTCACCGAAGCACGCATGGCCATCGCCATGGCCCGCCAGGGCGGCATCGGCATCCTCCACCGCAACCTCTCCATCGAGGAACAGGCCGCGCAGGTCCGCCAGGTCAAGCGCAGCGAATCCGGCATGGTCGAAGACCCCGTCACCGTCGGCCCCGACGCCACCATCGACGAACTCGACAGCCTCTGTGGCCACTACCGTGTCTCCGGTCTGCCCGTCGTGAACGAAGATGGCACCCTCGTCGGCATCATCACCAACCGCGACCTGCGCTTCGTCCCCCAGGACGAATGGGCCACCCTGCGCGTGCGCGACTGCATGACTCCCCGTGACCGCCTCGTCGTCGGTCAGGTCGGCATCTCCCGCGAGCACGCCAAGCACCTGCTGGCCGAACACCGCGTCGAAAAGCTACCCATCGTCGACGAGAATGACCACCTGACCGGCCTCATTACCGTCAAGGACTTCGTCAAGACCGAGCAGTACCCCAACGCCACGAAGGACTCGCGCGGCCGCCTCGTCGTCGGCGCGGCCGTCGGCTACTGGGGCGACACCTGGGAGCGCGCCACCGCCCTAGCCGAGGCCGGCGCGGACGTCCTCGTCGTCGACACTGCGAACGGCGGTGCCCAGCTGGCCCTTGACATGATCCGCCGCATCAAGGCCGACCCGACCTTTGAGGGCATCGACATCATCGGCGGCAACGTCGCCACGACCGAGGGCGCGCAAGCCCTCATCGACGCGGGCGTCGACGCCGTCAAGGTCGGCGTGGGCCCCGGCTCGATCTGCACGACCCGCGTCGTCGCCGGCGTCGGCGTCCCCCAGATCACCGCGATCCACCTGGCCGCCAAGGCCTGCGGCCCCGCCGGAGTCCCGCTCATCGCGGACGGCGGCCTGCAGTACTCGGGCGACATCGGCAAGGCCCTCGTGGCCGGCGCCGACACCGTCATGCTCGGCTCCCTGCTGGCAGGCTGCGAGGAGTCCCCCGGCGAGGTCGTGTTCACCAACGGCAAGCAGTTCAAGCGCTACCGCGGCATGGGCTCGCTCGGCGCAATGAGCTCGCGCGGGCGTAAGTCCTACTCCAAGGACCGCTACTTCCAGGCCGACGTCACCTCCGACGACAAGATCGTCCCCGAGGGCATCGAGGGCCAGGTGCCCTACACCGGCTCCCTCGCCCAGGTCATCTACCAGCTCGTCGGCGGCCTGCACCAGACCATGTTCTACCTGGGTGCCTCCACGATCTCCCAGGTCAAGGCCAACGGCCGCTTCGTGCGCATCACCAGCGCGGGCCTGCGCGAGTCGCACCCGCACGACGTGCAGATGACGACGGAAGCGCCGAACTACCACTCCTCTTCGGCGAGGTAATCGCAGGCAGAGCGTTCGAGACGGGCGGGAGCAGTCGGTGGGCTGCTCCCGCCCGACTTTCTTTTGTCGTCCCCGGCGGCGTGCGGTATCTTAAAAACCGACTGACGGTTTGTTTTAGGGGGTTCTATGAATCAGGCGGAGAAGTCCGAGCGCGCCCGGGAGGCGATATGCGCGGCCGCCCGCCGCCTCTTCGCGCAGAAGGGGTACGAGGCGACGACCATGCAGGACATCGTCGCGGGCAGCGGGATGTCGAAGGGTGCCATCTACCACCACTTCCGATCGAAGCAAGAGGTCCTGCGCTCCGTCGTGGAGGACGAGTGCCGCCACCTCGACGAGTACTTCGCAGGCTTGGCCGCCCACTCTGAGATGTCGGTGCGCCAGAGGATGACTGCCCTCGCCAGGCACTTGGCCTCGGCCGGCCCCCAATCCAGCCTGGGGCGCGCCGACTGGGTGGGCGAGGTTCCCGCTGCCCTCCTGGAATCGTTGCGCAACTCCCTCACCGTGCTCGCTCTCCACCTGGAGCGGATGCTCCGCCAGGGTGTGGAATCGGGGGAGATCGACTGCCCGTTCCCGAGCGAGGTAGCTGGGGTGCTCGTCCTGCTGGTGGACGTGTGGATCGACCCCCTCATCGCGGTGGACTCCTGCGAGCGGATGTGCCAGAGGGTGGACTTCGTCGTCCTCTTCCTCGAGCGCTTCGGTGCCCCCGTCCTGGACGACGAGACTGTTGCAGTCATGAAAGAGGGGGTGCGGCGCTTCTATGAATGATCACGCCCCCCACTCGGTCCTCATGGTGAACCTGCCGTTCTCCGGGCACACCAACCCCACGCTCGGCCTGGCCCGGGCCCTGACGGACATGGGCCACCATGTCACCTACGTCCACTCGCCCACATGGCGCGGGGCGGTCGAGCGTACGGGCGCCCGGTTCGTCCCCTATGACGACTACCCGAGCCGCCCGCGACCCTCCCAGGAAAAGGCGCGCTGCTGGGACGCCGCCTACCGGACCGTGCTGCGCATCGGAGGGGACTACGACTGCCTCGTCTACGAGATGCTCTTCACCTCGGGCAAGGCTCTTGCCGAGCGCCTGGGCATCGTGCCCATCCGCATCTTCTCCACTTTCGCCCTCAACGAGCGGGTACTGGAGGACTTCGGGCGCAGTGGAGGGTGGTACCTGACCTCACTCTTCCGCCTCCCGCGGGTCCGGGCGCTGGTCTCCAAGCGCTTGAGCCGCAGGTTCGGCTGGCGCTACGACGACCTCGTGGACGAGATCACGCGCAACGGCCCCGACCTCAACATCACGTACACGACGCGGAGCTTCCAGCTGTACGCCGAGGACTTCCCCGCGCCCCGCTACGCCTTCGTCGGGGCGGCTGTTGACGGACGCGCCCCCGGCGGGTTCGACGCCCCCGCCGGAAGCGGGCCCCTCGTCTACGTCTCCCTGGGCACTATGCTCAACAACTCGGCCGGGTTCTTCCGCCGGTGCGTTGAGGCGTTCCGCGGAACCGGCGTCCGAGTCGTCATGTCGATCGGGAACTCGGCGTGCCCCGGGCGCATCGGCCCCCTGCCGCCCACCATCACCGTCCGCAGGAACGTTCCCCAGCTCGAGGTGCTCAGACGGGCATCCCTCTTCGTCACCCACGGCGGCATGAACAGCGTCAACGAGGCGCTCTACTACGGTGTGCCGATGCTGGTGGTCCCCATGGGCAACGACCAGCCGACTGTGGCGCGGCGGGTCGCGGAACTGGGGCTGGGTGAAGCGTTGGAAATCCGCGAAGCAACTCCCAATGTCCTTCGTGAGGCGGCTATGCGCGTGCTATCTGATCGTGAGTGCCATGCGCGCCTCTCCGAGTTTCGCCAAGAGACGCGGAATGCAGGGGGCAACACAAAAGCGGCGAAGCTCATCATTGAACAGCTCAATCGAGTGTGAAATGCGGGCGGGAGCAGTCGGTGGGCTGCTCCCGCCCGCGCTATCCTAGGGGTGCGAAAA
>ENA-OWMB01001105-OWMB01001105.1-metagenome-genome-assembly--contig:-NODE-1105-length-9815-cov-3.553176_pt1 | contig 9815 bp, 9 predicted proteins | sample MGYA00245353_ERZ651112 | MGnify/ENA primary metagenome ERZ651112 (study PRJEB26857, sample SAMEA4031773) | metagenome | biome: human; feature: oral; material: saliva | place: Philippines | collected 2014 | study...
TTTCCCACCTTTCAGATAAGGAGCTAGAAGGTCGATAACCTTAATCCCTGTTTCCAGGATTTCTGATGAAGTCGATAGTTCATCAAAGGTCGGTGCTTTCTTATGAATAGGCTGGCGCTCTGCATCATCTGCAAAAGGCGCATCCAAATCAATGGTATCCCCTAAAACATTGAACACCCGGCCTAGAGTTTCCTTTCCGACCGGCACAGAAATCGGACGACCAGTATCTAAAACCTCCAAACCACGCGTCAAACCATCGGTCGACTCCATGGCAATGGTCCGCACCACACCGTCACCAAGCTCAAGAGCTACTTCAAGGACGATTTTTGATTTTTTCTCATCATTTTTATAGACTACAAGTGCATTATTTATCTCAGGTAGTTTGTCTCCGGAAGCAAACGCAACGTCTACGACCGGCCCGATAACCTGAGCAATTTTGCCTGAGCTCATGTTTTTTCCCTCGTTTAATTTCTAATTCATTTGTGGCCTTATTCTAGGGCACTTGCACCCGCCACGATTTCAGTAATTTCCTGCGTAATGGCAGCCTGCCGAGCGCGGTTGTACTGAATAGTCAAATCACTGATGACTTTTTTAGCATTGTCTGTCGCTGTCTGCATAGCAGTCATACCGGCAGCGTTCTCAGCTGTTTTGGCATCAATAATGGCACCGTAAATCATACTCTCTGCAAACTGGGGCAGCAGTTGGTCCAAGATAGAATCCCGACTGGACTCCAGTTCCAGATTCAGCGTATAATCTTCATCAGCTTCATTGGGATCCAAGTCAATGATTGGCAGCATCTGCTCCACCCGCATCTGACTGGTCAGACTGTTGACATGGTGGTTATAGCAGACATAGAGCTCATCAAAGAGCTCATTCTGATACATCTCAATGGTCTTGCTAATGATTTTACGAACCTCATCAAAGCTAGGCTGATCTGCTAGACCTCGCAGCTCATAAACCGGCTGAATGCCACGAGCTCGGAAGAAATCGGCACCGACACTTCCGATACAGATGACTTCAAAGTCCTCTCCTGTCGGATGGTACTCAGCTTTCAGCTCCATCAAAGCTTTGAGAATGGTCGCATTATAGCCACCTACCAGACCTCGGTCAGAAGTGATGACGATATAGGCTGATTTCTTGACTGGCCGACTGATTAGCATTGAGTGGTGACGGGCATTTTCTGCCTCGTGGCCATGCAGCATATCCGTAACCAACTTACGCACTTTCTGGGCATAGACCTGAAAGTTCTTAGCTGCTTCCTCAGACTTTCCCAGCTTAGCAGCAGAAACCATCTGCATGGCATTGGTGATTTGACTGGTGTTTTTCGTGGATGCAATTTTATTTTTAATATCATTTAATGAAACTGCCATCTGACACCTCGATTCTTATTTGAAGCTAGACTGGTCAATAAACTCAGTAATGGCAGCATCCAAGACTTCCTCACTTGGAAGGTCTTTCGTTGTCCGAATGGTTTCATAAATGCTTTCTTGATGCGCATCAAAGTAGGCAAATAATTCTGACTCAAAGCGCAAAATATCATCTACTGGCACACTGTCTAAGAAACCATGGGTCAAAGCATAGAGAATCACGACCTGCTTTTCAACCGGCAGCGGCTCATGAATCGGCTGCTTCAAGACTTCTACAGTCCTGCGGCCACGATTGAGCTTGGCCTGCGTTGCCGCATCCAAATCACTACCAAACTTAGTAAAGGCCTCCAGCTCCCGATAAGAAGCCAGGTCGATACGCAGGGTTCCAGCTACTTTCTTCATAGCTTTGATTTGGGCAGAGCCCCCAACCCGTGATACAGAAGAACCTGCATCAATGGCCGGACGTACCCCAGCATTGAACAGGCTGTCGCTGAGGAAAATTTGTCCATCAGTGATTGAAATCACGTTGGTTGCGATATAAGCCGAAATGTCTCCAGCCTGCGTTTCAATAAATGGCAGAGCTGTAATCGAACCACCGCCCAGCTCATCAGAAACCTTGGCTGAACGCTCCAAGAGACGGCTATGCAGATAGAAAACATCTCCAGGAAAGGCCTCACGGCCTGGCGGACGACGGAGCAAGAGGGACAGTTCACGGTAGGCTACAGCCTGCTTAGACAAGTCATCATAGACAATCAAAACATGCTTGCCATTATACATAAACTCTTCTGCCATCGCTACACCAGCATAAGGCGCCAAGAAAAGCAAAGGCGACGGCTGTGAAGCAGAGGCTGTCACGACAATCGTATAGTCCAAAGCACCATACTGACGCAGCGTTTCTACCTGCGTACGGACTGTAGATTCTTTCTGACCAATCGCCACATAGATACAAATCATATCCTGACCTTTCTGGTTCAGGATGGCATCAATGGCAATGGTCGTCTTCCCAGTCTGACGGTCCCCGATAATCAGCTCCCGCTGGCCGCGGCCAATCGGAACCAAGGCATCAATAGCCTTGAGACCTGTCTGCAAAGGCTCAGATACTGACTTACGCTGCATGACACCCGGAGCTGGTGTTTCAACCGGACGTGTCTTGTCCGTGACAATGTCACCAAGTCCATCAACAGGACGACCCAGCGGATCAACAACCCGCCCAATCAAGGCCTCTCCGACAGGAACTTCCATGATTTTACCAGTCCGGCGAATGGTATCTCCTTCACGAATGTCTGTAAAGTCTCCCAAGATGATAATCCCAACATCGGTCGACTCTAGATTTTGCGCCATACCATAAGAGCCATTTTCAAAGATTAAGAGCTCTCCGCTCATAGCCTTATCCAGACCATGAGCACGCGCGATTCCATCACCAATATAAGTGACGACCCCTGTTTCTGTGACGTCAAAATTTGGCTGGAAATTTTCAATTTGTTGCTTAATTAAAGCGCTGATTTCTTGTGCGTTAATCGCCAAAATTCACACCACTTTCTATTTCAATTTTTCTTTTACGACTTGCAATTGACGTTTTATGCTTGCATCAATTGTTTTGTTATTGGCAGAGATGACAAAACCGCCAATCAAGCTGCTGTCCAATTCTTCCTTGAGCGAACGGACTTTTAGGCCCATTTTCTGCTCAATAATCGGCCGAATCTTCTCCTTCTGACTGGCTGTCAAAGGCTGAACAGAGCGCAACGTCACCTCAAACTCATTGCTAATCTTTTCAAGCTGGTGCTGACTCTCCAGCACAATCTCATAAAAGAGGTCCTCACGATGATTGAGAATGACGATTTCAATCAGATTATCAAGCAGCTGGGAGCCTGAGTTTTGAAAGAGCCGCAGACTCTTTTCTTTCTCGTGGTCACTGATGCCGATATGTGACAAAAAGTCAGCAAGACCGGTCTCCGCGAAAACAGCCTTAATCTGACTCAGTTTTTCAAAAACATCTTCTTGCTGACCTTTTTCAAAGACCGTCTGAACAAAAGGCAAAGCATATTTCTCAATGATTGCATATTGCTTCTTATCCATCAGGCATCTCCTAACTGTTTGATATAGCGGTCAATGAGCTCGCTCTGAGCTTCCTTATCCAGCTCCTGACTCAAAATCTTACTAGCCAGAGTTACTGTCAAGTCGGCTACTTCTCCTTTGATGCTGCTCATAGCCTCTGCCTTGTTTTGGGCAATTTCCTGATTGGCTTTAGCCTTCAAGCGCCCTGCTTCTTCTGCTGCATTAGCTAGGATTCCAGCCTTGTTCTTCTCAGCTGTTTCTTTAGCTGTTTCAACAATAGTAGCAGCTTCTTCACGGCTTCCTGCCAAGGCTTCTTCACGCTTTTGCGCCAAGGCTTCAGCTTTCTGACGGGCAGCTTCCGCACCGTCAATATCGTCTGAAATCTTTTGAGCACGCTGATCTAAAATCCCGATAATATTGCCCCAAGCAAACTTCTTAATGAGAAATACTAAAAGAAGAAAGGAGCCGGCAATCAGGATAAAGTTGCCAATAATTTCACCTACGGTTATATTCATTTTATCTATCCTTTCTTTTTATTCTACCTCACCATTAATTTTTTTACCAAGATACATAGATGTTAGCATGGTAAAAACATAGGCTTGGATACAGGAAATAAAGATGGAAAAACCAGTCCAAACCATGTTCATAATAAAGGCAATCGGATACCAATACGCCGCTTGATGTGCCCAAGTCAAGAGCAAACCAGCCAATACTTCACCTGCAAAAATGTTTCCATAAATCCGCAAGGCTAGAGAAGCAAAATTGGTAAATTCTTCCAAGATATTCATGGGTGTCATGATACCCGGAGTCACAAAACCTTTTAGATATCCTTTTATCCCTTGACGTCGAACTCCTTCAACATGACAGAAAATCGTCACCAAAAGAGAGAAGCCCAGGTCAAAAGCGAGATTGGCTGTCGGCGATGTCCAGAGATTAAAGCCATTGGTTGTCTGAACCTTAGCCATCAATCCCAAGTTATTCGCCACAGCCACGAAAAGAAAGAGGGAGAATAGAAAAAGCGAGTAATTCTTCATATAATGCTCGCCAACGTTTCCCTTGGTAAAATCAATGACAAAATCATAGATATATTCCAAAGCATTCTGCTTTCTTGACGGCTTAATCGTCATCTTTCGACTTGCCCAATAAACAAGTCCAAAAGTTACAAACACCGTTAGCAAAGTCATGGCCAGCAGGGTCAAATCAAAGGTCACAGGACCGACATTGATAGTTGGATTGATACTTTCTTCCAACAGATGACACCCCCTTTTCTAAAGAGAATTCTTTCTTATTTGATAACAAAGGCCATAGCCAGCGTTACAAAGAAAGTACCTTCGACAAAGGCAATTCCCAAGATTAGGAGGCTTCTCAATTGACCAATCATTTCTGGCTGACGAGACGCTGCCTTAAATAAATTACTCATAATCAAACCTTCAGCAATTGATACGCCAAAGCAGGCAAAACAAAGTCCTAAATATGTTAAATTCATGATGACTTCTCCTTTATATTTTAAAATTTACTTCCTTAGTTTACTCCTAAAATATCAAATAGTCAATCTTTTGCCACCATTGTAAGCGTTTTTTGTTTCATTCTTTTGATTTATAAATTTTCCTGTCAAAACAATTGAATTATTATTGATATACAAACTATTCTGCTATATAAATAAGAAGAAAGCGATTAAAATTTCACTTATTTCATATATTTTTTAAAGAAAAAAGAGCAAAGTGATTATTTGCTCTTGATTTTTCTATAATTATGGATGGCTGACAATCAGCTGCAAATCCCCAGACAAGGTCCATTCAGTGACGTCGCTTGGCAGGATGAAATGCTCCCCTTTTTCAAGAGGATAAACTGCCCCACCAACTTCTAGCTTACCGACACCTTCCAAGACACTGACCAAGCTATAGTCTGCTGTCTTTTTAAAATTGACTGAACCGGCAATATCCCACTTGTAAACAGCAAAGAAGTCATTGGCCACCAAAAGAGTAGAAGTCAAACTATCTGCCTGAATGGTAACAGGACGGCTATTGGCTGGCTCACCGATAGTCAAAACATCAATAGACTGCTCCAAATGCAGCTCGCGAAGATTGCCAGCATCGTCCTTACGATCAAAGTCATAGACACGATAGGTTGTGTCACTGGACTGCTGGGTCTCCAAAATCAGAATACCTGATCCAATGGCATGCATGGTGCCACTTGGTACATAGAAGAAGTCACCAGCTTTTACTGGAATTTTAGTCAGGAGACGGTCCCAGTCCTTGCTCTCAATCTGCTGGCGCAGCTCTTCCTTGCTCTTGGCATTGTGGCCATAAATAATCTCTGCTCCTTCATCTGCAGCTATGACATACCAGCATTCAGTCTTACCAAGCTCCCCTTCATGCTCTAGTCCATAAGCATCATCAGGATGGACCTGAACGCTGAGCCAGTCATTGGCATCTAAAATCTTAGTCAAAAGCGGAAAGACAGGTTCCGAACGATTGCCAAAAAGTTCACGGTGCTCGGCATAGAGCGCATCTAACTTCTGGCCGGCAAATCGTCCGTTCTTGACGGTTGACACACCATTGGGATGAGCCGAGATAGCCCAGTACTCCCCTACATAGTCGCTGGGAATTTCATAGCTAAAGACATCGCGCAGCTTGGTCCCACCCCAAATCTTCTCCTGCATCACAGACTGTAGAAATAATGGTTCTGACATAGTAGACTCCTTAAATATTTTTTACATCCAGCAAGGAATAACCCTTGGTGTCGAAACGGTTGTTACTGCTTCTATTATAATATAGCTGGAGGTTCTTTGTCTACTCTATACCGAAAACAGGTCCTTTATAATAAAAAAAGTATAGCTCCCCAGCAAATGCCGCAAAGATAGCCTACCAGCACATCCTTTGGATAGTGCACTCCGCCAATCACGCGCACTGTGGCCAGTCCTGCTGAAAGCAAGAGGCAGATAAGCCCCGGCATCCAGAAAAAGTAGAGCAAGCACATGGAAATCACTGTCGCCGAAAAAACATGGCGGCTGGGCATGGATTTACCTGATGTATCCTTGGCCAGCAAGGGTTGAATATCCCATTTTTCGTAAGGACGTGCTTGATTCAGTCGTTTACGAATAGCTGACAGCAGACCAAATCCAATGGCTGGTAAGAAGAAAAAAGTAAGCAACCCTTTCCAGCCTTCCGTCAGAAAGGCACTAATTAGAACGAGACCATAAACAATAGGTATGAAGAGGGTCATTCCCCGATTAAAGTAAACCAGACCTTTCAGCCACTGAGGGCGGCTACAAAAGGGAGCTGTTAATTGTTGATAAAAAATCGTGTAGTCTTTCATGCTTGCTTACCCTGCTTTTCTAAAAGTTGGACTCTCATACTTTCTCTACTATAGCATATTTCTAGACAAGATGGTAGATAGATAGCAAAAGAGACTGAGACCCAGATCCCAATCTCTTATTGTTTATGTTTTCTCAGGAGTATTATTTCTCCAAGTTCCAGATTTCCTTGGCATATTGCTCAATGGTATCGTCTGAAGTAAACTTGTCTGATGTAGCGATATTAATCAAGCTCATGCGGGCCCATTTTTCTTTGTCACGATAGAGAGCATCAATCTTCTCTTGAGCTTCTACATAGGCATGAAAGTCTTCCAAAAGGAAGTATTCGTCATTGTGGGTAATGAGGGCTTCGTAGATTTCAGATCCTTCTTCACGGACGTTTGGAATGGTGCCGTTGACAAAAGTATCGACCACTCGGCGAATATCTGGATTGCTTTCATAGACACCGCGTGAGTAATAATCATGGCGGGCATAGTGCTCGTAAACTTGGTCCTTGTCCATCCCGAAGATGACAATGTTGTCGTCACCGACCTCGTCCTTGATTTCGATATTGGCTCCGTCCAGAGTAGCCAAGGTAATGGCACCTGTCATCATGAACTTCATGTTGGAAGTACCAGAAGCTTCCTTGGAAGCCAGAGAAATCTGCTCTGATACATCCGCAGCTGGAATGATGAGCTCAGCCAGGCTGACGCGGTAGTTTTCTAGGAAGACAACCTTGAGTTTGCCTTGCAGGCTTTCATCCTTGTTGACCAGATTAGCCACTTCATTGATCAGCTTAATGACCGACTTGGCAAAGTGGTAGCCTGGAGCAGCCTTGGCACCGAAGATAAAGACGCGTGGCACCATATCCTTATTAGGATTGTCCTTGAGGTCCCAGTAGAGCTTGATGATATGAAGCAGGTTAAGAAGCTGACGCTTGTAGGCGTGGAGACGTTTCACCTGCACATCAAAGATGGCTTCTGTAGAAACTTCTACTCCTGTTGATTCCTTGATGAAGTCAGCCAGACGAGCCTTGGCTTCCTGCTTCACTCGGTAGAAATCACCCAGCACTTGCTGATTATCCTTGAATTCCAAAAGCTTACGCAACTCATGGATATCACTTCTCCAGCCCTTACCAATTAGTTTATCAATCTCAGCCGATAAAGGCTCATCCGCAATTTGCAGCCAGCGTCGCTGGATAATCCCGTTGGTCTTGTTATTAAACTTCTCTGGGTAAATGCTGTAGAAATCACGCAAGGTGTCTTCTTTGAGCAGTTCGGTGTGGAGTTTGGCAACACCATTGATTGAATGACCGCCAATGATAGCCAAGTGAGCCATGTGGATTTGATTGTCCTTGACAATCCGAGTGTTTTCGATGACTTGCGGATCAAGGCCGCGCCCAGCCATTTTAGCTACATAGCGGTTGTCAATCTCTAGGATAATCTGATAAACCCGCGGTAGGACATTCTTAAAGAGCTCTGCATCCCATTTTTCCAAGGCTTCAGACAAGATGGTATGGTTGGTATAGCTCATGGTTTTAACCGTAGCATTCCAAGCATCTGCCCATTCCAGGTCGTACTCATCCACCAAGAGACGCATAAATTCAGCCGGTGCAACCGCTGGGTGGGTATCGTTGATATGGACTGAGACCTTCTCATGAATATCCTTGAGCGGACGACCTTGCTTGAGGTAGGATTTGATAATGGTCTGCAGACCTGCACTGGTCATGAAGTATTCCTGGATCAAGCGCAGCTCTTTTCCTTCGTAGCTAGAGTCGTCTGGATAGAGAATAGCAGTGATGTCTTGCACCCGGCGACGAGCTTCAATGGTCGGGTAGTCCAGTTCATGCTCCTCTGGAATTTCAACATCCCAAAGCCGGAGATTGTTGACATTGTCATTGCCAAAGCCAATCTGCGGCACATCGTAAGGAACGGCCCGCAAGGTTTTGGAATTCTCATAAAGAGGCACAATCCGGCCCTTTTCATTGGCGTGGAGGGAAACATTTCCGAAGATTTTAACATCAACAATATCATGGTCCTTACGGGTCTCCCAGACATTGCCTAGACTGCCAAACCAAGCATCAGGAATTTCTACCTGATAGCCATCTACGATGCGTTGCTTAAAGAGGCCATAGCGATAGCGAATCCCATTTCCAAATCCTGGATAGCCAGTGGTTGCCAGCGAGTCCATAAAGGCAGCCGCCAAGCGGCCCAGACCGCCATTGCCCAAGGCCATATCATACTCAGCATTCTTGACATCTTCAAAGTCAACGCCCAACTCGGCAAAGCCCTCCTTGACCATATCGAGGATACCTAAGTTGAGCAGATTTGTTTCCAACATGCGCCCTGGAAGAAACTCGATAGAAAAATAATAAGCTGTCTTTTGCTGCTGCTCAATCAACTGATTGCGGCGCTCCAGCCATAGGGGCGTGATATACTTGCGAACAGTGCTGGCCAGAGCCTGAAAAAGCTCCACTGAAGTCGCATCAGCAATCTTAATCAGCTGTCTTTCATGTAGAATATCCTTAAAATCTCGAATAAAACGTTCTTTTGTTAGTTCCATAGTGGATGGTTATCTCCCTTTCTTAATAGCGGGAAGCAGATTTAAACGTAGAAATACTTTTTTTCAATCAAGATGGGAATCACTCACTTCAGCCACAAGCTGCAAACAGGGCTCCAATACAGTATGATAATATATAAAAATGTAATTCTCACGGAAATCCTCCCTTGTCCAATGGGCAAGAGAGGATTTGCTTATACTGATTCCAAAGTAAATGTTATAGAAGTGATTGATATAAATCACTGTAAGCCTTGCTGGCTGTATCCCAAGAGAAGTCTCTCTCCATCGCCTGCTCTTGCAGAGATTTCCAAGCTTCCTTGTCATCGGCATAAAGCTTGATCGCTTCCTTGAAGGTCCAAGTCAGCCAGTAGCCAGAAAAGTTATTGAAGCTAAAGCCCGTTCCCTGTCCTGTATAGACATTGTAAGGTTCGACGGTATCACGCAGACCGCCCACTTCATGCACCAAAGGCAAGGTTCCGTAGCGCATGGCCATCATTTGTGAAAGGCCACAAGGTTCGAAGCGGCTTGGCATGAGGAAA
>ENA-OWMB01001108-OWMB01001108.1-metagenome-genome-assembly--contig:-NODE-1108-length-9807-cov-8.066858_pt1 | contig 9807 bp, 7 predicted proteins | sample MGYA00245353_ERZ651112 | MGnify/ENA primary metagenome ERZ651112 (study PRJEB26857, sample SAMEA4031773) | metagenome | biome: human; feature: oral; material: saliva | place: Philippines | collected 2014 | study...
GACCAGTCCTGGTCCTTCCGCCACTCCTACTTCATCGGCAAGTACCAGCAGGCCGTCACCGTCGGTAATGGGCGCGCCTACTTCGGTGGCTCCCAGCACTCGCTGTTTGGCTACAACACCTCCGACATGACCCGCACCTCCGGTTCCATCACTATGCAGAATGGCGGCGACCTGCAGGCGACCACTGCCTCTGCGACCGGCGTCGTCTACGGCTCCTGCCACTGCTCCGACTACACTTTCCAGGACGCCTACCAGTACCTCGCCCTCGGCGACACCTGGACGCGCGCCGACGAGATCCAGTGGGTCGGTGGATGGGATCAGGCCACTGGCCGTCAGATCGGCTGGACCCCCTACCGTCTGTCCTCCCTGCGATCCACCGGTGCCTGGGCCCTCGAAATGGGTGATGACGGTGCCCTGTGGGTCGGCGGTGACTTCAACTTCTCCTACACTTCCAAGACAGCCGGCCAGTGGTCCGGTGGCTGGGTGCGCATGCCCGCACGCAGCGCCACCGCCCCCGCCGTGCCCGCCAACCTGCGCGCCTCCGACGGCAACGCGAAGGAGGTAACCCTCAAGTGGTCGTCCGTGCCCGGTGCCGAGTCCTACGACATTCTGCGCGATGATCGCACGGTCGCCACTACGACCTCGACCTCCATCACCGTGCCCCTGGGAGGCAACAACCGCTTCTTCGTGCGCGCCGTCGCCTCCGACGGCCTGCGAGGTGCCTCGACTCACGCGTACACGGTCGACGCCAACGGTCAGCCGACCCAGCCTGATGACTCGACTATTCTCGTCGAGGACGACGCCACCTGGGCATACCACTGGTCGACCGACGCCGTGCCCGCAGACTGGGCCCAGACCTCGTACGACGACTCCTCGTGGAGCCGCGGCACCGCCCCCATCGGCTACGGTGTAGCCGATCTGGGTACCACGCTCAAGCCCGGCACGCCCAAGACCCGCCCGCTGACCACCTATGCGCGCACCACCTTCACGGTCGCTGACCCCACCGCCATCGGTGGCGTGAACGTCTCCGTGACGGCCGACGACGGCGCCGTGGTCTACGTCAACGGCACCGAGGTTGTACGCCAGCGCATGAACGATGGCGCCGTCACCGCAGGAACCTACGCGTCTGCCTCCGTGACGACCGCCTCCGCGCGCGCCGACCGTCAGCTGGTCTTCGTCCCCGCGTCCCAGCTCGTCGCTGGAACCAACACCCTGGCCGTCGAGACACACCTCAACTACCGGTCCAGCTCCTCAATGACCATCGACGGCACCGTCCAGGTCGTCGCAAAGGGCGACGTGCCCGAACCCGAGCCGCAACCCGAACCCGAGCCGGAACCCGCGCCGCAGCCCGACCCGGACAAACCGATCACCCCGGACCCCGATCAGCCCCTCGAGGTACTCGACGTGTCCGCCGTGAACTTCGGTGAGTTCCTGCCCACCGGACAGTACTGGAACTACTGGAACTCCAAGGACGCTCCCGACGCCGCGTGGAACTCCACTGCCGACCTGTCACAGTGGAAGCACGGAGCCAGCCCGCTGGGCTGGGGCGACCGCGACGCCGCTACCCCCTTCGTGCTCGCCGCCTCCGAGCGACCCATCACGACCTACTTCGCCCGTGACGTGAACCTGGGCACCATCAGCGCTGACTTCGAGCTTACCCTCGACGTTCGCGTCGACGACGGCGCCGTCATCTACGTCAACGGAACCGAAGTAAAGCGCGTGAACATGCCGGAAGGTACCGTCACGAACAACACCAACGCCAAGTCCAACGTGTCCCTCGGCGCAGCCAAGAAGAATCTTGCCACTGTGTCTGTTCCGCGTGATGTGCTCAAGGACGGTGTCAACCGCATCGCGGTCGAAGAGCACGCCAACTACGCTGGAGCTGTGTCCGTTTCCTTCGATCTCAAAGGAAGCCTGCTGAGGTGAACCCATGACTGACAAGTCCCCTTCCGTCGGCGCATCTGATGCCGATCCCGTCTTCGAAGCGATGGCGACGCGCCTGCTCACTCCCGGGCACGCGACCTCATGGCTGAACCACTGGTCCCTCCTGCACGCGGACTTCCCAGCCCTGTCGCGCATGAGCACCATCGGGTTCGACGGAACATTCCTCCAGATGCGCCTGCGGGCCGCAGGGTACAACGTCAGTCGTACGTCCACGGATCTCGTGCTTCCCTACGTGTTCGACCGTCTCGAAGACGGCACGCGCATCACGGTGATCGGCACGACCACGGAGGCCGGGCAGGCCGTCGCACAGCGTTTGAGCCGTTTCAACGTCCAGCACATTGACGGCTACGACGGCCTGCGCCGCCTCAAGGCCAACCCGTCCATCCTGACGGACTTTCATCCGCGCCTAGCGATCGTTGGACTCGGTGCGGGGCTTCAGGACGTCGTCGCATCCTGGGTCCTCGAGCAGGTCCCTGACGTGTCCGTCTGTGTGGCCGGTGGCTGGATCGACCAGTACGCGAAGGCTGCGGAGGATTACTTCCCCGACTGGGTCCACAACGCTCGCCTGGGATGGGCGTGGCGCATCGCGCACGAACCCAAGCGCCTGACGAAGCGCTACACGGTGGAGGCTCTGGACTTCATTGCTCACTGGCCTGAGTTGATTCGTCGCCTTGAGGCCATGGGCACCTTCGACGAGCTGGGCCTCGTCGTGGAGAAGAACGCGTCGCGGGCGTGATACGCGCGGCGTAAGTGATGCTCGCTGAGGCGGGCCGAACACACGGGTTCGGCCCGCCTCGCTGTCTGTCTTGGCTGTTAGAGGGGTATTTCGTGCTACTGTAAGCGTTCTCCCCGGAATGAGACTGGGGGCGCTTGCCCCCGGATAGAGAGTCGGCTGGTTGAGGCGTGAGGTGATGCGGGAAAGGATTACCAGGCGTTCGAAGTCTGTGGGCCTCTAGGGTGTCCGACATGCGAAGTACGACACTGTGACGACTTCTGTCAAGTTGGGTGTCGAGCGTAATACGCGGCCTTCAGAGGTGATTCCAAGTGGTCATGACGTCTCGTGAGCCGGTTGGTGATTGTTGGTCATACAGCTGTTGAATATGTGAGTTGTTAGGTGCGCAATAACCGTTATCGAGGTTTTGACACGGGTATAAAACAGCCTCAGTGACGGGTTCAGTGGCGACGCTGTCAAACCCTTGTGGGCGTTACCTGTTTCCAATCTAGCATGTGCTACCACCGCTCTTGCTGTGATGGTGCTGATAGGAGAGCTGGGTTGTCCTGCTGGTCGCTCGAGTCTGTCAGTGCGTATGTCATCGTGGAGTCCGTTATGTGTCGTCGGCGCATGTGATGTTTGTGAGGGTGCTGCTGGCGCTCCTAGCTGACTCTGATTGCGCTAGCGTCTGCCCGTTGTTCCGAGGGTTTGAAGCGTCCTCAAGACGCTGTGGCGACCTTTTTATAGTGTGCCCCTATCTATGCGGGTGTGCGACTCATTGTGCGTGTCAAAGGGTGAGGCCCGAGCCGTTTGGCTCGGGCCTCACCCTATTTCACACACACGCAGAAAGAATCAGTAGGCTCCCTCATGGCGCAGCAGAGCGGGAATGGTCTGCAGCATGATCCACGCATCGAGCGTGAGGGAACGGTGCTGGGCGTAGGACAGGTCCAGGTGGACCGTCTCGTCCCAAGAAAGGTTGGAGCGCCCGGAGATCTGCCACAGGCCGGTAATACCCGGGCGGACCGCGAACTTGCCCATGACGCGCGGCTCGTACTGCGCAACCTCGCTGGGGAGCGGGGGGCGCGGGCCGACGAGAGACATATCACCGCGAAGAACGTTGAAGAGCTGGGGGAGCTCGTCGATCGAGGTCTTACGCAGCAAGGCCCCGATGCGGGTGACGCGAGGGTCGTTGGCCATCTTGAACATGACGGAGTTGCCGGCGCTGGCGTCGGCCTCGTTGGCCTCAGTCAGCGAGGCCTTCATGGCTTCCGCATCAACGTGCATGGTGCGGAACTTAAACATGGTAAAACTCGTGCCGTCGAGGCCCACGCGCTCCTGCTTGAAGAAAGCGGGACCGCCGTCGTGCAGGCGCACCATCGCTGCAACGATGATCCACACCGGTGTCAGCAGGATGATGCCGATAAGCGAGGCGATAATGTCGCACATGCGCTTGATGGCGTTGTCGGCGGACGCGGCGAAATCCGACGCATGCTCGAATGCGAGAGCCGTCGAGGCGGCGCGTGCAGTTGGCTTCATCAAAGTTGTCATCTGTGCGTCTTCCTTCTACTTCTTCAAATTCAAATACTGTAGGTCGGTTAGAGGAGTGAATCCCCCGATGGTCAGGACATTTACTGAGTAAGTAATCCCTGAGCGCCTCAGTCACCGTTAGGTGTTAACCCTAGTCTATCCATACGGTTAACTTGTTTGCTAACCAAAGGGTTAAGTACAAGCGAAAATGGGCTGTGATTTCACGTATTGAGACTGTCTGTGGAGTCGCGGTGTCGTGTTGGGTGACCGTTCGGTCGATTCCTGACATTTTGGCAAAGTGCGCGGGTTAACGGGGAGAGATAGACTTGTACATGCGTCGTGACTGGCGAAATAGGTGGGGTACCACCGGGGAGCGGCGTGCCTGCATCGAGAGCCGCCCGCCTGGGCTTGAAGTTGCCGACATCACATTCGACTGATCAACAGGAGAACCATATGGACTCCCTTAACGACATGACACTGGCGCAGCTGGATCCCGAAATCCAGGCAGTGCTGGACGCCGAACTGGGACGTCAGCGAGACACCCTCGAGATGATCGCATCTGAGAATTTCGTTCCGCGTGCAGTCCTTCAGGCCCAGGGCTCCGTCCTGACAAACAAGTACGCAGAGGGCTACCCGGGTCGTCGCTACTACGGCGGCTGCGAGTTTGTCGATGTTGCTGAATCACTCGCCATTGAGCGCGCCAAGCAGGTCTTCGGTGGCGACTACGTCAACGTGCAACCCCACGCAGGCGCGCAGGCCAACGCTGCGGCCCTCATGGCAATGGCGAACGTCGGCGACCCGATCCTGGGCCTGTCCCTGGCTCACGGCGGCCACCTGACTCACGGCATGCGTCTGAACTTCTCGGGCAAGCACTACAGGGCGGTCGCCTATGAGGTCGACCGCGAGACCATGCGCATTGAACCCGAGAAGGTTCGCGAGGCGGCCCTCGCCGAGCGCCCGCGCGTGATCATCGCCGGCTGGTCGGCCTACCCGCGTCACCTCGACTTCCAGGCCTTCCGCGACATCGCGGACGAGGTCGGTGCCGCCCTCTGGGTGGATATGGCTCACTTCGCTGGCCTCGTGGCCGCAGGCCTGCATCCGAACCCCGTCCCCTTCGCCGACGTCGTCACGACGACGGTTCACAAGACCCTGGGTGGGCCTCGTTCCGGCATGATCCTGTCCTCGCGCGGCGAGCAGTGGGGCAAGAAGCTCAACACCGCCGTGTTCCCCGGCCAGCAGGGCGGCCCTCTCATGCACGTGATTGCCGCGAAGGCCATCGCCATGAAGGTCGCGCAGACCGAGGAATTCAAGGACCGCCAGCGCCGCACCCTCGAAGGTGCGCAGATCCTGGCCGAGCGCCTGGGCGCGGACGACGCCAAGAACGCGGGCATCAAGCTGGTCACCGGCGGCACGGACGTGCACTTGGTCCTCGTCGACCTCGTCGAGTCCGAACTCAACGGCCAGCAGGCCGAAGACCTGCTGCACGAAGTCGGCATCACCGTCAACCGCAACGCGGTGCCCTTTGACCCGCGTCCGCCGGCCGTCACCTCGGGCCTGCGCATCGGTACCCCCGCCCTCGCGACGCGCGGTTTCGATGCCGAGGACTTCGCGGAGGTCGCAGACATCATCGGTACGACGTTGGCGCAGGGCGCGTCTGGCAGCAATGTTGAGGTGGATGCCCTGCGTGCCCGCGTCAAGAAGCTTACGGACAAGCACCCCCTGTACGCGGGACTCGAGCAGTGAGGGCTCCCTGGGAGGGATCCGCGCGGGTTCTTGATGGCACGGCGACCGCCGCAGCTATCAAGGCTGAGCTCAAGGAACGCGTGGATCGCCTGCGCGAGGTCGGGGTCGTCCCGGGCCTCGGCACGATTCTTGTGGGCGAGGACCCCGGGTCCGTTGCCTACGTCGCCGGCAAGCACCGCGACTGTGCCCAGATCGGCGCGGAGTCGATCCGCGTGGATCTGCCCGCGGACGCGACGCAGGAGCAGGTGGAGGCTGCCATCGATCAGCTCAACGCTGATTCGGCGTGCACGGGATACATCGTGCAGCTGCCGCTTCCTCGTGGCATCGACACCAACGCGGTCCTGGAACGCATTGATCCGGCCAAGGACGCGGATGGGCTGCACCCGATGAACCTTGGTCGCCTGGTCCTGCGCGGTTCGGGTCCGATCGACTCGCCGCTGCCCTGTACGCCGCGCGCGGTCATCGAGCTCGTGGAGCGCCACGGGATCGACCTGGCTGGTAAGAACGTGTGCGTGGTTGGGCGCGGCGTGACCGTGGGTCGTTCGATCGGTCTGCTGCTCATGCGCAAGGAGGTGAACGCGACGGTCGATGTGTGTCACACGGGCACGATTGACCTGGCTGATCACGTGCGCCGCGCGGACGTGATCGTGGCTGCGGCGGGTTCTGCGGGAATCATCACGCGCGACATGGTGGCCCCCGGTGCGGTTGTCCTGGATGTCGGCGTGAGCCGCGTGACGGACGCCGACGGTAAGGCTCGCCTCAAAGGTGACGTCGCGGACGGCGTCGATCAGGTCGCCAGCTGGCTCAGCCCGAACCCGGGTGGAGTCGGGCCGATGACGCGTGCCCTGCTCGTCACGAACGTCGTCGAGACAGCGGAACGCCAGGCGGGCTTCGGCCCCCAGTAAGCGGACCCTGCCGGTGACAATCGGTAGACACCTGATAACACGCGGGAGGCGCGGCGAGGAATCCAACTCCTCGCCGCGCCTCCTCGTTCCTCTAGACTGAAGAAAACTCGCGTAAGGAGAAAACGATGACCCTGACGGTGACCACCGTGAACCTTAACGGCATTCGCGCCGCCCACAAGCGCGGCTTCCTCGACTGGCTGGGGGCGTCTGACACGGATGTGCTGCTCATGCAGGAGGTGCGAGCGCCCGAGGAGATTTCCCGCGAGATCATGGGTGAGGCCTGGGACAGCGTGTGGGTTCCCTGCCGCATCAAGGGGCGCGCGGGCGTGGGTGTGGCCGTGCGACGCGGGCGCGCGGTCCTGGAGGGTAAGCCTCGCCTAATCCTCGATGATGCTGAGTCGGACGTGGATTCGGGGCGTTGGCTCGAGGCTGTCGTGCGACCCGAGGGCGGCGAGACCCCGGTTCGTGTCGTCTCCGCTTACTTCCATTCGGGCGAGAAGGATACGCCCAAGCAGGAGGCGAAGATGGCGCACCTGCCGCGCATCGGGGCGCGCATGGCCGAGCTGCTCGCCGAGGAGGCGGATGGAGGCATGTCGTCGCTCGTGTGTGGTGACTTCAACGTTGTGCGCTCGCAGGCCGACATCAAGAACTGGAAGCCGAACCACAACAAGCGTGCCGGTGTCCTCGATGAGGAGATCGCGTTCCTCAACCAGTGGGTGGACGAGGGCTGGCGCGACACTGTGCGCGACCTGGCTGGCGACGTGCAGGGGCCCTACTCGTGGTGGTCGTGGCGCGGTCAGGCCTTCGTCAATAACGCGGGCTGGCGCATCGACTATCAGTACGCGACGCCCGCCCTGGGTGAGCGTGCGCGTTCCTTCGAGATTGGCCGCGCCGACGAGTATGCGGAGCGCTTCTCGGATCACGCGCCCGTCTCGGTGACCTACGACATCTGACGTTTCATCGACGAGGCCGTGGCTGGCCTGGGAGTAGAGGTGTCCTGGGCGGCCACGGCCTTTCGCGTATGCGCGTGGAGGTACGCCTGGCTGTGGTGCCTGTGGGCGGCGGCGGGGCCTGGCTGGGATACTCCCGGCGACGAGAGCGTGCCGGTGTGGAGGGCACCCGGAACAGCAGCGGGCGCCCAGTGGGCGGCGCGAGGCCTGCGGGGCCTGGTTGCGGTGCCTGTGGTCGGCGGCGGGGCCTGGCCGGGCTTCGAGATCGATCACTCCGAGCGAAGCTCGTGTGTGGCGATCTCGCGGGCGGGCCGCCCACAGGCGCAACCGGCCGGATCAAGTGGGCAGGCCTCGCGTCGCCCGGAAGTGTGGTGGCGAAGATGTCGCGCGGGAGCGAGGTGGCGAAGGTGCCGAGCGAAGCTCGTGGCGCGGACGGTGAGCGGGCGGGCAGGCCTCGCGCTGCGTGGAAGTGTGGTGGTGGAGGTGCCGCGCGGAAGCGAGGTAGGCAGGAGTTCAGCGTCCGGAGGCGTCGAAGTCGAAGAGGGCTATTGAGGAATAGATCCCGGATGGGTAGATGCGGTCCAAGCGGAAGCCGGGGACGATCCAGGAGGCTTCGACGGTTGCACCGATGTCGAGGGCCAGGTCGAGGGCGACGTCGTCGACGTCCTGGGCGAGTGTGACGTGTGGGTGGTAGGGGAAGCGTGCTTCGTGGTCGAGGGGGCCGGAGCGGATTTCCTCGGCGATGTCGGTGCAGGCGTTCGCTCCTTCGGTGAGGGTCATGAAGGCGACGTTGGAGATGGGCCGGAAGGAGTCGGTGCCGGATAGGGTGATGCGGAAGGGGGCGTGTCGGGCGGCGATGGCGCGTAGGTGGTCGATGACGTCGGCGCGTGCGTCGCGGGCGACGGGTGTGGGTGGCATGAGGGTGATGTGCGCGGGGATGCGTGATCCGGCGAGGTCTCCGAGGCGTAGGCGCAGGTCTGTCAGGTGTGAGACCCAGGGTTCGGGGATGGCGACGACGACGCCGAGCCAGTCTTGGCCGGGGAGTCGTTGGGGGAGGAACATGTGGCCTGCCTGTGTCGCGGGGTGGGCTTCCCACTGTACCGGTGTAGTGGGGTTGGATAGCGCTTGAAGGTTGTGAGGGCGTTCACGTAGTCTTGTGGTGAGTGAGACCAAGGAGGATCTGATGACCGCTCTCGTGTGGGCCGATGCTGCTACCTCGGAGGAGGGCGCCGAGCAGGCTGCGGCTCTGTTTCGTGAAACGTTTGACTATGAGCCGAGGGGCGTGTGGAGTGCGCCTGGTCGCGTCAACATTATTGGCGAGCATGTGGATTATAACGGGGGGCCGTGTCTGCCGATTGCGTTGCCGCATCGTGCGTTTGTTGCCTTGTCGCCGCGCTCGGATCGGATGGTGCGTCTCGTGTCGACGCAGACGCGTGCGGCGGTTGACGTGTTGGACTTGGACACGTTGGGTCCGAAGGGTACGCCGGGTGAGGTGACGAACCATTGGACGGCGTATCTGGCGGGTGTAGCGTGGGCGCTGGATCGGGCTGGGTATGGGCCGTTGCGCGGCTTTGATGCGGCCTTGTGGTCGTGTGTGCCGCTGGGTGCTGGCCTGTCGTCGAGTGCCGCGTTGGAGTGTGCGACGGCGGTTGCTCTCGATGAGGTGTGCTCGCTGGGTCTGGCGGGCACGGTTGAGGCTCCGAACGATGAGGGGCGCAAGGTGTTGGTTGAGGCTGCTCAGGCGGCGGAGAATCAGATTGCAGGGGCGAATACGGGTGGGCTGGATCAGACGGCATCCCTGCGCTGTCGTGAGGGGCATGCGCTGGCCCTCGACTGCCGCGATATGTCGACGCGCCAGGTTCCTTTCGATTTGGGGGCGGTCGGCCTCGAGCTTCTCGTCATCGACACGCGTGCCAAGCATTCGCTGGCGGATGGCCAGTACGGGTCGCGCCGCGCGGATTGTGAGGAGTCGGCTCGGATCCTGGGTGTGGATCAGTTGGTCGATGTGGAGGATGTGGACGAGGCC
>ENA-OWMB01001109-OWMB01001109.1-metagenome-genome-assembly--contig:-NODE-1109-length-9805-cov-2.626769_pt1 | contig 9805 bp, 9 predicted proteins | sample MGYA00245353_ERZ651112 | MGnify/ENA primary metagenome ERZ651112 (study PRJEB26857, sample SAMEA4031773) | metagenome | biome: human; feature: oral; material: saliva | place: Philippines | collected 2014 | study...
TTTCCAGAATAAATCTACCTCATTATATTTTTTAAGCATTAAAGCATCATAATATAACTGATATTCTTTACAACGCTCACCAGTTATTATATCACTATATTGGTCAGTTATCAATTTCTTACATCTCCTTTATTCTATATTTTTATAATATACCAAGTTTCCACTATCATATATTCTTAGGTATCCATTATTTGCCATATTTACAGTTTCAGACAAGCTTTCATCAAAGTTTTCATCACCTAATAAATTTTTAAGTTTATGTTTTTGGCATTCATATCTTTTTAGAACTTCACTACCCCTAATATATACGTAGTTTTCTCCAGAAATATTATTTAGGGTAAATCCATTCTTTAAATAAACATTATCATCATCAGAACTAAATCTTCTATCAGCAAAAGTCTTAATTCTAGTAACACCTAATGTTTTTAAATATTCTTCTCCAGCCTTTAATAACTTGCTAAATCCACCTACTATAACAGACTCTGGATATGTACAGTATCTTATTAATTCATAAGTTGTTTCTTCATCATCTTTTGTTTTAGTTATATACCTAGGTTTACCGAAAGTCATTACAGCTACTAATGTTTCGTGCTTATTTCTTAATCCTATCTTTATTGAAGAGTTATCTTTACCTTGTATATGAGATAATTCCATAAGTTTGTTAGCTTCAAAATTAGAGACTTCTAAATCTACATACAATTTTCTAGCATAAGTTTTCATTTTATATAATCCTAAAATATGAGAAGAATTTTTTATCTGTGTTAAAATCTGCGAGATAAATTTAAAAGGATAAATTTGAAAGAAGATGCTAAAGAAGCTATAAATTTGCCTATAAAAAAAGATGAGTTTAGCCAAAAAAGAAGAGTAGGTTTGGCAGTGATCGGCGTTATTATTTTGGCGATAGAAATTTACATCGCTATCTTTATAAAAGGCGGTTTTATAAGGCACTATATCGGCGATGTGCTGGCTACTGCGATGCTTTATGCGTTTGGGCGAGCTATATTTAGGGTATCTCCTATAAATTTAGCTATTTTTGTCTTTGTCATTTCGCTTTTTATAGAAGCCTTACAATACCTCAAAATTCTTGAAATTTTAGGTGTCAAAAGCTCAATATTACGGATAATTTTTGGTGGGACATTTGACTGGACGGACATTATTTGCTACCTGGCTGGTTGCATTTTGGCTTATATGTTTGAAAATTTATCTATGAAAAAAAGCAAAGCGCGCTAAAATTTACCTATTATATATGCCGTTTAAATTACAAGATAAAATAGGCTAGCTCATTTAAATTTAGATAGGCCAGCCCAAAATTTACTCTACTTCAGCTCGCCCCAGTTTTTGGCGATATTTAGCGATGTTTTAAGTGGCACATTTAACGTGTAAATTTCCTCCATCGTCTTTTGTGTCGCCCTGCCAAATTCCTGCGCAAACTCGTCTTTTACTTCAAAGATCAGCTCGTCATGTATCTGAAGCAACATGCTCGCTTTTTCATCTAAATTTGCTCTAACTTTTACCATCGCCATCTTAACTAGATCTGCTGCTGAGCCTTGAAAGACCGTATTTACCGCCTCGCGCTCAAACATCGCTATTTGCATAGGTGTGGCACTTTTAAAGTCAAAGTAGCGCTTTCTGCCAAGTAGTGTCTGCACAAAGCCGTCGTTTTTGGCTGAAATTTTTATGCTCTCTAAAAACTCTTTGATCGTTGCAAATGCCTTAAAATAGCGCTCTATATACTCTTTTGCCTCGGCTCTTGTGATATTTACTTGATTTGCCAGCTTGCTTGAGCCCATGCCGTAAATGAGACCAAAATTTATACTCTTTGCCACGGCTCTATTTTGCCCGTCGCTGCTACCAAATATGCTAATAGCCGTCCTTGCGTGGATATCCTCGTCATTTTTAAACGCCTCAAGCAGCGCAGGATCACGGCTAAAGTGAGCTAGTAGCCTAAGCTCGATCTGGCTGTAGTCAAGCCCCACGAAGCTATATCCCTCGCGCGCCTCAAAGCACTCTCTGACATCCTTTGCGAGGCTGCCACGAGCCGGGATATTTTGTAAATTTGGATTTTTACTTGAAAGCCTGCCGGTACTAGTGCCAGTTTGCAAAAAGCTCGTGTAAATTCGTGAGCCCTCGTCCTTTTTTGCAAGTGCTAAAAGTGGCTCGCAGTAGGTGCTTTGCAGTTTATATAGCTCGCGGTAAGCTAAAATTTTCTCTATCACCGGATGAGCGTCCGTAAGCTCAGCTAGCACGCTCTCATCGGTGCTATATCCTGTTTTTGTCTTCTTTTTGGTAGGGAGTTTTAGGTGCTCAAAAAGTATGACGCCAAGCTGTTTTACGGAGTTTATGTTGAAATTTTCGCCGCTTAGCTCGTAAATTTCACTTGTTAGCGCCTTTAGTTTGGTGTCGTTTTCAAGGATGAGCTTTTGCATCTTAGCTTCATTTATCTTGATGCCATTTTGCTCCATGTCAAAGAGCGTGAGGATAAAAGGAAACTCGTGCGTATCGGCAAGGGCTAGCAAATTTTTATCAAGCGTGTTTTGAAAAGTTTTATAAAATTTAAGCGTTATCCAAGCGTCCTCACTCGCGTATTTAGCGGCATTTTCTAGTGGCACATCGCCAAAAGTCTGACCCTTTTTGACCACATCTTCAAATTTGATCGTGTCGTAGTCATAGAGCCTCTTTGCTAGCGCGTCCATGCCGACACTTGAGTTTGGATCGCTAAGCCACGCAAGTATCATCGTGTCTTTAAAATTTGCTGGAGGGTTGAGCCCAAGGTTGTTTTTTACGATCTCAAAGTCATATTTTAAATTTTGTCCGATCACGCAGCCTTTATAAATTTGCTCTACCGCCCAAGTGGCAAATTTTAGGTCTATTTGCTTTGGCGCGCCTAGGTAGTTGTGAGCTACTGGCACGTAGTAGGCGTCCTCGTCGTTAAAGCAAAAGCTAAAGCCAACGATCTTTGCGCTCTTGCTATCAACGCCCGTGGTCTCGGTGTCAAAGGCGACGATGGTCTCTGGCGTGACGCTTGAGAGCAGCTTTTCGATGCTTGCCTCATCAAGTAGTAAATTTGCTCTAAAGCCAAGCTTAAATTCAGCATTTTCTTCTTTTTGTAAGCTCTTAAGAAGCCTGTTTAGATCGTACTCTTTTAAAATTTCTGAGATATTTATCAAAGGATTTTGCTCTGGAAATTTGGACTGCTCAAGATCAAGCGAAGTGATCGCGTCATCAAAGAGCGTGGCTAGTTTTTTGCTCAAAAAGGCCTCGTCTTTTGCGGCTGCTAGCATATTTTTGGTGCGCTCGTTTCTAAGAAGGGCTAAATTTTCATAAATCCCCTCTAAGCTACCATACTCAGCTAAAAGCTTCTTAGCTCCCACTGCGCCGATACCTTTGACGCCTGGGATGTTGTCTGAGCTGTCTCCTGCAATGGCTAAAAAGTCCCTCACCTGAGCTGGATAGACGCCATATTTTTCAAAGCAGCTAGCGCTATCGTGGTCGATCTTGCTTTGTGGGCTGTAGATGCTCACTTTGCCGTCCTCTATGAGCTGGTAAAGGTCCTTATCATGCGTGACTATTCGCACAAATATATCTTTATCTTTGCAAATTTTAACCGCACTTGCGATGATGTCATCGGCCTCGTAGCCCTCGCGGCTAAGGCTGTAAAGCCCCATTTTTTCTATCATATCTATACAAACTGGCAGCTGCTCTTTTAGCTGAGCTGGCGGCTCGCTCCTGTTTGCCTTGTATTCGCCCAAAATTTCATGGCGCAGGGTCTTGCCCTTGCTATCAAGTGCGAAGATGAGGTAGTCGCTTTGGTACTCATCTTTTAGGCTCGCTATGAAATTTGCAAAGCCACTTATCATGCCACTTGGTTTGCCCTCCCTGTTTTTAAGCCCGCTCATAGCGTAGTAAAGCCTAAAAAAGAAGCCAAAAGTATCAATAATCGTAAGTGTTTTCATTCTCTATCCTTTTGCGCCATTTTATGAAATTTAGGCAAAAATTTGGCTGATTTTCTAAATTTATCAGACGCTAAAAGCAAAGTTGGATTTTAAATGCAAAACAAATTTTAATCATTTAAAAGATATAATCTCGCCTAAAATTCAAACTAAATAATAGATAAATTTAAGGTAAAAAATGTTTATAGATAGCGTGAAATTAACCCTAAGTTCAGGCCATGGCGGAGCTGGTGCAGTAAGCTTTCGCCGTGAAAAGCACGTCATTTTAGGTGGCCCAGACGGCGGTGACGGCGGTGACGGCGGAGATGTATATTTTGTCTGCGACAACAACACCCACACACTAGCAAACTACAAGGGCAAAAAGGCGATGAGAGCGAGCGACGGCGAGGCTGGCATGGGCAAAAGAATGACTGGCAAAAAGGGCGAGAGCCTAGAGCTCATCGTGCCACCAGGAACGGCGGTCTATGACGCACAGACAAACGAGCTGCTTTGCGACATGGTAGAAGAGGGGCAAAGGACGCTATTTTTAAAAGGTGGCAAGGGCGGACTTGGAAATTTTCACTTTAAAAACTCTATCAACCAAGCTCCAGAATACGCTCAAAAGGGCATGCCAGAAGAGAGCGTAGAGGTCAGGCTCGAGCTAAAGCTGATAGCTGACGTGGGACTTGTTGGCTTTCCAAATGTCGGCAAATCAACCCTCATCTCAGCCGTCTCAAACGCCAAACCACAGATCGCAAACTACGAATTTACCACGCTTACGCCAAAGCTCGGACTTGTTGAGGTCGATGAGTTTAGCGGCTTTGTCATGGCCGATATCCCTGGCATCATCGAGGGAGCGAGCGACGGACGCGGCCTTGGCGTGCAGTTTTTAAAGCACATCGAGAGAAATAAAATTTTGCTTTTTATGATAGATAGTGCAAACTACAGAAGCATGAGCGAGCAGTTTAGCGTGCTAAAAGAGGAGGTCGCTAAATTTTCAAGTGTGCTTGCTAGCAGGGACTATGCTATCGCTATCACCAGAGTCGATGCGGCTGAAAATTTAGATGAAAATATAAAAGAATTTATGAAAAGTATAAATTTAGAGCCAAATCAAGTTGGTAAATTTGTCTATAAGCAAGACCTATACAGCTTTGACGCGAAAAAACCATACTTTGTTTTGCCAATCTCGTCAGCGACAAACGAGAACATCGATGAGCTTAAATTTGCACTGCTTGAGCTACTTAAAAAAGAGCTTTGAGTTGCGACTTTTTGGCACTTTGAACTTAGAAATTTAAGAAGATAAAATGAAGAAAATTTTTTGCATTATGCTATTTTGTCTTGGTGCATATAGCTGTGATCCAGCGGATCCAATATATATGTTTTTGGATTTTAATGACATAGATCGCGACGGAACGTTAAATTTAGATGAGTGGATGGCGTGCAAGGCGCCTTCTGAACTAAAAATAGCGCCAGATCTATGCACTAGTGATGAATTTAAAAGGCTGGATCTTGATCGTAGTGGCAAAGTTAGCGTTAATGAGCTAAGAAATTTAGTATTGCAAAAGATTAGTTGGCAGAAAGATCCATGCGCCTCTTGGCCGCCAAGCAGCAAAAACGCAGATCAAAATAAAAGTCGTTGAAATTTAAAGGAAAGTGATGAATGTAGTTTTTATGGGGACGCCTGATTATGCTGTTAGGATACTTAGGCATTTAAAAGAAGCTGGCTTTAATATAAAAGCGGTCTTTACCCAGCCTGATAAGCCAGTTGGCAGAAAGCAAATTTTAACCCCAAGCGAGGTTAAAATTTACGCGCAAAAAGAGCTTTTAGGCGTGCCAGTCCTTACACCAAATACGCTAAAAGATGAGGCGGTAGTTGCCGAGCTAAAGGCATTTGAGCCTAAATTTATCGTTGTGGCAGCTTATGGCAAAATTTTGCCTGGGAGCGTGCTTGACGTGGCGACTTGTATAAATTTACACGCTTCGATCTTGCCAAAATATAGAGGTGCTAGCCCCATTCAAAGCGCGATCCTAGCAGGTGAGAAGCAAACAGGCGTGACTGCAATGCTAATGGACGCTGGCCTTGATACTGGCGATATGCTAGACTTCATCTATACGCCTTGCGAGAGCAAGATGTCAAGCGAGCTTTTTAGTGAGCTAGGCGAGCTTGGCGGTGAGCTAATCGTAAAAGTGCTTAAGAATTTTGAAAATTTAAAGCCACAAAAGCAAGATGAGAGCAAGGCCACGCACTGCAAAAAGATAAGCAAGAGCGACGGGCTTTTTAGCTTTGATGAAGAGGCGGGGCAAATTTATAATAAATTTCGTGCGCTCACACCTTGGCCAGGGCTTTATCTGGCAAGCGGGCTAAAAATTTTATCGCTTGAGCTAAGCGACAAAAGTGGCAAAAGCGGAGAAATTTTAAGCGTAGAAAAAGATCACGTCGTGGTTGCTTGCAAGGGTGGGGCGGTCAAAATTTATGAGCTTCAAGAGCCAAGCAAAAAGCCAACAAACGCAAAAGCATATATAAATGGTAAGCGCCTTAGCGTTGGCGATGAATTAAAATAAATTTAAAGGAGCGGTTATGAAAAATGCGCTAAGTATAGCAGGGGTTGATCCAAGCGGCGGAGCTGGAGTTTTAGCTGATATAAAGGTATTTATAGCACACGGCGTATATGCGATGGGAGCGATCACAGCGGTCACTGCTCAAAATACAAAGGGCATATTTGGCATGCAGTTAGTTGAGCCAAAGCTCATCGAGGATCAGATCAAGGCGATATTTGATGATATAAGAGTTGATGTGATAAAAATAGGCGTTGTCCCAAGCGTTGAGATCATCAAAAGCGTCGCAAAAACGCTAAGAGAGATCAAAAATTTACCACCAGTCGTGCTTGATCCTGTTATGAGCTGTAAAAATGGCGACATCTGGCTAGAGGGCGCTGCAAAAGACGCGATCGTGGAGGAGCTTTTCCCACTTGCAAGCGTGATCACGCCAAATATCTTTGAAGCGCGCGAAATTTTAAAGCGTGAGCTAAAGGGCGAGGGCGAGCTAAAAGAGGCTTGCAAGGAGCTTTTGAAATTTGGCACAAAGAGCGTCTATCTAAAGTGTGGCGAGATAGAAGGCAAGTCGCTTGATATATTTTATGATGACAAAGAGTATGAAATTTTTAGCGACGAGCGCATAAAAACGACTGCGACACACGGCTCAGGCTGCTCGCTATCAAGCGCGATCGCTTCAAATTTAGCAAATGGCCATAGTTTAAAAGAGAGCGTGAAAAACGCGCATGATTATATCTTTAACGCTATCAAAAACGCTGTGATCATTGGCGGCGGACAAAATCCAGTAAATCACTTCTATAAATTTAAGGTGTGATTTGAAAGTAGAGTTTTTTCAAAGTCTGCCTTCGACGCAGGAATTTTTGATAGAAGCCCTAAAAAACGGCGAGATAAAGCCACCGCACATGATCGTGGCGTACAATCAAACTAAAGGGGTCGGTAGCCGCGGCAACAGCTGGGAGGGGCTTGGCGGAAATTTATTTATGTCATTTTGCATAAGCGAAGATGAGCTGCCAAGCGACATACCTCCGCCCTCGATCTCGATATATTTTTCTATGCTGATGCGTGAGGTCTTGAGCGAACTTGGCTCAAGGTGCTGGCTAAAATGGCCAAATGATTTTTACGTAGATGGCCTTAAAATAGGCGGCACTTTGACAAATAAAGTGGATGAAATTTACATTTGCGGCATGGGGATAAATTTAGCTAGCGCGCCCGAAAACGCGGGTATTTTGGACATAAAAGCTAGCGTAGATGAGCTAGTTTGGGGCTTTGTTAGCATGCTTGATAAAAAGATTTTATGGAAGCCAATTTTTAGCAAATTTAGGATAGACTTTTGCAAGTCAAAAAGTTTTATTACGCATATTGCAAATAGAGCTGTTTCGCTTCAGGATGCTGAAATTTGCGATGATGGAGCGATATTATTAAATGGGGAAAAGGTATATTCGTTAAGATGAGCGAGATAATAACAATAGCTAACCAAAAAGGCGGCGTTGGCAAGACCACAACGGCCGTAAATTTAGCCGCATCACTGGCGGTTGCTGAGAAAAAAGTATTATTAATAGACATCGATCCACAGGCAAACGCGACGACTGGACTTGGTTTTAGCAGAAGTGACTACGAGTTTAACATCTATCACGTCTTAACAGATAGGAAAAAACTCTCACAAATCGTGCTAAAAACTGAGATCCCAACGCTTTTTCTAGCTCCGTCAAACATCGGACTTGTCGGCATCGAGCAAGAATTTAACGATCAAAGCAAAGACTATAAACTAATCCTTAAAAACAAAATTTCAGAAGTTGTAGATGACTATGATTTTATCATCATCGATAGTCCTCCGGCACTTGGCAGCATCACGATAAATGCTCTTAGTGCAAGCGATAGTGTGATCATCCCGATCCAGTGCGAATTTTACGCACTTGAGGGTCTGGCGCAGATCCTAAACACAGTCAAGATCATCAAAAAAACGATAAATCCAAAGCTAAATATAAAGGGCTTTTTACCGACTATGTTTAGCTCGCAAAATAATCTCTCAAAAGAGACTATTGCAAATTTAAAGCAGCATTTTGAAAATAAGCTCTTTAAGAGCAAGGACGGCAAAGAGGAATTTGTAGTCGTCCCAAGAAATGTAAAACTTGCTGAAAGCCCAAGTTTTGGCAAGCCAGTGATACTTTATGATATAAAATCACCAGGCTCGATCGCATATCAAAATTTGGCATATTGTATTTTAAACTAAAAAATAAGGAAAAAAATGGCGAAAAAAGGTGGATTAGGGCGCGGACTTAGCGCGATACTTGAAGATGTAGAGCAGGCCTACAGCAAAGAGATCGCAAATTTAAACGACTCTGAGATAGTCGAAGAGATAAATATAGATGAAATTTTACCAAACCCTTACCAGCCAAGGACGCATTTTGACGAAGAGGCTTTAAAAGAGCTAAGTGCCAGCATCAAAAGGCACGGACTAATACAACCAATAATCGTCATCAAAAAAGATGACGGCTACATGCTAATAGCTGGTGAGCGTAGATACCGCGCCACAAAGATGCTCGGAGCAAGCAAGATAAAGGCGATCATCGCTGATATCAAGTCTCAAAATTTAAGAGAGCTTGCGCTTATCGAAAATATACAACGTGAAAATTTAAATCCAATCGAACTTGCAAAGTCATATAAAGAGCTCATAAATGAGTATAAGATCACGCAAGATGGCTTAGCAAACATCATCCATAAGAGTAGAACTCAGATAACAAATACAATGAGGCTCTTGCTGCTTAGCGACTACACACAAAGACTTTTGCAAGAAGACAAGCTCACGCAAGGCCACGCTAAAGTCATCGTAGGCCTTAGTAGCGAAGAAGAAAGAATGGTCGTAGATACGATCATCGGGCAAAAACTAAGCGTTAGAGATACAGAAATTTTAGTAAAAAAGATAAAAAATAATGATTTTATTTATGTGTCAGGAGGAAATATTTTCTATCTTCTACAGGAAATGAAAAAAACAGGTGCTGATGAAATAATCGTAGAAGAAGTAAATAACGGGAAACTTTATATTGGCGAGTCCGCAGGAGCAATGATTGTTTCTGAGAATATAAAATATGCAGGACTTATGGATGATGGGACAGAATATATTTCAGAACTGAAAAATTTGAATTCACTGAATCTGGTTGATTTTTATACAGTTCCACATTATGGATGTTTTCCCTTTGAAGAGAGTGCAGAAAAAACAATGAGTGCATATTCTTCATTAAATTTAGTACCAATAACTAATAATCAGGCTATACTGGTTGATGAAGGTAAAATTGATGTGCTGGAAATAAAAAAACAGAAACTAT
>ENA-OWMB01001110-OWMB01001110.1-metagenome-genome-assembly--contig:-NODE-1110-length-9802-cov-13.669129_pt1 | contig 9802 bp, 10 predicted proteins | sample MGYA00245353_ERZ651112 | MGnify/ENA primary metagenome ERZ651112 (study PRJEB26857, sample SAMEA4031773) | metagenome | biome: human; feature: oral; material: saliva | place: Philippines | collected 2014...
AGAACGCTCTGTAGAGGACTTTCGGACGGGGGTTCGATTCCCCCCGCCTCCACCATACCCTATTTTCAGCAGTATCCTGTAATACGCATAAAGCCTTGAGCCATAACGGTTTCAAGGCTTTTTTATTACCTTGAATATGCTGGCGTATGCTTGAGTTTTCATCATTTATGGGGTAACTTTTAGGGTAACTTTTCATGAGTTACCCAAAAAACAAGACCGAAAAGTGGGCAAATTAGCCCTGTTTTTTTAAACAAGTTACCCCAAAAGTCCATAAAACCAATTATTAACAATAGCTTAATGAGTTTTTAAAAGTTACCCCAAACTGGATTAAAAATGCCTAAACAGACGCTACCGCTTACAGATAGCCAATGCAAAAAACTACAACCGCCGAATCAATTATCAGACGGCGGAGGGTTATATCTTCAAGCAAGGGGAAACGGCAAATACTGGCGTTTTCGTTACTACCGGCCAAGCGACAACAAACGCGATGAAATGCGATTGGGTGTCTATCCTGAAATCAGCTTAAAAGAAGCAAGAGAAAAACGAGAAGAATTACGCGGGCTAATAGCAAAAGGGATAGACCCTAAGCTACACCAGCAAGACAAAGCACAGAGGCAGGCAGAGCAGCTAAAAAACACATTTGAGGCTATTGCGCGCAAATGGCACAGCGACCAAGTAGCAAAGCCGAATAAATGGAAGCCCGACCATGCACAAAGAGTTATCCGCAGCCTTGAGCTTCATATTTTCCCTGACCTTGCAACACGCAAAATAGACGAAATCATGCCGCTTGAGGTTTTAGGACTGTTACAGAGGCTGGAATCGGCGGGGAAATATGACACGGCACAAAAAATTTATGACGTAGTAAACCAAGTTTTCAAATATGCCGTGAAACTTCGCTTGAGCCTATTCAATCCCGCCGCCGAATTGCGGGGAGAGCTGGCAAAGGTGGAACAGAAACATTACCGCTTCATTAAAGACCCGCAAAGGATAGGCGAGATGTTACGAGCTTTTGACGGTTACGCTGGCTTTCCGCAAACACGCGCCCTATTACAGCTTTCCCCTTATGTATTTGCCCGCCCTTCCGAATTACGTTTATTGCGCTGGTGTGAAATTGATTGGGAGGAGCAGCAATACTATAAAGACGGCGTAAACATGAAGAACAAGATAGACCATATTGTCCCCTTGAGCCGCCAAGCCTTAGCAATACTGGACGGCTTGAAACCAGTAACCGGGCATTATGAATATGTATTTTGTAACACCAGCAAAAAACAGCCCTTGAGCGAGGGAGCAATACGAAAAGCATTAGACCGTCTGGGATTCTTGGAAGAAACCACACAGCACGGCTTTAGGCATACAGCCAGCACGATATTGAATGAGATGGGCTATAACGCCGATTGGGTAGAGCGACAACTAGCCCACAAAGACCCCAACACGACAAGGGCAGCCTATAACCATGCGGAATATTTAGAACAGCGCGCCGATATGGTTCAAAAATGGGCTGATTATCTTGATGAATTGAAAGCACATTCAGGCATATTGCAGGAAACGGCAGAATAAACTATCATCTTAAGCATTACGAAAGAAAACCATGCGGATATTTAGAAACCAGTGGATAACGAAATTTGCCAAGAAGCACAAAATCAGCGATTCCGAGCTGATAGAAGCGGTAGAGCGGGCAGATAAAGGAGTGATAGACGCAGATTTAGGCGGCGGCGTTATCAAGCAACGCATAGCAAGGCAAGGACAAGGCAGAAGCGGCGGTTATCGTAGTCTGATATTTTTCAGACGTGGGGAACGGGCGTTTTTCATGACTGCCTTTGCCAAGAACGACCGCGAAAACATCACGGACAAAGAACTTGCAGAATTAAAGAAAGCCGCCGCCATCATCTTGGCAATGACGGAAACCGACATAGAACAAGCCAAATCAAACGGCACTTTCACGGAGATACAGCCATGAAATACAAAAGCGAGATTTTTGCAGCAATACATGAAACCATGCAGGGATTGCACGACATTGGCATTATCGACAAAAAAACCATGCGCGATTTTGACAAATCATGCCTGACCGAAATCAAACCATTGAGCGGCGAAGACATCAAGGCAATCAGAGAGCGCGAAGCATTATCACAAGCCGCTTTTGCCATGTATCTGAACATTGGTAAAAACCAAGTTTCCGAATGGGAGCGGGGTATTAAAAAGCCGAGCGGCGCGGCTTTGAAGCTGCTTACTATCGTCAAGAACAAGGGAATTGAGGCGATTGCCTGATACCGGAAACAAAGCTAAAAATGAATACTCATGATTATTGTCCTAAATGGTTTGATATTTCCAAGTATGAAGAGACCTACCAATGGGGGCGGGAAGATTGGGCAATCGCTTTTGAACATAAAATTTACCACTACAATGAGAATTTAAAATATGACCGTAATCCAGATTTAGGTTATGACATCTGCAATGATTGTATAAACTCTTGGCAATCATTGTTTTTGGGTAATACTGATATTCCAAGAGATTCTAGAGGGATTCCATTAGGCAAGAATCTAATTTCTGATGATATGTACAAAATACCATTTGAAGACTTAGAGAAAACATTCCCCGATGAGAAAACATTCCCCGATTCTTCCTTTTTCTCTTGCTTTAATGGATTGCTGGCAAAACACGGGGCTGATATTGTCGATTCTGACGGGGAAAAAATGCCTATTGATGAAATTTCTACCGTAGGGATTCAATTACCCAAACTAGGCCAATTCAGATATGAAAAAAAAGCAGGGGCATATAATTGTTTCACGCCGGTGCTGATTAATTTCCAAGAACATACCGATGATGAGCTGAAAGAAATGTTTGAGTATTTCTTAAGGCAATACAGAGCATTTCAACTTTACGGCGGCCATATCCATATAAGCAAAAAATACGACATGACAAGAACATTTAGTGATTCAGAAATAGAAAGCCTAAACCGTTTCAGAGTATTGCCATGCCTAGATTTGCTGATTTGGGAGGTATACACCGGCCAACACTTCACGCATGAAGAACTGTTATTCTTACTCTTTGGCGATGGTACAGAAACCGTTATCAACCCAAAAACAGGGGAAGAATGGTTTCCCGATAAGTCCACAATCAAAGACAGCGTATTACCAAAAGCTATCCTATTATTGGAAGCAGTGGCAAACCCTTTCATGCATAGATATGATATTAAATGCAAAGAAATAAATGAGGTAATAGAATTTGAAGATGATTTTATAGATATGTATCAATTACATATGAAAAAGAAACAAAAATAACCTAAGTAAATTTTGAAATTAAAAGAGAGTTTTTTCTCATTTTTTTCTCTCTCGAAAGCCGCCCATTGAGGCGGCTATATTTATGCCTATCGAAACGCCAGCAACACGCAGGCGTGATTAACCAACCGGAGGCAATAAATGCACATTATCAATATCGACTGCTTACCTGATACCGCGCAATTAACTATTGCAGAACTTGAGACAAGCCAAGCAAAAGGACGGCGCGGAATCACTCGCTTGAGTAGCAGCCAAATCAGACGACTGGAGGCAGCAGGACAATTCCCGCAATCACGCCAAATCACAGGCACGCGCAGCCGCTTTTATGTAGCAGGAGAAGTGAAGAAATGGCTTACAGAACAGGCAAGCTAATGAAAGGAGAACAGGAGTTTTCGTAACAGTACGCGCCCGCGCGCGCGATTGTAACTCAAGACCTGATTTTTAAAAAATAAGACCGCCTGAACGGACATTCAGACGGTAGAAAGAAGAGTAGATTATGAAACTTGATTGTATCAATAACAAGCCCAAAACGCCAAGCCAAAGAGAGCGCATTTTAGCCCGATTGAGAAAAGGGAGCGTTACATCATGGGAGCTGGCACAGATGGGCATACTTGGCTATAACTCACGCATTATGGAACTTCGCAGAGCGGGGCATGAAATCATAACCGTGATGGAAGAAGTGCAAAACCAATTCGGGGCGACCGTGAAACGCGGGCGGTTTTCTTTGCTGGTGTCGGGAAAGAGTAAGCATAACGCCATCTAACCCCGTAAAAAACCATTTGACAGATTGAGCTTTGAGAAGCAGAATTAAGTTTCTCTCTTAAATTAACTAGCCCAAATCAGCAGGGTAAACGCTGATTTTTTATCGCCATTTTCTCTTATGGCGTTTGAAGCCTATTCACAGGCTTTGGACGGCATATCAAAGTTTATGGCGGTGTGTGGTAACGGCAACGTCCACGCCTGACTAGTTACAGGAGAGAGCACCGCCCCCTTATTTCGGGCATTTCTCAAATCTCAATTTAACTAGGAGCATTTCAAATGCAATCTTGCACTTCTACCCAAATCCAAACCATTCAAAATCAAGCCCAAACGGTAACCATCCCCTTAGAGCTGGCAAACCGCATTATGGACGCGCTGTACTACGGCGGCGAATTTATCGCCAATACGGGCGCAATTATCGACACCATTTGCGACAACATGGCCGCCCATCCCGTCCACAACACCCCCATAAGTGCGATCAGAAGCACGGCACGCCTTGCCACAGTCATTCAAACCCTAGTCCCCCATGCGGAAAACTTGGAATCTTTCGATTTGTCATCCGAGCTTGAGGGATATATTCAAAACCGACCCCATCCCGCGCCCTGACGATTCAGACGGCGGCGGCTACATCTGTAACCAATGCACCCCCAAAGGCGGCAGCGGTTTTGACCTGCTGGCGCTGGTGTTTGGTTACAGCTTTACGGAATCTGTAAATCAGGTTTCCGCCCTGCTGGAGCTTTCAGACGACCTGAAAGAATGGGCTGTTTACAGCGTAACCAAAGCAGATTAAGCCCACCTATTCCCTGAAATTTACCCGCCTTTATGCCGCCTATTTCAGACGGCATAGGGCAAACTTCGCCCTAGTGTTTTCATAACTAATTGATTTTATTAGGTTCATGTTTTGAAACACTGGAGGCAGAGCAAAGGATAAAACCATGAAACAGACCAATAAATCCGACCGTTTCCGCCGGTATCTTAACCGCGCCTTGCTGGTGTTTTGGGTGTTGCTTTTGGCTTTGGTAGTCCGAGCCTGTAACCAGCCCGCCCACGCTGACACGGAGCAACTAGAGCAAGAAACGCCCGCAATATGGGAAACCGACCCAACAGCAGGAATTGTTTTAGAGCCAGTATCAGAGGAGGCAGAGCAATGAAAACCATCACGGAGAAACTGGCAAACCAACTAAACAGCAAAGAAAAGGCAATCGCAGCGGCGGACGTTGTAAGCACTATCTTGCTGATTGTGAATGACGGAGCAAGCCAAAAAGAGGCGATTCATACCGTATCAGCCATAGCCCGCGAATCTATGGACAGATTCGAGGAGGTAGGAAAATGAAACCGACATGCAAAGAAATCAGAGCAGCCGCGCAATACCGCTGGCCGGAAATACACGCGGCATTAGGCATAGACCAGCGATACCTGAAAAACAAACACCAGCCCTGCCCCGCGTGTGGAGGGAAAGACCGTTTCAGATATGACGACAAGGACGGAAACGGCACATTCATTTGCAACCATTACAACAACGGCGCGGGTGATGGTTTCGGCTTGGTAATGCACTTTTTCGGGTGTGATTTTCAGACGGCCTTAAAGCAGGTTGCTGGCATTTTAGACATGGACAATGCAAACCCTTTGCCGATACCGCCCAAACGCCCACAAGCGCAGCCACGCCCCGAAAAAGACCAAATCGAGAAACTGGCCGCATTGTGGAGAAGCACAGAACCTATCCGCCCCGATTCCCCTGTTATCCAGTATTTGAGATCACGCGGTTTGGAGATGGCGCATTTACCCGAAAACGTCCGTTTCCTACCTGAAAAAGACTATTGGACAACAGTCGAAGATAAGCCGCTTTTGCTTGGCCGTTTCCCCTGTATGGTTTGCGCTATCCGCGATATGGACGAAGAGCTACAAGGCTTACACCTAACCTATTTACAGCCTAGCTATGACAAGCCATGCGGGGAGGACGGACTACACGCCCCGCGCTATCAGAAACTGGCAATCAAAGACCCTGTAACAGGCGAAGCATTACCGGCCAAGAAAATGCGAAACCGTAAGCAAGGCAGCATTTCAGGGCAAGCCGTCCACTTGTTCCCGATTCCTGAAAATGGCCGTCTTGTCATTGCAGAGGGAATAGAAACCGCCCTTGCCGCCCGTGAATTGTACAAGGCTTACGATTGGGGCTTATACGCGGCCTTGAGCGCAAACAGCATGGCAAATTTTCAGTTTTTGAACGGTATAAAAGAAATTGCGATTATTGCCGATAACGACACGCCCCGCCCCGTTGGTTACAGAGCTGCTTATGACTTGGCAATGCGAGCCATTAAGCAGGGAATCAAGGCGAGCATATGGCAAAGCAAAACGCCGGGCTATGACGCACTGGACGAACTGAACGAGAAAAAGCAATCAGACAATCATTTCGGAGGACAGACAGCATGAAAAATACCGAAACAGCGAAGCAGGAAAGCCCCAACGACTACAACCTTGAGAATATCGAGCCATTCCGCCCGCGCCCTCACTTTGAAATCGACAATCGGGGCGTATGGTGGGTAAACGTTAGAACCGATAAAGACGGCGATATTATCGAAGCAGAGCCGCTATTGCTTTCCGACCCTATCGACATCATTGGCACAGGGCAAGACAATGACGGCGCGTATTATCGGATTATCAAGTTTAAAGACAAAATCACACGCCAACAAAAGACCGCCGCCATACCACAAGCAGAAATCGGCACAGTCCAAGGCTGGCAGCGTTTGCAGAATTTCGGCCTAGTCATCATGAGCGGGCGGGCAAAAAGGGAAAGACTAGCAGACTATTTGCAGAAAGAGGGAAGCCCGGCGGCCTTTACCATTACCGACCGCGCAGGCTGGCACGAAGACAGCTACATTATGCCCAGTGGGGAAACCATCACAGCGACCGACAAAGACCCCGCCATTATCTACAACGGCGACACCAGCCAAGCAAAGGCATATCAGCCAAACGGAGAGCTTACCGACTGGCAACAAAACATAGCCCGATATGCAGTAGGAAATAGCCGTTTGTGCCTTGCTTTGGGAGCTTCATTTGCCGCCCCGTTGCTTTCCCTATTAAACGAAGAATCGGGGGGCTTCCACTTGATGGGCGATTCTTCAGACGGCAAAACCACAGCCGCAAAAGTAGCCTTGAGCGTATGGGGCAAACCATCAGGAAGCCTGTTGTCTTGGAGCGGTACGAAAATAGGCTTTTCCAACACAGCCGCCGCCCGCAATGATGGCTTGCTGGTGTTGGACGAAATAGGACAGGCAAGCCCGCACGTTATCGGCGATACTGTTTATAGCGTTATGAACGGTATCAACAAAGTGCAAGGCGCAAAACAAGGCGGAAACCGCGCTTTAAGCCGCTGGAAAGTGATGATGTTTTCCACCGGCGAAAAGACCCCCGATTCCATCTTGAAGCACCATAAGGGCGATTGGAACGCAGGACAAGCCGCCCGCCTGCCTAGTATCAGAGCCGCCGCGCAATACGGCATTTATGACACATTGCACGGATTTGAAGATGGCGCATTGTTGAGTGAGCATATCGCCCAATCAGCAGAAAAATATCACGGAACGGCAGGAAGACTATTTATCCGACAGCTTTTAGACAACCTAGAACAAGCCAAACAGCAGGCAACGGAGCGCATGGCCGCATTTATGGCAACCATTCCCGAATTATCAGGGCAGGCGCGAAGAGTAGCAAAACGCTTTGCTATCGCCGCCTCCGCTTTGGAACTTGCCGCCCCTGTTACCGGCTTGCCCGTAGGTGTAGGCATGGCAGGCGTGAAAAAATGCTTTGATGAATGGCTGGAAGCCAACGGAGCAGGAAAACACGAAGACCGCCGAATCATTGAGCAGGCAGAGGATTTTATCGCCCAGCACGCATTAGGCACGCGGTTTATGGAATGGAGCGATAAAAGCACCAATAAAGACCATGCAGGATATAGGAAACAGGAGGGGGAAAAATTGGAATTGTGGGTAATCCGCCGTGTCTTTGCCGATGAAATCGCCCAAAGTTTCGATGAAGCGAAAGTTTGCCGCGTATTAGCAGATAATGGATTGTTGAAATATAACCACAAAAACAGAGGCTACCAACACCAGCGGAAAGGTAACGGCTGGTTTCATGTTTTAGCTACAAATATAGAACTGGACGACTAATCATTTACATGGGGTTAATTCCAAAATCCTAACCAAGCCCGCCGGGATCAACACAGGCGGGCTTTTTTACGTCTAAACATTCAGGCAGACCAACCAAGAAAGCATAAAATTAACAGGAAGCCCCTAAATCTCAAAAATTAGGACTGTTTGACCCTTTCCCTATACCTACCCTACCAAAACAAAGAAACGCGCTTACAGCGCGATTTTAGCCTATTTACGCTATGACCAACAAAGACAGACGAGGGATAAATAATTTCGACACCAATACGCGCGCGCGCGAGAAAAGCAGCCCTTGAATTTTTGGAGCCCATAAAAAGGAAAGAAGACCAAGACACGCGAAAAGATAAAACCATATGCGCGAGGCAAAATCACTTGTTACCTTTGTTACCACAAAATTTAACACTTATAACTATATGAATATAAATATAAAAACACAGAAAAAACGGTAACAAATGAACATAAATTTACTTGTTACCGATTTGTTACCACTTGTTACCCTTTTATATTCAAATGGTTACGCTTAAAAAATAGGAGCGGTAACAAATGGTAACAAGGTTAAAATATGTGTTTTGTTACCATGTAAGCCATGACTGGCAAGGCTTTCAGCCATTGGTAACAAGGTAACAAACGATTTTTGCGTTTTTTTGTATATATACGCTTTTTTTGTTTGGGCGCATGACTGACAGAGCCGATACAAACAAAAGCCGCCCGAGAGACAATATCGGACGACTGGAAGAAGAAAGCAGAGAACACCCCACAAGCGCGGATAATTTCCAGTGTTACAATTCAACCATGTTTACAGCTTGGCAGAAATGCCGCAAAATATTTTTGCCCCTGCCACCCAAACAGCTTAAACTGGCAATCTGACAAGGGGTAAATAGTGCCAAAAAAATGCCCCTACCTTAAAGTTTTGGGGTAACTTTTGGGGTAACTTTTACCGTAAACAAGAACATGATTATATTTAAATCAATGAGTTAATCTCAAAGTACGATTGACCCCGCCTCCACCAGATTTGAAGCGCAAACTTTTGATATAAAAAGGTTTGCGCTTTTTTATAAACTTAAACAGGCCGTCTGAAACTTTTCAGACGGCCTGTTTTTGTCTCAAATATCCGAGTAAAAAACTTTTTCTTTCGATACATTCCAAATAGTGCTTTAAAAAAATTTCAGCCTTACATTTTTCTATCTGATTTCATATTCATTTTACGATGAGGTCTAACCGTTACACTCAAGGGCAGATGATCTGACAAATGCTGCCAGTCTTTACTGTTGTGGATTTCAGAATCGATGACATCAAGGTTGCGCGTGTAAATGCGGTCAAGACTGAGGATGGGCAGGCGCGAAGGGAAGGTTTTGGGGCGTTTGCCTGTATTATCGACGAATACTTCGTTCAAATCTAATGCCCTGCCCAATTCATGCGCTGATTTCTGCCGCCAGTCATTGAAATCGCCAGCGATAATCAACGGGCTTTCCGGACGAATATATCGGCCAACGTAATCGCTGATGGCGCGGTATTGTTTAAGGCGGTCCGGCTCGCGCAGATTGAGGTGGACGCACAAACACACCAGCGGATCTTCCCAACCTTCGGGCACGACTTCGCAATGCA
>ENA-OWMB01001118-OWMB01001118.1-metagenome-genome-assembly--contig:-NODE-1118-length-9770-cov-4.527844_pt1 | contig 9770 bp, 19 predicted proteins | sample MGYA00245353_ERZ651112 | MGnify/ENA primary metagenome ERZ651112 (study PRJEB26857, sample SAMEA4031773) | metagenome | biome: human; feature: oral; material: saliva | place: Philippines | collected 2014 | study...
CTTTCATCCAGGTAGGCCTTAATTTCTTTAGGCTTAATATCGGATTTCTGAATCTTAGAAGATTTTTTCTTCTTTGGTTTTTCATCGTCTTCATCGCCTAAAGATAAACCTAAGATATCATCGATATCAAAATCGCCTTCATCGTCTTGAACTTGAGATGCCATTTTCATAACACATTCTTGACAGATAGCGATATTTTTATTAACGGAAGACTGGAAAGTAATATTATGACTTTTTTGATCGTCGATATCTTTACCGCAATAGCTACATTTCATTACTTGTCCTCCTTCGCTTTAATAATTTCATCGATAAGGCCCATATCGAGAGCTTGCTGTGCTTCTAAGTAATTATCGCGTTCACATGCTTCGTGAATTTGTTCATAGGTAATTTTACCGTTAGATTTTTCGGCATATTTACGTTCAAGTTTTTCGCGCAAGCGCTCAATATGTTTAGCGACAATTTGAATATTGGTTTGTTGACCTTGCACACCAGTTAATGGCTGATGGATCATAACTTCGGTGTTCTCAAGAACACTTCGTTTATCGCCCATACTCAATAAAAAGCTCGCCATACTAGCGCACATACCCATACCGACAGTATGAACTGGACAACTAATCGTACGCATAGTATCGTAAATCGCCATACCGGCAGTAATACTACCACCAGGACTGTTAATATATAATTTAATCGGTTTGCGACTATTTTCGTTCGCTAAATATAACATTGCTGGAACGACAAAGTTAACCAATTCGTCATTAATTTGACCGGTAATAAATAGTACACGGTCTTCTAAAAATTTATCGAAGAGATTTACGCGAACACCTTCAGAATCTTTAATTACGGACACGTTGGACCTCCTCGTAATTATTATTTAAAATAGATTTTACAGCAAACATGATCTTTTTAATTTTAGACATATTTTCTGTAAAAATAATAGCATTATATCTAGGAAGAGATTCTTTATATTTAACAACAGGCTCTTCTTTTTGATTAACAGCTTCTACTTTTTTAGCAGCTTTTTGTTTTTGTTCTTGATAATCGGTTTGTTTATTTTTACGTTTCTCAAGAACTTTAGCAATCTTTTCTGCGCGAGCCGCATCAGAATCTTTTTTAATCTTATTAGCAGAAGCTTCGATTAACTTTAATTCTAACTCGGTAAACAATTCAGATTCTGTTAACAGCTTTTTAGTTCTTGGTCGTAAAATACCGAGACCACTTAAAAACAATTGTTGTACGTTACTATCGCTAAAACCGGCTAAACGAATTGTCGTTTTTAAGTTATTATTATAATCTTGATTTACTAAGATCCATAATTTAGCAATACTTACAGCACTTAAATTATTCCATTCTTTACACCAAGGATGCTTTTTATAGCTTTCTTGTACGATCATCGCACTAAAGCTAGAATAAGATTCTTTAGACCAATCAAGCTTAGTAAGATCTTTAATCCTTGTATAAAACTTAGAGATGCTTTCTTCTCGTTCACCGAACAAGATAATAGCACCTTGTTCAATAATATCTGAACGCATGAATTTCCCCCTTTTTTGTTAAATAAAAAAGACTCCTTACGGAGTCTTTAAAATTTATTTTTTCTTATGACGAAGCATTTCGAGAATTTGCTCACCTTCATCAATTTTATCTTTGTTATCTGGATTATTATTAAAGAAATCCATAATTTGTCGCATTAGTAATGGTGTTTCATCTTCGCCAAAAAATGCTTGATCGTAAATATCGTCTTCTTTAATTAAGTAATTATAACGATTATGAGTACGATCATATTCGGCACGTTTATCGATGTTCGGATCGGCATCGCCACGCATTTTCATACGTTCACGACATGTAGATTCTAGAGTGTTTAAATAAAAAGCATAAACATATTCAGGGAATAATTCTTTAAGCTCTTTAGTGCCGGCCTCATCGAGTACGACAATATAGTTTAAATCTTTATTTAAATCTTCTAGATAGTCCTTACTAATACCGTATGTTTCACCATTAATGGTCGTTTTACAAATATAGTCTTCAGGATACCAATCTTCTTTGTCGACAAAGAAGTACTGATCGACTGGATCATTTAAACGACGAGATCTTGTCGTAGAAGTAATGATTCGATAGAAACCTTTTACTTCGAATAGACCAGCCAAAGTACTTTTTCCACAGCCACTTGGGCCAGATAGAACGATAATCATAAGTATATAACCTCGCTTTAAAAAATAATATTATTTTATTATCTTATTATAGCATACTATTTAGTTTGTGTCACGACAGTTTTACCGTCTTTAAATTCGACGTAAAATCGTCGGTCGGCATATTTCTGCATAATATAATCGGCAAAAGGTTTATACTTATCTGAGCTATTCTCGTTAAAGTTATGTCGAACTTGATTGATAACCAATACAGATAACTTTTTATTATTATAAATGAATTCTTGAATCTTATACATATTGTCTCTAGGTCTTCCTTTTAAAGAAAAGAAGTCGTCGATCACTAATAAGTTGAATTCATTCATAATTTCGCCAATATCGTCTAAAGACGACGTTTGAGCTAAATAATATTCGCCATCAAAGTTATACTGAAAAAGCGAATCAATCCACAGTGTTGCAGGATATTTTTTTGCGATTTCATGAGCAATCGAGCTCTTACCGCTCTGGCTCATGCCATATAATTCAATAACATTGTTATCTAACGCTTTATTAATTTGATTAGCAGCTTTACTCATCTGGTGTAAATGTCCTAACGAAATTAACTCTTAAAACAGCAGTAAAGTCTTCAAAAAGGTGAATTAATAACTCTTCCAAACTTTTGCACACATAAGTATTTTCGAATAATTCACCTAAGTATATAAATCTACTTTCAGACCAATCTACTCTTTCGATTCCGTAGTCACTAACGACCGTAGTCGGAACACCGCCACCAATGATCGAACAAATTTTTAATTCGTCGACCATGACAAATAATTCTGTTTCGTTTAACGCTAAATATATTTTTTCTTCTCGTTTCTCTCCGCAAGTAAAGTCGAAACATTCAATAATAATATCTCTAACTTTTTCTAAACTATCTGTTTCTTTAATTTTGAGAGTCGAAATACATTCCTTAATATGATTTACGACATTCTCTTTGATGTACAACACTAATTTAAAGATATCCTATCTTTTAAATAATCTTTAACCAGATCCCAAGAATAGTAGAAGTCTTTATACATGTTGAACGAGATTCTAAAAATATCAATGCACTCGTCAACTAAAGCATCTTGTCGACCTATTGTATTCGTTATGGCTTCTAAAATTAACATTACTTCGATCTGTTCATGTTCAACGAGATCTCGAGTCTTTGTAAAATAATTTAACTGGCATAATCTAACGAATAAGTCGATGATATATTCTTTGGGATCGTCTAATAATAGAATTTGATTTGACTTTAAAATTTTCATTTAATTTTATTATAATAATCCTCGATTAAATTTAAATCGAAATCAGCATTCAAATCGATTTCGCTGATTTCTAACTTACTAGGATTATTATAACATTGAATGAACAATTTTGCCAAGAACTCAAACTCTTGATAATTATCTAAAAGACCATTTTCCTTAACGATATCGACAACGTTTTGAGTCGGATTATTGCCCATTAGAATATCTTCGCCGACTTTAGGCCGTTGATTAGGCTTAAAGCTATTAAAGACTTTGGCAATGTGTTGAACACTTAAATACAAATTAATTAATTGTTCTCGTTGTTCAGGTTGCATTATGCCTCCAAATAAAAAACCGACCCTACTTTTCTAGGATCGGTAAGTACTTAACAGATTCGATAGCGGGTGCCATCATTGTATCACGCAATTCAATATCGTGACCTTTGCTTTGCATATATTTAATTTTTTTATGGAAATCGTTTACGATAGATTCTAAAATATCCTTATCGAAAACTTTTTCGCCAATACGCTTAGCAATAATATTATTTAATGCAACATCGATATCCCTGTACGTTTCGTTTTCTTTAAGAGAACGATCCCTGTTAATAACACTATAGTTAGTAAAACTTAACAAATATAACTTAATAACTAAGTTAATTAAATTAGTATTATTTTCGATATAAGATACGATGTTGTGAGAGGTCAAAATTTTATCATATAAATCATTTAAATTCATGGTTTTTTCTTACAGCAACAACAGCAGTCATTATTAGTATTATTATTACTATTGTTATTTTCACGACGAGATGGACGTCCAGTATATTCGTCGAACTGAGAAAACTCTTGTTTATGTTCGTTAATATACTTTATCGCATTTTCCTTATCGGTAATACCGTGTTCGTGAAATTTATATTCTAAATCTGATACTGTCGTCATCATATTGTTTTGGTAGCAGTAATAGACTAATTCTTGTAAGTCGGTATATTTTAAGAATTTAGCCGGATTACCTTGACGCCATCTTTTCCATTTTTCAGCAAAAGAAGGTTCGTCGATAGTAGACGGCATCGGAATATAACCTTTGTAAGAATTAGTTTTAGATTTAGACGTCGACCGCCATAAAATTGCCATTTATTTAACCTTTCTTCATTAGTTTTACTAAATATAGCTTAAAACCGATACTTAATCCAGTAACAGTACTTAATAAACTTAATATAGTAAAGAATAGAGTAAATACTATTGGTAACGGATTAGATACCGTATAAACATTAGAATTATAGAAAGCACAACTAAATACAGCTAATATAACTGTTACAATATTAATAACACCAACATAAATAGGATATGCCATAGCAGCCATTAAATTGTATTTTTCACGAGTACTTTTAACTCTAATATTGTTAGTTTCGATCAAGATGCCGATATAATTAATACTATTGATAATCATTAAGACAAGCATCATCGATACAGAACTAACAGCTAATTTAAAATGTGTTGCATCGTTTGCTATATGACTTACGATTAAACTAACTAAGCATAGAGCCGTAATAATCAATGCAACAATAAATTCGCGTTTTAAAAACGTTTCATGAACATTTAAAAATCGTAGATACCCAAAGATATTACGGTCTTTAAAAAGATCTTTTTCTTCCATTGTACCACCTATAAAAGCATACAATATACAAAGTACGCCGATGAATGGCGCAAAATCTATAAATCCTTGCAGTATCCATAGCAAGAACAGATATAATATTAACATTAAAATTTCTCCGCTAAAAACAAAGTTTCTAGCACTTAGTTGTGGGTGAAGTGGACACAGAGGCCTGAAAAGTTTTTACGCTACCACGTATACTTCGCCATATTGGCGGCCGAATTTAATAGCTTCATCATAGCTGTCGACAAAAATGTCGACTACGCCATGAATACCAGGAGCCATTCGGTCGGCTACAACATAATTGTAACCGTTGATATTTAGTACTGTGCCTAAAGCAAACTGACATCCTCTTATGACTAAAGTCATTAAGGTTCCTACTCGATAAATACGTATAAGCATAATCTATTTACTAATAATATAATAGCAATAAATTAGACTTATATGACTTATATTAAGATATGATAGGCTATCCCCGTGAATCCCACGGTTCTATATATTGAAATTATATTAGTCTTAAACCTTCGTTTAGAATATTAATTGCTGCATTAATATCTCGATCATGATGAATGCTACATTTAGGGCAATCCCACTCACGAATACTAGTATTACCTCTTAAAGCATAATTTCTGTAACCACAATTAGAACATAATTGACTAGATGGATAAAAAGTATTTATTTTAGATAATATTTTTCCATACCACAAACATTTATATTCTAATTGTCTTACAAATTCATACCAGCTAACGTCAGCTATATTCTTAGAATTATCTTTTTTCATAAGCATTTTTTTAACTTGTAAAGTTTCAGTACAAATAATATCGTATTCTCTTACAAGATAAATACTAATTTTATGTAAATAATCTTTACGGCAATTAGTGATATACTCATGAAACTTAGCTAATTTAATTCTAGCTTTTTCATAATTTTTAGAGCCATAAACTTTACGACTTAAAGATTTTTGTAATACTCTAAGTCGTTTTTCGCTACGCACTAAAAATCTAGGATTAGCAAACTTAATTCCATCGCTCAAGATACAAAAATCTTTTAATCCTAAATCGACACCACATCTTTTCTTGGTTTTCGCAAAAGCTATAATATCGACTTCAGCTGAAATACTAGCAAAATATTTTCCGCTAGCGTTTTTAGAAATAGTAATATTATTAATTTTAGTCAAGCCACTAAAATTAGTTTTATCTCTAAATTTGATCCAGCCAACCTTAGGAATTCGAATCATTTTATTATCTTGATCAAGTTTTAAACAACCATTAGTACGATAGGAGTTTTTACCTCGTCGAGATTTAAAGTTAGGAAATCCTGACATTCCACTATAAAATCTTTGATAACTAAAATCTAAATCTTTAGCAGAATTTTGTAAAGCACATTTGTCGACCTCACAAAGCCAAGGTTTTTGTTTTTTAAGCTCAGTAAGAATTTTAGACATATTATTATAACTTAAATTTATATCATAAAAATTATATAATTTTTGTTTTAAATTTAGCATAAAATTATAAATATATCTTTTACAACCAAATGTCTTTTCAACTAAAGCTTGTTGTTCTTCTGTAAGATAAATTCTGACTTTAAAATTCTTATTCACGAGGTACACCTCCTTTCATAATAATAATTATATATATTATTATATTACAAAAGAAGATTAATTTCAATATATAAAACCGGGAACTCTTAAGAGTCGTTCGTTCAGTTAAAATCGCTACTCCTAACCAGCACCACTACGCGCATCCTTGACTTTCACCAAGGCACAGACTATATCTTAATCCTCTTACGAGGACCTTCACCATTTCGATTTAAGGGATTTTCACCCACTCGCTTGAGCCCTACTCCTTCACAGGATAGTCGTTGAACCTTCCCTTACGGGCTTGGCTGCTGATTGTCCATTATTACGGCACTTAGGATTTAACCGTATACCATCTTAACTATTTTTTCTGCTTTCGCCGCATTCACGCTCATATCGTATATATACGATATCACGTTGTAGCTAGTTAAGCTCTTAGGATTTTCCAGCAATTTGATGAATTCCCGAGTGTTACCACTCGGCACTTGCTCATTACTGAACAAGTGGACTGTGCGTACTATTTACCTGTGATTTTAATCACAAGTATATATAGTATATTTAATCGTTGCTCGCAACGGCACCGACGTAAGGATACTCACCATTAGCCATAGGGCTACCTGTGTGAGTATAAGCTGTAAGTTCCATAGCATTAGTATTTGGAGTACATAATAAACCTAATACTAATGCAAAAGATACTACTAAAAACTTTAATTTATCCATAATAAAAGTCTCCTAACTTCTGTTTCGTCTTCCTATTATTATCTAAAAATTTAAATAATAAATCGTAGGGCGACATGAAATTAGTAAACCTTGAATGTTATTCACCTAAACAAACAAAGCCACTATTTGAAATACTTGTTTTTACGATATTATACATCATCGAGGGCCAGGTGGAGGAGGATGATTTCTAAAAATGATCTGTGCTGGTTCTGGGAGTGCCCAGATTAAAAATAGACTAACTACCAACAATATAATAGACCAAGTTAGCAAGCTCTCCACTTCTTTTCTGTGTTTTCCTTGCTCATCTTTAGCAAGACTGAATACACCAGCAATTATTAATGCAATACATGCACCTGAAGTAAATACAGCTACAAACATTAATATCTGGACTACAGATACCACAAGGAGTTCGTCTTCAGTCATTATACGAATTCCTTTCACAACAAAAACTTTTGCTAAAACAATTTAGCACTAAGTCCTTAACGGAGAAAATAGTGCTAGCACTATTATATTACACTTATGGCATAATCGCCACGTCACAGGGATATTCCCAGTCAACATTATCACTATTCACCCAGTTTATAAGATATCGATTGCCATCTTTATCTAAACCTTCTGAGCATAGTTTATCACCAGATAATACTGGATCCGTTAAAAAATCTAAATGATATACTTCTTCAAAATACTTAATTTTCATCTTCCGGGAATTTCCATTCAGAAACATTCACGATTGGATCGGTACAGAATGCAGTCTGGAATGGGTCTTCTCCTTTCTGACAGTATAGAGAATTTTTCACGACGATCTTACAGTCTGGAGCAATAATTTTTAATAAATACTGTAAAGCTGAACGGTACCAATATTCTTCATGCATTGTTCCAGAACAAAAATCTTTAAATAAATATAAGATATATTCTGGACAATTTTCTTTAAAATATTTAAATTGGAAACTGCTAATAGCTTTATTATTGCCTTCTATCGGAAGATCGGCCGGATAAAATTCAATTAAATTTGGTGATTCATCTTTGATCTCACCATATGGAGAATCAAAGTTTTCTTGAATATATTGTAAGAAAATCGAGCCGACCAAATCGATCGGAACAGAAATTTTCTTATCAGGATTATTTTTTTGTTTTTCGATCGTCGTAAATAACCATTCTAAAAACTCAGATTGAGTCATATGCTTTTCTAAATAATTTAAAGCTTTAGAAGGTGATTTAGGATCGATTAGTTTAGCCAAATCGTTTTTATTGATCATTATTTAACCTTTCTAATATATTTATTAGGAACAGATACTGTAACTAATTCATTAGTAAGAACAACAGAATTAGAACCTTTTGGTTTTAAATAAATACAATCGTACTCTTTTCCGCCGGCAGTAACAATTACTTTGTCGCCAAATTCGAATGATTCTAAATCAATTTCGCCATTTAAGAAATCTTCAATAGTATACTCTGTATTTTCTTCTAGTTCAGGATAGACTTTAAACATTTCACTGGTTAAAAAATTAACAGTCGGATTAAATGTTTTTTTACCAGAATCAGTAAATACAACGCCATACATATCATCGATATAAAATTTATTATAACCTTCATTAATAAGGCTTTCTAAAAACCATTTAAGGTTATCGCTTACTTCAATCTTCATTTGTCTTTCCTTTCACATTTTTATCATACCATTCTTGTTCAACATATAATTCGAAAGTCATAGTTTTAAATTCACTTAAATATTGTTGAATTAATTCATGAACAAAATCATATTTTAATCCGCCAAGTCCACAGCCTAATGGCGGAATTGCAAAGCTTAAATGAGAGTTTTCATGACCGCTATGTTTAATATGATAAACTAAATTTTCTAAGCCAGATTCAATATATCGATATTTAGAAGAATCCCGCCAATGATATTTTGTTGGAAAATGTATAATAATTTTTCCATTTTTAACCTTGAAATCAGTCAAATGACCAATACTTAGACTACCATCTTTGCAATCTTCTTTATATGGACCAATAGATTCTGGATATGCTTTAGCAATTTGCAATGCCAAACCTTTACCCATCGTGCCGACACAATTTACTGGATTCAAAATATATTTGCACTCTGTATCAAGAATATTTCCGACTTTATATTTAAACATTATTTCGCCCTTCTAATTTTTTAAACGAATAACCATCGCAGATAGCAATTAATACTGTCGATATAGCTTGTAAGATTAAAGCAAATTCTATCGATATTGAATTGTTAATTCATACACCAATACCAGATCCTATTAAGCTTCCCCAAAACATCCAGCTTCGTTGAAGAACTTTGAAATCGGTTAATTCATCGCCAGAAATATTTTTATTTAAAACATCGCTTAACATAATAAACCAAATATTATTTAATAGGCTATTAATAATTGCTAGTCCGATAAATCGAACATTAAT
>ENA-OWMB01001120-OWMB01001120.1-metagenome-genome-assembly--contig:-NODE-1120-length-9765-cov-6.593821_pt1 | contig 9765 bp, 7 predicted proteins | sample MGYA00245353_ERZ651112 | MGnify/ENA primary metagenome ERZ651112 (study PRJEB26857, sample SAMEA4031773) | metagenome | biome: human; feature: oral; material: saliva | place: Philippines | collected 2014 | study...
TGCGCCCCATGGTCGAGGCCGGCCGCATCTACGCCGCCGTCCCGCCCCTGCACCGGATCGAGGTCGCGGGCAAGGGGCGTAAGAAGCGCGAGTACATCTACACCTACTCTGAGGACGAGCTGCATCGTAAGCTCGCCGCCCTGCGTCGCTCGGGCCGCACGTGGAAGGAACCCATCCAGCGCTACAAGGGCCTGGGTGAGATGGACGCCGACCAGCTGGCGGAGACCACGATGGACCGGGCGCACCGCTCGCTGCGTCGTATCACGCTGGCGGACGAGGAAGCCCTGCGCCAGGCGGAGGACGTGTTTGAGCTGCTCATGGGCTCGACCGTGGGTCCGCGCAAGGAGTTCATCGTCGAGGAATCCGCGGGGCTCGATCGTACGCGCATCGACGCGTAATCACGGGCGAAAATCCCCGCGCGCTGCACAAACGTTCATGCGCGTTGACCAAATGTCAAGCGCCAGTGTGACTAAAGGCCCGAATAGCCGGTAGGATATCTGCCATGACAGGACTTGCGCAGCGACTCACGCCGCCCGGGTCCGTCCCGTACCCGGGCAATCACCTCGGGTTGCGCTGGCGGCCCATGATCGGCCGCGATGCGCCCGCCGTGTACGCGCTCATCTCCCTGATCGAAGACGACGACAACGCCATTCGGCGCACCTCTGTCGACGACATCGCGGACATGATGGAGGGCGAGAACGGGCGCGACTGGGTGGACACGATCGTCGGCCTGGACGCGAAGCGAAACATCTGCGCCGTGGCGTCCGTGCGCGTGCTGCGCGGCATTCACGAGGCCGCTACCGCCGTCGTCAGCGCCTTCATTCACCCGCACTGGCGCGGCCGAGGCGTGGGCCGGGCTCTGCTCTACTGGCAGGACGGACGCGCCCGGCAGATGCTCGTCGAGGAATTTGGAGCTGATTCTGAGGTTCCTGCCTCGATTTCGAACCTCGTCGACGCGCACATGACCGATCGTCGCCGCCTCTACATTGCGGCCGGCTTCTTCGCGAAGCGCACGTACCAGGTCATGTACCGTGACCTGGCCGGCGGCGAGGTGCCCGTGCCCGCGCGCCACGGATATCGCGTCCTGCCGTGGAACCAGGTTCCGCAGGACCAGGTTCGCGCCATCCACATGGAGGCCTTCCAGCAGTCGTTCCGTTCGCCGCTGCGCGCGCTGTGGTGGGACGACGCGATGAACCACTTCGACCCGCGTTGGTCGTTCGTGGCCGTGGATGCTCAGGGTGAGGTCGTTGGCTACGCGATCACTGGGCGTCCCGCGCAGCGCTGGGTGGCTACGGGCCGTCCGGAGGCCTACATCTACCTGCTCGGCGTCGCGGAGGCGCACCGCGGACGCTCCATTGCGAGCGCCCTCGTCGGGCACGCCGTCGCTGCAGCCTCCGCGTCTGGCGCGTCGCGCATTGGTCTCGACGTTGACATGTCGAGCCCGGACGGAGCGCATAAGATTTACGAACACCTGGGCTTCGTGGACGAAGCCGCCGAGGTTTACTACACGATCGACCAGTAGAGACGGAAGGAGGCGCGCATGAGCATTCCTCTCGCGCAGCGAGCAAATGCCCCTGAGTTCGTCCCCTTCCCGGGCGAACATCATGGGATCGAATGGGAGTCGTTGACGGCTGCCCACCACGGTGGTCTATCCGCTCTTTTCGCCCGCATGGAGGCCCGCGACAACCCTCCGTATCGCACCAGCCCGGACGAGGTCGAGGAGATGCTCTCGGGCGCCTCGCAGTGGCGAGGCCTCGTCGGGATTGCTCGTAAGGGCATCGCAGCGGGTCGCATCGTCGCCTTCGCGCAGGTGGTCCTGCGTTTCCCGGGGCGTGTGGAGTGCGTGTGCGTCGGGGGAGTGGACCCCGACTTTCGGCGTATCGGCCTCGGCAACGCGATCGTCGACTGGCAGGAGGGTACTGCCCGCCAGATGCTGGCCGAGGTCGAGGGGGAGACTCCCGCTCAGATCACCTGTCACGTCGAGACCGGCCAGGATGACCTCGAGGCGCAGCTGAAGGTGCATGGCTTCCGCTGGACGCGCACCTACTACGAGCTGCGCGCCTCCCTGGATAGTCTTCCGCCGGTTCCTGACCTGGGTTCGTACATGAGCGTCGAGGCCTGGGGCCCCCAGTGGGAGGAACCCGCCCTGCGCGCGGCGAACCGCCTCAACGAGTCCGAGTGGGGCCGGCCCCCGCTCACCCAGGAGCAGTGGATGCAGGGGCGCACGGCCTTCGCTCCCGAATGGTCTTTCGTCGCCGTCGATCGCACGGGCGATCGTCCCCGCGTCGCGGGCTTCCTCCTGGCATCCCGATACGAGCAGGATTGGGCGGCTCTGGGCTGGCGCGAGGGGTACATCGACCAGCTGGGTGTCCTGTCCCAGTGGCGCGAGAGCCGCGTTGCTGATGCGCTGATCCTGGCGTCGATGTGGGCACAGAAGCGCGGCGGCATGGATCGCGCGGGCACGGGCGTGGGGTCCGCGAACCACACGGGCGCGCTCGCCATCTACGACTACCTCGGCTTCCGTACGGTCGGCCAGACGAGGCTCTACGCGATCGAAATTTGATCGTCGTTTCGCATGGTGGATGTTTCCGCACATCCTCTTGTGTTACCGTCGTTACTTTTTTCTCTCTCTGATGGGATCATTTCCTCCCGTTTTCTTTTCAGTTTTCACCTAACCGCTCCCTAGGTCCTAATTGTCCGACCAATTGAATTCTTAGGCTCGCGACAGAGGCAGGAACGGCCTCGGCGCCATGCGCGTCCCCTCCCCACAGTGCGGAGCCAGTATGACATCTCAGTCGTCAGCACCATCTCGATCCATTCCGCCCCTAGTCATCCGAAGCGCTATCGTCGCCTCTCTGGGCGGCCTGCTCTTCGGCTTTGATACCGCCGTCATCTCTGGTGCGGAAGAAAAACTTACCGAGCTCTACGCCCTGTCCTCCACGGGCGAAGGCATGATCGTCGCGATCGCGACGATCGGTACGATTCTCGGCGCAATTATCGCCGGCAACCTGGCCGACCGATTCGGCCGTAAGCCCGTCCTCTTCTGGATCGGTATCCTCTTTGGCGTCGGAGCGCTCGCTACCGCCCTGGCCCCGCTGCCCACGCTGGTGAGCGCAGCGGATGGAACGGTGTCGGCCTCGTCCGCGTTCCCGATCACCTTCTTCATGATCTTCCGCTTCCTCGGCGGCGTCGGCGTGGGCCTGTCCTCCGTCGTGGCGCCCATTTACACCGCTGAGATCGCGCCCGCACGTGTCCGAGGACGCCTGGTCGGCCTCGTCCAGTTCAATATCGTCTTCGGTATCCTCCTGGCCTACGCCTCGAACGCGATCATCCGCGAAATTGCGCACGAAGACACCGCCTGGCGCTGGATGCTCGGCGTCATGGCCGTGCCCGCCGTGTTCTTCCTGATCTTCCTGGCCACCGTCCCCGAGACGCCGCGCTGGCTGCTCGCCCACGGCCGCGAAGAACTCGCCGTGAAGATTTCTGAACACCTGACTGCCTCTCAGGCCGAATGCGATGAACAGATCGGCGAAATGAAGGCACAGATCGCTGAGGACGCCGCCGGCGGCAAGGTCGCCTTCTTCACGCGCCGCTACCGCAAGGTCATCCTCATGGCCTTCTGCATCGCGATGTTCAACCAGCTCTCGGGCATCAACGCGATCCTCTACTACGCGCCCAAGGTCATGAAGCTCGCGGGCGGTGCTGCAGTCCTGGGCGACGCCTTCCCCTACATCGGATCAGTCATCGTCGGTCTCATGAACCTGATCGCCACGATGGCCGCACTGACTGTTATCGACCGTATTGGCCGCCGCCAGCTCATGATCGTCGGCTCGATCGGATACCTGATCTCGCTCGGCTTCCTGGCGGGCATGATGTTCGCCTACGAGAACGGCTACTTCGAGGAGGGCAGCGCCGCTCCCGTCTGGCTGATCCTCCTCGGCCTGCTCGGCTTCATCGCCTCGCACGCGTTTGGCCAGGGTTCCGTCATCTGGGTGTTCATCTCGGAAATTTTCCCCAACCGCGTGCGCGCCCGCGGCCAGTCCCTGGGCTCGCTCACGCACTGGGTGTTCGCCTTCATTACCACCTACGCCTTCCCCGTGCTCACCGATAAACTCGGTGGTGGCTACGCTTTTGGAATCTTCTTCCTCGCGATGGTTGGTCAGCTATTCTGGGTGCTGAAGGTCATGCCCGAAACGAAGGGCATTCCGCTCGAAGAAATGGAAGAGAAGCTGGGGTTGACCAATGACTAGGATCGTGAACATCGGGGAAGCTCTCATCGACGAGATCACCCGCCCAAACAGTGAACCCGTCGAGGTTGTCGGGGGATCGATGCTCAACGTCGCAGCCGGTCTCACCCGGCTCGGCCACGAATCCGAGCTGGCGACGTGGTTCGCCCGTGATGCTCGCGGCGACAAGGTGCGCGCTCACGCCGAGGCCGCTGGCGTCACCCTGACGCCCGGCAGCGACGGTGCCGAATTCACCACGGTGGCCCACGCCGCCGTCGACGAGAAGGGGCACGCCACCTACGAGTTCGACCTCTCGTGGGACGTTCCCGCCGTCGAGGACCCGGACACCGTTGGGCACGTCCACACCGGCTCCTACGTGGTCGTCGTCGAGCCCGGCGCCGATAAGGTCCTGGCCGCCGTCAAGCGCCAGGCTATCCGGGGCACCGTGTCCTACGACCCGAACATTCGCCCTGCTCTGCTGGGTACACCCGACGAGGCCCGCCCCCACATCGAGGCGATTGTGGCCCTCGCGGATGTCGTCAAGGCGTCGGACGAGGATCTCGAGTGGCTCTACCCGGGCCGCCCCGTCGAGGATGTCATCCGTGAGTGGTCGCAGTCCGGCCCGTCGCTGATCCTGTGCACGCGCGGCCCCTGGGGCGTCTACATCAAGGCTGCCGCCGAGCGCGACATGCTCGTCGTCGACCCGCTGGACGTTGAGCTGGTGGACACTGTGGGTGCGGGCGACTCGCTCATGGCCGGCCTCATTTCCGGCCTGGTGGACGCGGGACTCCTGGGTTCTGGTGAGGCGAAGCAGCGCCTGCGCGAGGCCTCGTGGGACCAGATCCTGCCTGCCATCCACCGCGGCATCATCACGTCCGGCATCACGATCTTGCACCAGGGCGCGTACTCGCCCACGCGCGAGGAGGTTGCCGGCATTCTGGCCGCCGACCCGACGCTGCGAGGCTGACGGGGGAGCGTTCCTCAACTGATGGGTGTGGGCCCGGCCGATTGGCTGGGCCCACACCCATATCTGCTGGTCTGTCGTCACTGTGCGATTCCGGGACGCGCTTGTCAATGTGAACAGGTGGTCATATGCTTGCAGAGGTCTCATAGTGTTCCGTGGAACACGTACCTGTCGGTCTTGGTATTCGTGGAGGTAACGCGTGGCTGACGTTGGCTTCGACTCAGATAAGCATGCCCAAACAAGCGGAGATATGGAGAAGGGTGGGCAATCGCTCACTGACTCCACTCAGGCGATCAGTCGCTTGATGGACGCTCAGAAGGCGGAGTATTGGTCTGAAGAGGAGGGCTTCCAGGCGATGCGCCGCTCGCTGATCTCATATCTGAGGACCGAGAAAGACGTCGTCTCCAACCAGATGGTTCGTTTCGAGAAATTTGATGGTGACGTCGATACCGCTGTGAGCGCTTTTGAAGCTGCCGAGCAGGGTAATACCGATGAGCTCGCCCGTATCCTTGCGTCGATGGACCCGCAGCCTACAGGGGCGCCATCATCCCCTGCGACGCAGGCACCCTCGCAGATCGCGGGCGGGGGAACAGCGTCGTCTGGAAACGCTAACAGCGCCACGACCACGGGTGCAGGTGGCAGTGGCTCCGGTGCCGGTACGAGTCCCACGCAGAACGTGCCGTCTGAGTTCTGAGAAGGAGAGGAACCATCATGGTTGATAGCCCCATGTACGACCGACTCATGCGACTGGTCGCCGCGATTGAGAGTGCCTCTGCCCTCGACGCCTCGGACAATGAACACAACACGATCGTGTGCGGCCTGAACGAGGCAAATAACGTCACGCACCATATGCGCTCCTACCAGGGGTTCACGGGTGAAACCGGCGATCAGATTGATGCGTGGACCGACGCGACGATGAAGCAGGTCCAGGGAATCAAAGAAAACCACAACACCGCGATGGAGTACTACGTCGAGGCGCGGCGCGCCATGACGCACATCCGAGAGGAGGCGCAGCAGCTTTCGCCCACTCTTATCGACTCCAACCTGCAGAAGCTTGCCGACGCGACGCACGTGGCGGTCCCCGTGACGGAGTACCTCGGGCCGTTCGGTGGACCGATCAACACACTCGCTGTGTCGGCCGACGCCTACTTCCAGGCGCTTATTGCTCAGGCCAACGCACAGCGGGAGGTCGCGGCGACGGACATCCTCGAGCGAGCAAATAATACGATGCAAGGCTTGGCTGATGGTTTGAATACCCAGACCACTAGTGTTCAGGGCTATCTTGACGGCGATTTTGACTTGCGTTCCCCAGAGCATCCTGGCCCATCAGACTCTACGGTTCGTAGGGATATTGAGAACGGATACCTGAATGTCTCCGCGCACACGCCGGGCGTCTATCCCGGAGATCGCGATAGCGACTATGGGCGTTCTGATCTGCGTGGCACTGGTTCCGGGCTCTACGCGGATGGCTATGACGAGGGAGGACCCGTCAACGGCCGCGTGATGTCCTCGCCCCGCATCCCGAACGAGTACATCACCGAGGGAGAAGTCGGTTCGCGACTGAACCCTGTCACCGACCCGCAGGATCTCATGGGTATGGACCTGCTGCACACGCGGGTCAACGGCGATCGGCATGCTAACGGAACGGTGGGAGGATATACGCCCGCGCCGCCCGTCGACCGCTACCACCCCCTCTGGAATGTAAACGGGGGACCGGGTAGCGAGTCAGCGCTTGCCGCCCGCATGGGTGGTGCCGGTGTTCTCGGAGCGGGAGCTCTGGGGATGGGTGCCGCCTCGCGGCTCGGCGTCGGAGGAATGAGTGCGCTGGGGCGTACGGGTGCTTTCGGCGCCTCTGGCGGCGGTCTTTCGGGAGCGGCCGGCCTTCGTGCAGGATCCTATTCAGGACCGGGATATGGAACGTACAAGGCTCCTGCGGCCGGTGGCGCAGGGATCGGTGCCGGTGGCACGACCGCCGCCCCCAGTGGATCCGCCGGATCCGGTAAGGTCTCGGCCTCGGGAGCTGCCGGTCAGGGCAGCGCTCGCGGTGCCGGTGGCTTCATGGGTGGAGCCGGTGCCGGTGGAGCCGGTGGTAAGGACGATAAGAAGAAGTCGGCGCGTCGCAAGTACACGCCCTTCCGCTTTGACGATGATGGAGATGAACTGCCCGAGGGCTACGTCAATCCGATGTCGCAGACCTACGGGTCGGACAAGGACTTGAGCCCCGCTCCGCGAAAGGATGATGGATGGGATCCGCGCCAATGGTGAAGGCGACAGTAGCACCGTGTAAGCGGCGGCGCGTATGGGGTGCATCGGCTGCCGCCCTTGTCATCGCCGCTGGTGTCACGACGCTCCCAGCCGCTCCAGCCCAGGCAGACAATACGATCACCGCGGCGGACCAGCCGTACTTCGCGTACTACCACCTGGATCAGGCCAGGGCGAAGGGGTATACCGGAAAGGGCGTAACCATAGCCATCGTCGATGGGGAGGCAGATGCTAGTGTGCCCGAGCTTAATGGCGTGGATATTCACAACAAATCAACGTGTGAAGTTACCTCTTCCGCCTCCTCCAAGACCCATGGCACTGCAGTTGCTTCGATCTTGGTGTCATCTGTCTATGGAGTAGCGCCCGAGAGTTCACTTTTGACCTATCAGATCCCCGCCACTAGTAGGGGAGATTCTGCATCTCCGGCGTGCGCCGGTGCTCAAAATGGCCTTTCTAAAGTCAGCATCCCATGGGTCCTCAACCAAGCGATGAATGACGGCGCGCAAATCGTGAATTTCTCAGCCTCCAGCTCGCTTCAGGGGGACGAGCTGAAATGGACTGTTGCACGGGCGATGACCAAGGGCGTGATCATCACAGCTTCCGCTGGAAATGAAGCAACGGATGAAAACGCAACGTCGCTGTCACAGTGGTCTGGCGTTGTAGGTGTCACTGCGATCGGAATTGACGGTAACCGTCAGGACTATTCGTCGTGGGGGCAGGGGGTGTCAACAACTGCAGTTGGCGGTCCGGTCAAAATGCATGACTTTGCGACGAATCAGATCGTTGAGTCGTCCGGTACGTCATTTTCATCTCCCATCGTCGCTGGTGTCCTTGCGCTCGCCCGCCAGAAGTGGCCGAGCGCGACTTCCAACCAGCTGCTTCAGCTCCTCGTCAAGACGGGACTCAACCCCGACCACACCTGGAATCAGTACACCGGCTACGGCGGCATCGATCCGGGGGCAATCCTCAATACGGATCCCACGACGCTACCTGATGTCAATCCACTCGCTGACAAGGGGAATGGATCGAGCCCGACACCTGACGAAGTTCAGCAGTATGCGGACGGCGTCGTCAGCCCCCTCCAGATCGTCAACGACAACTCGTATGCCTACCGGGGCTTTGACGAATCCTTGATCACCGATCCGTTGGTCACGGTACCCACGCATCTGGGAACCAGTCCCCGCTATCACGCGAAGTAATCGCGACGGAACAGCTGGCAAAACAATGGGGTGGCCGGGAGAAATCCCGGCCACCCCACCGTTATGACTAGAAGGGCGCGTCAGCCGATCGTCGCAATCGCGAAGGTGATCGGAACGCCCGAGCCGTCGCGGCGCTCATCCTCAGCGGGAAGCTCCACAGGCGAACCATCCGCGGACGCGGCCCGTGCCGGCTTCGTGCCGACCCACGCGATATCCAGGCGATCCTCGCCGCGCAGGAAGCGCTGGCAGCGCACGCCCTGGCCGCCTCGACCCTTCGTGGGGTAGCACTCGAAAGGCGTCACCTTCACCGTCGTCTGGCCCGTGCCCGGCAAGGCGCCCAGAGCGGCGGCCACTGTCACCACGACGGCGTCGATGGGAGCCTCGACCACCCAGAAGCCCAGGGCCTCGGCCCCGGGGTTCAGCTTCATGCCAGCCATGCCGCCGGCTGTGCGGCCCTGCGGGCGCACCTTCGCGGCGGGGGTACGCAGCAGCTGCGCGTCCGACGAAATAAACACCAGGTCCGCCTCGTCCGAGCAGCGATCGAAGCCCACGAGACGGTCGCCGTCCTCCAGGGCGATGACCTCCCACTCGTCACGCTGCAGCACGTCCGGGCGCAGGCGCTTGACCGTGCCGCGAGCCGTGCCCATCGCGACCACGTCGGTGCCCTCGGGATCGAGCAGACCCACGGCGGGAACGTCCGTGTGCAGGAGGAGCGACGCGGGCATCGCCCCGGCAAGGGACAGGCCCGTCTCAAAGCGGGGGAGCGCCGGCAGATCCACGACGTCGATGCGGTGCGCGACGCCGTCCTCCGTCACCACAGCCACCTGCGAGCGGGCCGTCGACGGCAGTTGCACGCGCCAGCCGTCCGACGCTGCGCGCGGACCGGGCTCCAGGGGATCCCCGCCCTCGACGCGCGCGAGAGCGCCCGAGGAGGATAGAACCACGACGCACGGGTCGTCCGGGATCTGCAGGTCCAGGCCCTTACCGGAACGCGACACCGACGGCAGGGCCGCCAGCGCGGCATCGTCGGCGGCCGCGGCGGCCGCGCCCACGGGTGTGCCCGTCGAGGCCAGCAGCAGCGTCCGACGCGGCGTACCCAGGCGCTCCGAAACCT
>ENA-OWMB01001125-OWMB01001125.1-metagenome-genome-assembly--contig:-NODE-1125-length-9756-cov-4.032780_pt1 | contig 9756 bp, 8 predicted proteins | sample MGYA00245353_ERZ651112 | MGnify/ENA primary metagenome ERZ651112 (study PRJEB26857, sample SAMEA4031773) | metagenome | biome: human; feature: oral; material: saliva | place: Philippines | collected 2014 | study...
TTCTAGCACTCGGGAGTTTTGGAACCTTAGGTCCAAAACTAAGTCATGGAACTTCATAGAAGTTCGCTGACGTCCGTACTCACCCAAGGAAAGGTTCTAAGATGATTGTGTCTTCAATCTGAATCCACTGTTTGATGGATTTTTTTACATATTTCTTAATCTTTCAACCCGCTCAGCAATGGGTGGGTGGGTATAAAAGAGTTTTTGAAAGCCGGATTCTTTTTTAGGATCGTTAATAAAGAGAGCACTACTTGCACTATCGACTTCTCGTTGCATAGGCACACTGTTATCCAGCTTCAAAAGAGCATTGATCATTCCTTGAGGATTCCGTGTCAATTCGACACTGGAAGCATCCGCTAGGAACTCCCGTTGGCGAGAAATGGCTAACTGAACCAAAGTCGCCGCTAATGGAGCTAAGACGATGGCAAGCAAGGAAAGGATCAGAATAATAATTTCTAAACCACTGCCCCCTTCGCGATCATCATCCCGTCTACGGCCACCGCCCCACCACATCATCTGGCCTCCGATACTAGAGAGCATCGTGATGGCACTGGCTAAGGCCACTGCAATGGTGGAGATGCGGATATCGTAATTACGAATATGGCTGACTTCGTGCCCTATGACCCCTTCAAGTTCCTCACGATTCATAACTGCAAGAAGACCTGTCGTAGCAGCCACAGCAGCATTTTTAGGGCTAGACCCCGTCGCAAAAGCATTCATTGAAGGATCATCGACAATAAAGACACGTGGCATCGGTATTTGTGCCACCATAGCCATATCTTCAACCACATGATAAAGGTTTGGAGCGGTTTGTTCATCAACCTCTCGTGCACCATTCATAGCCATAACGACATTGGTTGATTGGAAAATCATGGTAACGGCATAGATAAAACCGATAACTAGAGCAAGAATCAAACCACCGAAGCCTGAACCTAACCAAAGATAGCCGACACCGTAACCAACAAGGCCCAACAAGAGGAAAAAGACCAGGAGCAAAAGCCAAGTCTTTCTCTTATTTCGAGCAATCTGATCAAATAACATATTAGTTACCTAGTCCACTGAAATCAACCTTAGGAACAGCTTTTTCTTCTTCAGGTGTTTCAAGGAATTCAGCAGCCTTAAAGCTAAACATTTTAGCAATAACATTGCTTGGGAATGTTTCCAATTTCACATTGTAGTTACTTGTCACACTGTTATAAAGTTGACGTGAATAGGCAATTTTGTTTTCAGTGTTCGTCAACTCTTCTTGAAGCTGGCTGAAGTTTGCACTAGCCTTAAGGTCAGGGTAACTTTCAGCAACCGCAAAGATTCCAGAAACCTGGCGTGTCAATTCATCACTAGCACGCATAGCTTCTGCTGGCGAAGTCGCCGCTGCTACTTGATTACGAAGTTCTGCTACTTTTTCAAGCGTTGAACCTTCGTATTTTGCATAACCTTTAACAGTCTCAATCAAGTTAGGAAGAAGGTCATTACGACGTTTCAATTGAACATCAATTTGACTCCATGCCTCCTTAGTCTGCATACGGCTTTTAACCAAGCCGTTATAACTTGCAATAACAAAAATTACAAGAACAACGATAATGGCAATAATAATCCAAATCATATTTTTATTCCTTTCTTGTACTGAAAAAGAGTCAATTAACCTCTCTTTCAAGTATCTTTGATAGTCTCAGTATATCAAATTTTCAGATAAAAGTGGTAAAATCTGAGTCGTTTTACAAAAAAACTGGACAAGATGTCCAGCTTTTGTATTACTCTTTAGACGTGTGTCGTTTACCTTGGGCTAGGGCATCTGCTTCTGTCATTGTAACGACATTTGCTTTGTTGGTATTTTTTGCATAGATAAAAAACACCCAATTTAATGGATGTTTCTTACCTACTATTTACCTGCTTTTTTACCTTGTTTTGTAAGGTAAACTGTAGATATACTTAGTGCTGCGGCAACTCCGACAAGAAGGAAGACCGTTGTCGTGTTAGACTTACCTTTTTCTTTTGAAGTGCTAGCTTGGCTTTCAGAACTCTTGGCTACCTGTTTTGCCTCAGTTGCTTTATCAATACGGGCGACATTCTTAGGTGTGTCATCCTTCTTGCTTTCCGCCAATTCTGACAAATCACTGCTATTCTCCTTGGCAACACCTTCAGAGCTTGTAAGTGATGCCGCTTCTGAAGCTAATGTTTCAGAGGCCATAACCGCCATAACTTTACTTGCAATCACATCCACAGACTTCTCATTCAAAAGAGAATTAAAGAGGATAGCTTCTGAGGCGAGCTGACTGCTTGTTACAGGGGTTTTTAGGTCATTGTTATAAGCGACCTGACTATTTGGCAAGATGCTGACAACTTCAGATGTACGTGCTGTTGTTGGAGCTTCAGAAACTTTGACATCGACCTGACTTGTTGAACCTTTTTCAATAACTTCTGAAGAAACCTCGCTAATCGGATCCTTTTGTGTACTTTCTGAAGTTGGAGATTTCTCTGGGCTGTCAGAAGTAATTGCTTCGTCAACCTGACTAGTAGATGAAGCCACTGAAGTTTCCTCATTCTTTGGTGACTCAGAGGCTGGAGCGCTTGAACTTGCCTCACTCTTTGGTGTTTCTGATGCTGAAGTTTCAGAAACTACTTCACTAGTTGATGCTTCAGAAACTGGAGTGCTTGAACCTCCCTCACTCTTTGGTGTCTCGGAAACTGAAGTCTCTGAGACTGGATTATTGACAGGCTTTGGTTCAGGTTTTGTTGGAGAAACTGCTGAGACAGCCCCAACAATCGTCGCCTTATTGTCAATCGTATTATTAGATAAACGGATTTCTCCATTACCATTGTCACCCATCTCAAAGTTTTTGGTAATCACCGGCTCAGCCAAGGTATTCAATAGTTTATTATCATAGACATCGACATTCTTGATTGTTCCACGAACTTGTTGGAAATCAATGGCACCACGATGGAGCTTATAGAGGTCATTAGTTGTCCCTGAACGTAGAATGGTATTGTCATGAATCTTAATTCCAGAATCATTGAGGTCAAAATTGTGACCTGCAAAGACAGTGTTTACACGGATACCTGCTCCAGCAAAGACGTCCTTGATGAGGTTTCCTGAGATTTCATGCCCCTTACCACCAAAAATACCGATACCAGCCGCACGCCAGCCTGATTCAATGGTGTTGTTGAGGAATTTATTATTTTCCTCAGCTGCGGCATTTGTCCCATCTGAAATACTTGACCAGATAGCTAAACCATCATCACCATTTCCACGGATATTCGAGTTTTTAACTGTTGAATTCTTGGTCCCTTGGGCAAAGTTAATACCATCAGCTAAGTTATTACGGATACGAGCATTTTCAACAACAAGACCGTCCGTATACTTCATATTTCCCGTCTGGTCGTAGTCTCCAATCCACATACCGACTTCAAAGTGCTGAACCCAGATGTCGTGAATTTTCGAATCCTTACCAAGTGTTCCCGAGATAGCCTTGTACTGTGCATCTTCGTTATAGCGAGACGTCAAGTTAGAATCCATATAAAGATTGCTCAACTCAATGCCATTACTATTATGACCGAAGACAATACCACCACCATAGCGTTTGTCACTTGTAAAGTGTAGTTGTGTATGCCAAACACCGGCACCTGAGATTTTTAGATTATCAGCTTCGATATTAACCTGTTTATCAAAATTGAAACGTCCTTCTGGAATATAGACAGATTTTCCGCTGGCTTTAGCTTCTTCCACAGCCGCAAGTAGGGCAGCAGTGTCATCACTATCATCATTGGCAGATGCACCCTTATCCACAATACTGATGCTATTTTCACCTTGGGCAACTGGCGCTGGAGCCTGTTCTAGCTCAATAAAATCAATACCATAAGGGACATTGTCATCTTTCTTCTTAACCAAAGAAATCTTATCACCAGATTTCAATTGGATGTCCTTGAGGAGAAGACGTGTCTCATCAAAACGAAAACGTGCACTTGAACCATCAATGGCTTGATCATACTCATGGTCCCCTTTAAGGTACTGCCATGCTGAGTGAGATGACAAATCAAGATTACCAACGCTTGAACCATTGACCTGCACATCCAACTGACCTGATGCACCATCAGGTATTGTATAACGGATATTCAAAGCATTGGCTGGTTCAGTGACATTGAAAGTAACTGCCGCATCCTTTTTAGGAAGCTCAACATAAGTTTGGTTAGTCGCTTCCACAGCCGTAGATTCCATGTCCGTTGACTGCTGGATTGTAGCACCATTTTCAACACTTGCATTTTCTGCCTCGTGAGTCGTATAAGGCATTTTTGCACCGTAACCTTCAGTACTGTACTCCTTACCTTGACCTTGGTCCTCAGTCGCATTGGTTAAGACATTTGCTGAAGTTTCTTGAGTTTGAGGGTTGCTTGCCTCAACCAATTGATCAATGGTCGGAGTCTGTTCAGCTGCTTGAACTGTGGTAACCTGTGGCTGAACTGGCATAATATTGGCAGGCTGTGACGCTTGGACTGGCTCAACTGATGCTGGCTCTGAAGTCGCCAATTGTGCCCTTGAGGCTGTTTGAGGTGTCTGTGCCTGATTTGAAGCATCAGTCAAATCACTAATCGATTGTGCTTCATCAGCCTGAGCTGCTTGCCCATTGGCAAGAGCCATAAAGCCAATCAAAGCTGATGCTGCGCCAATAGAATATTTACGGATGCTGTACTTTGGTTTCGTTTTTCTTTCTTTAAACAAGTCTATTCTCCTGATACTTTTTTTCACAATCTCTCCATTTTAGTTTTAAGCTATTCTCGAACTAAAAACAGAGACTCTTAAATATTTGATGTACTTAATGATGCTGTTGTTTCTTTAATCCAAAACAAACCAAAACAAATTATAAGTCATGAGAACACAAAATAAAAGGCTAAGTAATCCATTTTAACAAGGCCTTAACAAAAATGTCATATTAGAAAGTTCAGTTATTCATTTCTAAATTATAGTCTAAAAATGTCGCACAAAAAGGTAATTTCTTTCACGTGTAAGAAAGAAAAAACTCTAAATTTCCATAAAGGCTTATTTAGCAAGAGTTATCGGCCAAAACGATCAAAATGTTTTAAATCTGTTTTCTCAGATTTATGTCAAACGTTTGACAGTCTTTTTTAATTTTACGATTCAAAGTATTATTTTCCGAATGTTTAAGTATTACAAATGTTAAACACCCTAAGATAAAAAAAGAGGCAAAAATCTGCCTCTGATTTTTCAAAAAATAAGTAACTTAGCTATTTTTACGATAACAATCCCTCTAATTCTTCAAGCGATAGACCAGTCACATCAGAGATAACTTCTAGAGATAGACCTTTTGAGAGCATCTTACGAATCATTTCTAGTTGTCCCTCATAACGACCTCGCTCTAGTCCCTGCTCTAACCCTTTCTCTATGCCTTCTTCACGCGCTTCATCAATTGCTGTTTCCATGGTCATGTCATAATTTTCTTGAATACGTATGCGTTCATCAATCATCGCCTTTTCCTCCTGTGTCCAGCTGGATGAATCCAGTAATGAATCGGCATGCGTGACCGCGTGACTAGGTGCCATTGAAAATGGGAGATTTCCAAAAAACTCTAGCCACTGCCGCCCTTCATCCCTGATATGCTTATCTTTATTATACTTATCCAACTCTAAAAAGGCAATCTGAAGAAGGTTCTGCTGTTTTCCATCCTTATAATAAGCATTCAAAGGCCTCCCCGTCTGACTATTGGCCATCCAATAAGTATTAATCGGGGACTCCTCATCTGGCAACAAGGTCTTCTCCAAGATAGCAATACCATCGACCGGCTCCATCTGCTCATACATCTTATGCGTCTGCCCTTGTTGGCGTAATTGTTGCACATTTTCTACTAGCTGGTTAGCCAAATAATAATGAAAACGATTGAGAAAATAATGCTGCTTACGCACCTGAATCTCAATGATAACCTCAGTTCCATCATTCAACTTAGCTCGAACATCCACCGAGGTTGAAAAGAGCTCATCCTCATCAAAGTCCTTTTTATGAAGCTGTGTCCCCTCCAAAATCTGAGCATCCACAACATCCAAATCCAAAATATCTCGAATAAATGCTACCGTCACCTCAGGCAGGCTAAAAATCTTCTTAGCCATGATATCCAAGGTCGGTGAGACATGCTTGTGTCTTTTTTCCATCTACTTCTCCTTAGTAAAAAATAGAGGGTTGTCCCCTCTACTTCTATTATTCGGAGAAAGTAAATGAAAGCTTGCAACTACCCCTTAAATGCTTCCACAAAAGCCTTGAGTTCTGCGTCTGCTTCTGGTGTCGTTCCATGAAGCTGGCCAAGCATGTCAAGAAGGGACGCTGTCTGACTTTCAATCGTCGCATTAGTCTGATTAATCTTAGCCACGATCTCTGTCAGTGGCTCCACTTCTTCTTCCTCAAAGGTATCCACATAGCGTGGGATATTGAGGTTGTAGTCATTCTCGACGATCTCCTCAAAGCTAGCCAGATGGGCAAACTTATCCATGTCTTCTCTAGTCTTATAAGCGTTGAGGATCTTCTCAATATGGGCATCCGTCATGATATTCTGGTTCTTGCCCTTGTCAAATTCCTTAGAGGCATCGATAAAGTAGACGTCCCGATTGGTCCGGTTCTTCTTGAGAATGATGACCGTCGTTGGGATGCTGGTATTGAAGAAGATATTGGCAGGAAGACCAATCACCGTATCAATGGCCCCTTCTTCCAGCAAGGCCTTGCGAATGGTTCCTTCCGCATTACCACGGAAAAGAACTCCGTGAGGGAGGACGATGGCCATAACACCATTGTCTTGTTTCAAGTGGTAATAACCGTGCAAGAGAAAGGCGAAGTCTGCCTTGGACTGAGGCGCCAGCTTACCAAATGGGGAGAAGCGTGGATCCTGGAGAAAGCCGGAGCTTGCGGACCACTTAGCTGAGTAAGGAGGGTTCATAAGAACCCCATCAAAGTTGGTCGGCTCTTGGGTCGGCCAGTCTTCGTCCAGCGTATCGGCATTGTGCAAGAACTGGTTTTCCACCGGAACCCCGTGTAGGATCATGTTCATCCGAGCCAGGTTATAGGTAGAGGTATTGAGCTCCTGACCAAAATACTGGACCGTTTGAGGCTGGTGAGAAAACTTTTTGGCATTGAGCAAGAGTGAGCCCGATCCCATGGTGGCATCGTAGATAGTAAAGCCTTGCACGTCTTCACGCCCTAAAAAGGCAATCTGGGTCATGAGCTTGGCTACAGGCTGGGGCGTATAGAACTCTCCTGCTTTCTTACCCGAGTCGGTCGCAAACTGACCAATCAAGTACTCGTAAGCATCCCCAAGCATGTCTCCTGCATGACCTGCCACATCCAGCACTGCCAGCTCTTTCATAACAGCAGCCACTAGCTGGTTTTGCTTCTGAGGTGTCGCCCCTAGCTTTTTGGAGTAGAGATCAATGTCCTCAAAGAGATTCTCATAGAGATCGTCACTTTGCTCGATGTCTCGGAAGCCCTGAGCTAGATCTTCTAGCTGGAAAGTCCCTTCATTGACCCGGTCTACCAAGGCCGTAAAGGTCAAGTCGGGCTTGATAACATAGTTGAGCTCATCAGTGATGACGGAGATCAAGTCCTCTTGAGAGTCTGGATCCTCATAGTAGGACCGGTAAAGCGCCAAGGCTTCATCTAAGCTCTCTGTCTCCTCCTCCATGGTCTCCGCCACGAAGAAGAGCAACTTATCTGAGAGGTACTTGTAAAAGATCATCCCCAAAAGGTAAGACTTGTAGTCATTGGCATCCATCTTAGAGCGGAGCACATCCGCTGAGTTCCACAGGGCTTGGTAGAGCGACTGGGAGGTTTGTGTTGTTTCCATAGTAATTCTTTCTGATTTCTTTTAGACCTTTTCTTGTTCCAGTGGGACGACGGCGAGGGTCTTGCCCAAACTGGCTAAGACTTTCAAGACTGTGTCCAATTGAGGACTGGTCTTTCCTGTCTCCATCCGAGCGATGACCGGTTGACTGACCCCACTGAGTTCTTCTAGTTTCTTTTGGCTAATGCCCTTTTCATGCCGAGCTTCGATCAGCTCTGTCATAATCGCGACCCGCAGGTCACTTTCTAGGATTTCTTCCTTGGTGAAGAGCTCTGCTCTCACATCTTTCCAATTACTGCCGATGGCACTATTCTTCATCTCTTAGCCCTCTTTCCTTCAAATCTTGCAACTCCCGCTTGGCTTTCTCGATCTCTCGTCTGGGTGTCTTTTGCGTCTTTTTGACAAAATGATGCAGTAAGACAAAGCTCCCATCCAGCCAAGCCACGAATAAAATCCGATCCCGCAAGGGTCTCAACTCCCAGATCTCCGCATCCAGATGCTTGATGTAGGGTTGGCCAGCACGTGTTCCATGCTGGCTCAAAAGCTCGATGTAGTCGTTGAGCTTGTTAAGTTTGATCCGGCTATCCTTGTTATCGCGACGAGCTAACTCCCTCATGTAGTCCAGGACCGGTTGATTCCCTTGTTTGTCCTTATAAAAATAAATAGCGTGCACAAAGCAACCCCTTTTCGAATTTATTATAACTCTAAAGTTATTAAAAGTAAATACTTTTAAGTTATTAAACACTAAGGAGCACCCTTTAAACGAATCAAAGGGGCCCACTTATACTATTCGAAAAATGATGTGCTTATGGTTGCTGATAGGGGGAATTTTTGAAGGTTAGATAAACATATCTTGCAAGAGTTTCTTTTATAACTTAAAAATTTAAAAATGAAATTTAATTCTATTTTTTCTTTCTTTTAAGCTTTCTTGTGCCTGCTTCAACCTTATCAGCATTTTTCTTAATTTCTAATTTTTCATTAAATACTGTTTTATCAATAATTGTCTTGATTAAATTATCAAGTTCTGTTCCTTCTGAATAATCTGCTGGCACAAAATAATCAATACGACTATCACGAGTCATTTTGTGAACTTTAGTTCTATCATTAGTTTTTGGATTGAATACACCGATAGAATAACCTCCTCGCGTTTTAACTAATTTCATACAGGGTATATCAGTATCACTATCACCCAAATAAATCATATTTCTGAAAGGAACACGTAAATCACTCTCTGGGAAAAATTCATTGACTGCGGAGTCATTTACATCTAAAACACCTTTGGTGATTCGAAATAAAAATTGCGTCTTATTGGTGTAATTCACTACTTGAGCTGGCCAGACTGCAACTCCATTTTCATCACAATAAAAAGAAGTCGCATAAATTTTCTTAAAAGCTCCTTTTTTAGCAATAGAAGTCCCCTCTATCATTTCTTTCAAACCCGATGAAATAATATAGTGCTCAACAGTTACACCTCGTTCTTCCCCATACTTTCTGATTCGTTCAAACCAGCCTTCAACCCCATCGAATAATGCTACTTTTGAACCAAACCTAGCTAGTTCAGTTTTTGTGAATAAAACTTTTCCTGCAGATTCTGTTTTCATAGTATACATATAAGCTAGATTTTGGTCCATATCATTATTATAGGCAAAACTATTTGACTTTTTCCAAAAATCTCCAATTTCATAACCTAGATTCTGGATAAAACCTTGGGCTTGCATATCATCAGGAGACAGAGTTTTATCAAAATCATAACAAATGGCTACAACTGGTTTATCATCTTTAGTGAGACGATTAGATTCTATTTTTGACATAACGCTATTCTCCTTTTTATATAAACATATCCTGTAAGAGTTTCTTTTTGAGTGTTTCCAGTTGAGAAAATTTTTCTTGGTGAGCGGAAATAAGGTTATCTAGGTTAGAGAAG
>ENA-OWMB01001131-OWMB01001131.1-metagenome-genome-assembly--contig:-NODE-1131-length-9719-cov-6.135865_pt1 | contig 9719 bp, 3 predicted proteins | sample MGYA00245353_ERZ651112 | MGnify/ENA primary metagenome ERZ651112 (study PRJEB26857, sample SAMEA4031773) | metagenome | biome: human; feature: oral; material: saliva | place: Philippines | collected 2014 | study...
CTTCCTTCTTATGAAGGCGGTGTTTCTGGCGAATCCTTGGTGGAACCACCCCTTCCTTCTTATGAAGGTGGTGTTTCCGGCGAATCGTTGTTAGAACCTTCTCTTCCATCATATGAGGGCGGTGTTTCTGGTGAACCTGAGATACAGGAGGCTCTCCCAGAGTATAAAGAAGACACTCAACTTCCTCAGACCAAAGTAGAGACAAAAGCTGTTCCTTATGAAACAATTTATGAAAAGAATGAGGCACTAGACCACGGCGTTACAAGAGTAAAGATTCCGGGTGTTGAGGGACAAGAACAAGTTACTACTACCTATACTAAAGATCAAACAAGTGGAAATATTTCTGAGAGTAAAACTGTCAAAATAGTAGCTAACAAAGTTGATCAAGTTGTAGAAGTTGGAACTAAACCGAGTGTTGAAACTACTGTCCTATCTCATAAAACGATTTACCAAGTGAATCCTGATTTGGAGTTCAGAAAAGAGGAGGTAGCGGTTGCAGGGCGTGATGGTTCGGTGGAAACTAGGACGACTTATCAATTAGATAAGGCAACAGGTCAGGTGACGGTATCTGACACTACTAGACAAGTAAATCCAGCAGTCGATAAAGTGATTCAAGTTGGTAATGTGGAAAAAGTAATACAACCGATTGCTGTTACTGAGGAGCGAAGAGAGGATTTTTCACTTGCTAAAAATATAGAAAAGGTAGCCTCTGAAGGAGAAGTTGGTGAGAATACACATACAAGAACCTACGCTATCAATGAACAAACTGGGGAATTGGTTAATCCTCAAGAAGTGAGTCAAATAACAAAATCAATGAAACCCAGAGTTATTTTAGTTGGTAGTCAGGAGGATAAACCACACTTACTTCCGGCTAATAGTGAGAGAGAAGATGCTGTGGATGTGTCTGCTCTTACCACAAGCGCGAGATCAGTAGATTTCTTAAATGACAGTAAATTAAAAGCACAGTTAGAGCCTACCTATGATCCTCGAGATATTATAACAAAGAGAATTGCGCTCAGAAAAACACACCCAAATATCACTGACCAAGAGGTCAAAGATATGTTGCGTACAGAGTATCTTCAAAAACTGTCAATTCAAGAAAGCTTTGATCAGACGAAGACGCAAGCTGAGTCAAGTTTCAAAAAGATTGCCTCTCATACTTTGGGGATTATAGGAGATACCCCTGAAAATCGCAACAAGGTCAAACAAGAGCTGGAGCAATACAAAGAGCAGATTTTGTTGGGACTGTCTTATATCAATCGTTTTTATAATATTCAATTTGGGGACACGAATATTCGTGATATTCTGGCCTTTAATCCAAGTTCATTTGGCAATAAGACGATGACAGCCTTGGATAGTTTGAAAAAATTAGGGTCCATGTCTTATGAAGAGATGAAATTGACCAATAGTCCTCAAACATTTACAAAATACTTATCTACTATTGCAGGTAAGGCTAGTTTGAAGGAATTTTTAGACAGCAATCGCCAACTCTTTACGTCAGATGATGCGGATACTTGGCTTAAAAAATCTAGCCAAGCTATGATTGTCGACAAACCATCTAAAGAAAATCCTTCAGCGTATGTCGGGCTATATAGCAAGTTGACAGCTGGGGAAAAGGATCCTCGTAAACAAGAGGCTAATATGGCTGCTATTTTGGGACTTTTGAATGTGAAAGAACCACATGTTTACGTGATTAGTAATATGGCGACGATTACTTACGGTAACATTGGTTCCTATATAGATACTTCTCTTGCCCAGTCTAATCCAACTAAGTATCAGGCTGAGCTTGCTAGAGTCAAGTCTTTAATTGAAAAAGCGGCTGGGCAACAAGCCAACTATGTTGATACTCTTTATCGTATAACAAAACCAGAAAATCGTGATAAGTTGCTGACAAATCGCTTGATTATTGATACGATGAAGAAATATACAAGTAATCCGAATACCCAGATTGATAACACTTGGTCACCAGCTATTGGTAGTGGGGCTGATAAGGGGGTCGACCAGTTTATGACTCCTATGAATTACTATTCTCCAGTAAGTAAGGTGGGAGCTGAGGCCAATGGATTAGGTGTCCGTTACTTTATAGATAGGGTTTTGGATGATAGAGGTTCAGCGACTTATTCTCATGAAATGACGCACTTACTAGATAAAACGGTCTTGTTTAATAATCACGGTCGTCGAGATGGTACAGGAGCAGAGTTTTATGCGCGTGGTATTTTTGAAAACTCCTATAATCCAGAAAAAGATACTTATTTCAATCTCAATTTTGTATATGATGAGAGTAATAAGAATGGATTTTACAATAAAACACCTGATCGATTTAAAACGGCAGAAGATTTGCAATCTTACATGAAGGGAAGTTTTGATGTTCTTTATACTCTAGATTACCTAGAAGCAGATGCAAGTAGAAACTTATCTGCAGAAGACAAGATGAGTTATTTCAAAAAAATAATGCCAATCACTTCAACAGGTTCTAGAACTTGGGTAGATTACCGTAATCCAGCAGTTAAACCGACTCATAAGAGTGAGGAGATTCAAGCTCTGACCTTAGAAGATGCCAAAAAATTGACAGATATTGATAGTTTGATTGACAATCATATCATGGTTAATCGTTATATCATTGCTGGTTTTTCAGATAAAGGTAAGATTGCAGCAAATGGTTACTATACTGTTGATATGTTTGATACAATTTTTGGAGTTAGTGAAAATGATAAAGGTATGAGTGGGGATATTACATTCAGAAAACAAGCCTTTGAATTGATGGCTACTTTGGGCTATTATGAAGGATTTGTTCCTTATGTTTCAAATCAATATAAAAACCAAGCTGAAGAAGAAGGCAAACCGCTATCTGATAAATATATTTTCGATAACATTTTAGGAAAATCTTACGCAGCTTTCAAAAAAGAGCAAATAACTGAGCGTGTTGAGAAATTAGGTAAGTTAAAACCAATTACTATAAATTACAACGGAAAAGAAGAAGTGATTGATAGTAAAGAAAAATTACAAGAGCTTATGAATAAAGCTGTTAAAGAAGAACTTGCTCAGATAAAAGCAGGAAATACAACGGCTAAAAAGTTTAAATTTATCGAAACTCCAGTCCAAAAACTGAAAAAAGCGATTTATAAAGCTTATCTCAAAGATTCAGATGACTTTAGACAATCGATTTACAATAGCTAAGACAAAAGGAACATCTCTCTGGAATGAACATTCAGAGGGGTGTTTTTTTGGTTCTTGTCAGATTTTCTACTCAATGAAAAGCAAACTAGGAAGCTAGCCGCAGGTTGCTCAAAGTCCAGCTTTGAGGTAGTAGATAAGACTGACGAAGTCAGTTACATATACCTACGGTAAGGCGACGCTGACGTGGTTTGAAGAGATTTTCGAAGAGTATGACCTTGTTTCTTGAAAATGACAGTTTATATGAACATGGAGTGATTTTCAGACTTCTCCACAAATTATAGCATCTTTTCTAAGTATTTAGGGAGTGATGGAGGAAGTATTGAAAGCGCTTTTGTTTTGTGATATAGTCAAATTGATAGACTTGTTTAAAGAGGAATGCTTGTATGAGAAGAGAAGAAGTTTTACGAAATCACTGGTTTTTTAGTCAAGAGGTGGGGAAAGAAGATGCCTTGGCACCGGATTTTCAGAGGGAAAATTGGCAGGCTATTCAAGTGCCACATGACTGGAGTATTTACAATGATTTTGACCAGTATTCGCCAGCGCAAAATGAGGGTGGCCAGTTAAACGGGGGTCAAGCCTGGTATCGGACGCAGTTCTACTTGGAAGAAGATGCCAGTCTTGTTTCGGTGCGTTTACTCTTTGATGGGGTTTACATGAATGCCCAAGTCTATATCAATGGGCAAGTGCTGGGCTATTATCCCAGTGGCTATACGCCCTTTTCTTATGATATAACGCCTTATCTAAGAAATGATGGGACAGCCAACCAGCTTGCGGTTTTTGTGGAAAATCAGCAACCTAGCAGTCGTTGGTACTCTGGTAGCGGTATTTACCGAGAAGTAAAATTATTGATTACAGATTCGGTGCATCTGGATTTATATGGGATTAAGATAGAAAGTCCCAAGCTCAAGGAACAAAGAGATGGATGGGTGGAAACTCAGCTTGAAAGTAAGGTTTCAAATGACGGACCTCAGTCCGTGTCGGTGTATTTGGAACAGAGTATCTGGTATGATGGACAACAGGTTTCAGACTGGCAGGCGACAGACTCTGTAGTGATTGAAGCTGGGGACAAATATTCTTTCCAACAAGCCATATCAATTTTCCAACCTTTGCTTTGGGATATTGATCATCCTCACCTTTACCAATTGAAGACTCGCCTTTACAAAAATGGCATTTTGGTTGATGAAGAAGAGGAGACCTTTGGTTATCGTTATATGGATTGGCAAGCGGATAAGGGTTTCTTTCTAAATGGTCGCTGGTTGAAGATTCATGGGGTTTGTTTGCACCATGACTACGGAGCGCTGGGAGCTGTGGAAAATAGGTCAGCTGCCGAGAGACGCCTGCGCCAGATTAAGGAAATGGGAGTCAACGCTATCCGAATAACACACAATCCAGCTAGTAGTATTTTGCTGGATGTGGCTGCCAGAATGGGCCTACTCATCCAAGAAGAAGCCTTTGATACCTGGTATGGAGGCAAGAAAGAGTATGACTATGGTCGCTTTTTTGAGGAAGAAGCAACTCATCCAGAAGCAAAAGCAGGCGATTTCTGGTCGGATTACGATTTGCGTACTATGATCAAGCGTGGTAAGAACAATCCAGCGATTTTTATGTGGTCCTTGGGAAATGAAGTCAGCGAAGCAAATGGCGATGCTCATTCATTGAAGACTATCAAACGTTTGCTAGGAAGAGTCAAAGAAGTGGATGATAGCCGTTTTGTGACCATGGGAATGGATCAGTTCCGCTTTGGAGATGGGTCTGGAGGTCATGAAAAGATAGCCAATTTGCTGGATGTGGTGGGCTTGAATTACTCGGAAGATAATATTGATGGGATTCGCAAAAGACATCCCAAGTGGCGACTTTACGGATCTGAAACCTCATCGGCTACAAGGACGCGTGATAGCTATTTTCGCCCAGATAAGGAATGGGTTGGGGATAATCGCCGCGTGCGGAATTTTGAACAGTCAGACTATGGCAATGATCGAGTTCCTTGGGGGAAGACGGCGACGGCTTCTTGGATAGCAGATAGAAATCGGCTAGACTACGCAGGTCAGTTTATCTGGACAGGAGTGGACTATATCGGTGAGCCGACTCCTTGGCACAATCAAAATGACACGCCTGTAAAGAGTTCCTATTTTGGGATCGTGGATACGGCAGGGATTCCTAAAAATGATTATTATCTCTACCAAAGTCAGTGGTTGGACCTAGATCAGCATCCCATGGTTCATATCCTGCCCCATTGGAATTGGGAAATCCACAAGAGTTATCAACAAGTTGTGGATAAGTATGGGGATATCCCTGTTCGAGTGTATTCAAATGCTGGTTTTGTAGAGCTATTTCTCAATGGAAAATCTCAAGGTAGGAAGACTTTTCAGGAAAAATGGACTTCAGACGGTCGAAAATACCAAGAGGGAGAAGGTTCTGGCCAACTCTATCTCGAATGGCGTTTGCCTTATCAACCAGGAGAATTGCATGCTGTAGCCTATGACTGTCAAGGTCAGCTTGTGGCAGAAGATAGGGTGGTGACTGCAGGTAAGCCAGCCAAAATCGGGTTACATGCCGAGAAAACAAAACTGGAACCAGATGGGCAAGACCTCCTCTATCTCTATTTTGATGTATTGGATAAATCAGGAAACTGGGTGCCGAGCGCTTCCAATCAGCTTCATTTTAAAATTGAAGGCCCTGCTCGCATTGTGGGTGTGGATAATGGAAGGCAGGCTAGTCGTGAACGTTACCAGGCTCAGAAAAATGGTCGGTTTAAGAGGAAAGCCTTTCATGGCAGAGGTGTCCTCTTAGTTCAGAGCTTGGAGCAGGCAGGCCAAGTAAGAGTAAAGGCCAGTGCCAGAGGGCTAGAGCCAGCAAGTTTTAATCTCTTAGTGGGAGAGGCTTTGGCTTGCCAGCCAGTGAGAAATCAGCGCTTGTTTGAGATTCGAGTGGACAAGCAGGCAGGATTACAAGAAGGAGATTCCCCAGCCATTGGACTTTATCCACAAACTGTGGATAACCCTGTGAATAAGGTGGGGAATAGTGAAGTGATTTGGGAGACGAGTGGTGGTGCCCACGCCATTATCAAGCAGGGAGTGCTTCATTGCTTGTCTGCAGGTGACTTGGCTATTCGCGCCATTTATCAAGGGAAAACCTATCAAATGCACTTGCAGGTCGCAGAAAATATCTCGCTAGGGCAGGCAGTTTTTGTACGACCACTTCGCTTGTATACAGATAAGGGGACTTATCCACAGTTTCCATCATCGGTCTTGGTGGACTATGAGTCAGGCGATGTAAAACGAGTCAAGGTTGTTTGGGAGGCAATCTCGGAAGAAGATATAGCAAGATTTCATGAGTTTATGGTATCTGGTCAGCTAGAGGGTCTGGATTTAAAGACTTCTGCTCAGGTTTGTGTCCAAGGGATTTGCACTATTGAGCCTGAAAGGGTTTGGACGCTTGTCAAGGAACCCCCACACTTACCAGACCGAGTCAAGCTAGTCTTATCAGATGGCAGACGAGATACGGCCAAGGTGACTTGGGATGAACTCGAACCCCAAGTCTATGCTCAGGTAGGAGAGTGTGTACTTATAGGACAAGTAGCGGGCTGTGAGTTACCAGCAACAGTCACCATTCATGTGACAGATGCCAGTGCAGATGGGGAAGTTATTTCCAATCAGTGGACAGGTTCCACCCTGCCTCTGGTCTTTGCTTCCCACTCAGAGCCGAATCACCCAGCATCTTACCTCAATGACAAGGTCATTGCTCGGAAGAAATCGATACCCAATACCTGGATTGCCAAGTCAGAGCAAGCCAGCGTGGGCCTTCTTTTTGGAGATGCAGGGATTTTAAAACCGCGATTTGTGGATAACGTGACCTTGTATTATGTTGAGAATCAAGAATACGTGGCGGTGGAGCCTACCTTTATTGATTATTATGTGGGGAATGAGCCTACTTTACCTCGGACTCCAAACCATTTGGATAAGGATTCCCTGCTCAAGCAAGAGCAGAATTGGCGCCCTGTATCAGCTATCCGAAAAGTTTCAAGCGACAAGGATGAGGAGCTTCGTTTTGAATTTGACAAGGTGGAAACTTATGCCCTTCGTCTTCGATTTGAAGGCTTGACCAGTCCCCTAGCGTTAACAGAATTGCAAGTACATGCCAAAAAAGTAAAGAAAAATGTAGATAGGAAGTAGTATGGTAAGAGAAATAAAACCGCATGGGCCCTTGCCTAGTCAGGCCCAGCTAGCTTATTTAGAGGATGAACTAGCAGCCTTTATCCATTTTGGGCCCAATACCTTTTATGACCAGGAATGGGGGACAGGTCAGGAGGATCCTGGGCGATTTAACCCGACAAAGTTAGATGCGCGTGAGTGGGTTCGCGTGCTCAAGGAAACGGGCTTTAAAAAGTTGATTTTGGTGGTCAAGCACCACGACGGCTTTGTCCTCTATCCGACGGCTCACACAGATTATTCGGTCAAAGCCAGTCCTTGGAGGAATGGAGAGGGAGACTTGCTCCTTGAAGTATCCCAAGCTGCTACTGAGTTTGATATGGATATGGGGGTCTACCTGTCACCTTGGGATGCCCACAGTCCTCTCTACCATGTGGAGCGAGAAGCGGACTATAATGCCTATTATCTGGCCCAGCTGAAGGAGATTTTATCAAATCCTGCCTATGGAAATGGAGGGAAATTTGCTGAGGTCTGGATGGAGCCAGAGGAGAGGGAGCTCAAAAGGTCAATTATGAATTTGAAAAATGGTTTGAAACCATTCGTGAACTGCAGGGCGATTGCTTAATTTTTTCAACAGAAGGCACTAGTATCCGCTGGATTGGCAATGAACGAGGATATGCAGGTGCCCCCCTGTGGCAAAAGGTGAATCCTGATAAACTAGGAACAGAAGCAGAGCTGGACTATCTTCAGCACGGAGATCCCTCGGGTACGATTTTTTCAATCGGTGAGGCAGATGTTTCCATCCGGCCAGGCTGGTTTTACCACGAGGATCAGGATCCTAAGTCTCTCGAGGAATTGGTAGAAATCTACTTTCACTCGGTTGGGAGAGGAACTCCACTCTTGCTCAATATTCCGCCGAATCAAGATGGGCTATTTGATGCAAAGGATATTGAACGCCTTTATGAATTTGCGGCTTATCGCAATGAGCTCTATAAAGAAAATTTGGCTCTGGGAGCTGCGGTATCTGGTCCTGCTTTCTCCGCAGACTTTGCCTGTCATCATTTGACAGACGGCTTTGAGACCAGCTCTTGGGCAAGTGATGCAGGCTTGCCAATCCATTTAGAACTCGACTTAGGGTCACCTAAAACTTTTGGTGTCATTGAGTTAAGAGAAGATTTGAAGCTAGGGCAACGAATCGCTGCTTTTCATGTGCAAGTAGAGGTAGATGGTGTCTGGCAGGAATTTGGCATGGGCTTTACAGTTGGTCATAAGCGTCTCCTGCGAGGGCCGCTAGTAGAGGCACAGAAGGTGCGCGTGGTCATTACAGAAGCACAATCTATGCCTGTATTGACCAAGATTTCCCTCTATAAAACTCCTAGCTTATCACAAAAAGTAGTTGTTCAGGGACTAGCATTTGCAGAAAAAAGTCTAGCTGTAGCAAAGGGAGAGGCTCTTCATTTTAGGATTGAACGTAGCGAAAGTAGTACCCCTTTGGAAGCTAAGATTTCGATTCAACCGGGGACAGGTGTCCATGGTGTCGCCTATCAGGACGAGATTCAAGTCCTTCAATTCCAAACTGGGGAAAGCAAAAAAGATTTGACCATACCAACCCTGTATTTTGCTGCTGATAAGACCTTGGATTTCTATCTGAATCTGACTGTTGATGGACAGCTGATTGATCAAGCTCATATTTTAGTTGAAACGAGATAAAATATCTTCACAATTCATTTCCTTTCCGAATAAATAGATAGAACCATCGAATCTAGTAAAATTAGATTTAAAACTGTGGTATAATAAGAGGAGGAAATGGATGACTTTAAGACATCCGGGCATTAGCCCGACTAATGATTTGGTTGCTAAGAAGATTTTTAGCAATCCAGAAATCACTTGTCAATTTATCCGCGATATGCTGGACTTGCCAGCAAAAAATGTGACGATTTTGGAGGGAAGCAATATTCATGTCTTACCTTCCATGCCGTACTCGGCGCAGGATTTCTATACCAGTATAGACGTCTTGGCGGAGTTGGACAACGGTACTCAAGTAATCATTGAGATTCAAGTTCATCATCAGAATTTTTTCATCAATCGCCTGTGGGCTTACTTGTGCAGTCAGGTCAATCAAAACCTAGAAAAAATTCGTCAGCAAGAAGGAAATACTCACCAGAGTTACAAACACATCGCACCAGTATACGCTATCGCAATTGTGGACAGCAATTACTTCCAAGATGATTTGGCTTTTCATAGCTTTAGTATGCGTGAGGACACTACAGGAGAAGTTTTAACCATAACCAATAACGGACAAGAAAACCATCTAGTCAAGATGGCGTTCTTGGAACTAAAAAAATACAGAGAAACCAGCAAAGACAAGGTTCACAAGCCGTGGTTGGAGTTTTT
>ENA-OWMB01001133-OWMB01001133.1-metagenome-genome-assembly--contig:-NODE-1133-length-9716-cov-6.850947_pt1 | contig 9716 bp, 10 predicted proteins | sample MGYA00245353_ERZ651112 | MGnify/ENA primary metagenome ERZ651112 (study PRJEB26857, sample SAMEA4031773) | metagenome | biome: human; feature: oral; material: saliva | place: Philippines | collected 2014 | study...
GCATGAAAGAAGCAGCCGAAACAAATCCTAAATCTGGGCTTGTAAACGTTGGTCATGCAACAAACATGCTCAAAAATATTATCAATAAAGGCATTGAATTGGTATCTAAATAAAAGATAAAATTACCCATAGGAGTTAATCTCCTATGGGTATTTACTTTTTATTTTGCTCATTACAAGATAGTAATATAAAGGAGGTGAAACAATATGAAAACACTAGATATCTTTTCAGACGCATCTGTATTAGGTAAAGTAGATGTAGTTAAAGGTAATAGAGTCTGTGGTGGTGCAGTATCAGTAATTAATGATATGAGAGATACAGAATATCATTGTGTTATTGATCATGCTACCAATAACTATGGTGAACTAACTGGATTATATTTGGCAGTACAGTTAGCCGCAGAATATAAAGATGTAGTTGATGAATTCAATATCTATTCTGATAGCAATATATCTGTGAGTGGGTTAAAATCATGGATATATAACTGGGTTAATAGAATGGATAGAAATGGTATTATGTATACATCATCTGGAGTAGAAGTAGCCAATCAGAATATCATCAAGAATATAGTTGATTTTATAATAACTACTTTTGATCCAAATAGGCATAAGATCAACTTTATCCATTGTAAATCCCATGTAAAGATTAATTCCCCATCTGGTATACAAAGTGCATATAATTGTTTATCAAGAAACTATAGACTAGTTCCAGATGATCTAATGGATAGAATTCCATATGTCCAGAAATGGAATAATTATATAGATGAATCTACTAGAGCATCTTTAATTAGAATGCAGTATAGGGTAGATTATAAACTAGATGAAGGTAAATGTATACCAGCATTATTCAATTCATCACAGATTTATCCAACCTATCTTAAGATAGTTAGAAGTATTTTATAGGAGAGAATATAATGTCAAAGCGTAGAATCATTTTATTTGTAAAAACTAGAAACTCTAATGAAAATCATCGTTTAGATGGATATATTAATGTGGAGAATCCTACAGTAGAATCTAAAGGTTTCTTTACATATTTTGATGATAATGAGAAAGTTCATATTACACCAGTTGAAAACGTAGAATACTTTGCAGTAACTTATTCATTGGTAGAATATGCTAAGATGGAAAGATTAACTGATAAGAAAAACTCAGTAGGTCTAATCAATAGTAGCTATACTATTGATACTAATAGAGATAAAGTTATGGATATTATGGATTGCTTTACTCTAGCTAAAGGTAATAAATATATTGCATTTGATACATTTGGTGAAGAATGCGTTAATCGTATCTTTATTCCTATCCAAACAGTTAAGGATATTATCATTAATGATAATAGTGAAGATCCTACACGATATAAAGCAAGTCTATTATTTGATCCAACCGTACTTAAAGCAGCAGCTGGTGACGATAATGACTATCGTGTATTAGATATCTTTAAGAATCTTAAACCTGCAGGAATTACTGAACCAGAAGTAATTCAACTATACAAAGCAGGATTCTATGATTTAGATATTCTTCCTGAAGCAATTGCTAAGGGGCTAGATGTATATATTAATCATTCTGAAGAAATCCCTGAAGAAGAGGATACTCCTGAAGCTGGTAAAGTTCAAAATACTGAACCAGATGAAGAATATAAAACTCCAGAAGGAGATAATACATTAAAAACTCATCCTGGATTTAAAGTTCCACCTACAGTAGCTGAAGGTACAGAAATGACTAATGAAAAATTTGCAGGAGCAGTTGTTACTGATCCTAGAATTAATGAAGATGATGAAATGACTGATGAAGAATTAGCTAAAGCTATTGAAGAACAGCTTGAAGTTCCAGATCGGTCAGCTAAAAAAGAATCAGAAGAAGAATTGATTGGTAAGTCTTTATCAGAAAGTCATAAAGATTTATATGACGAAGTTACTAGTGAATTTAAAACAGAATTAACTAGACTTAAAGCTTTCTCTAAATATCGTTTCCAACAAGAATTGGCTAATGATCATTTAATCAAAGCTAATAATCCTAATTATGAATCTTATCTATTGAATATTGAAGAAGTATATTACGATATTCTAAGAGAAACAGATCCAGATATTGATATATCTTTTGAAGACCCATCTTTTAAAGATAGCTTATATGATTACGTTCATGCATTGTAATTAATATTACCTCCCTAGGATCATAGTTATCCTAGGGAGGAATATACTCTTTTAATTTTTTTCATAGCCATATATTATTACAGTGATCTACATATTTCGATTTTTAAAAGGAGGTAGCCATATGGATATCATTAATTTTGTAGATGAATTCGGCGTTCCTCGATGCGTCGAAGTAGAATCAATCACTAAAGAAGAATATGACAGATTTGGAGGAACCGAAATCACATTGTCACTAACTAACGAAGAAACTGATTCACAACAACAAGGAGAAAATATCATGTTTGAATTTAAACTTAACCCAGGAGTTATCTATGACGTTAACTCAAATGAAAAACCATTCATTCTAACTAGTACTGGTTTAGCATTACCAATTAGTGCTGAAACGGAAGTAGAATTTCATAAATGGCATTATGAACGAGTAGCAGCATATATCGAGGAAAAAGCAGCTATTCTTCAAGAACGAGCTCTTAAAATCTTTAAAGAAGATATTGAACCAGCTCATGAGCAAATGATGGCTGAAAAGCATCACCATCAATGTAATTGTGGTTGTAACCATGACCATAATAAATCTAATGGTTATTTTGGTAATCTTATTGCTAAGCATACTGGAACTGGTAAACCTGAAGAGAAACCATATGACCCAGTAGCTGATAATAAGATTCGTAAGCCAAAACCAAAACCTTATAGTGGAATCTTTGGTCGTTATGTAAATGGAGATGCTCCTAACCCTATAAAGGAATTAGTATCTCCTGAACATCATCAAGACTTCACTAGTAGTTTAAGATACTATATCGATCCAAATGGTGTAGTATACGTTCATCATACTAAGACTGGTACAACTGATGTAGCAGATGAAGGTGAAATCGATGTATTATATCGTCACTGTCCACAGTTTAAAGTAGAGTATGATAATATGCTTAGAAGCAGAGTAGGTAAACCAGTTTATACAGGTAATCCTATTCAAGATGCGATGAATGGTATGGGAGGATTCGCTAGATGATAAAGACAGACAATTCTGGACAAGTAGTCGGATTTAGCTTATCCGATCTTAATAATCCAGAAGCGATGGATATCATCCGTGGCAAGATTAAAGCATCTGAAAGTAGAATTCGTAATGAATTCATGGCTCAGACTTTATCTTTACGGAATGAATATATTAATCGCTTAAACAATATCGTGTGTGGTGTACACATTAGACCAGTTCCATGGAATGAAGCTACAGATGAGAATGAAATCCATGAGTTCTTAAAACAACACCCTGAGTATCAGCTAGATTACAACTTAGAGCTGTATGAAGAAAAGATGCTTAGTATGGGACTAGATCCTACTGAAGGAATGTTTAGACAATTCCCTCCTGGGACTGCAGTTCTATCTTCTGGTACAGGAAGACATCTTGCTTATATGGAACAGCTTAAAGAGCAAGAAGGTCTTAATATTCCTGACCTAGAAAACTTCATGGTTGGTGTAACTAAAGAAGCTGATCCAACAGTAGATACAACAACTGATGAAGAACTAAATCAAATGGTACAAAATACATATCTTGCTGATCAATATCAAATGCAAGCAGCTATTGGACTACCTCCAATGCTACCTAATGGTCAGTATAATTTAGATGCATTAAATGTACCATTCGGTTGTACGATTCCTTTGATGGAAGTTCCTAAAAGGATATATGACTTAACTAACTTGCAATATCCAAGAGATATCTCTGCGGAAATGCAAGATCAATCTATTCCATATGAAGATAGATTGGCTACTTATAATGCGATGGTTAAATATACTAATGAGTATAACGAATATGTTAAAGGTGCTTGGTATGAAGAAAACAAACAAGCATTGTATAATCAAATTCGTGCTCTTATTGACCAACGCAATACTATTCTCTGCTCTCAATGGACTTACATGCAACCGCAAGTAAGAGCTAGTTGGGAAAGAGAAATCAACAATATCAACAATCGTGTTCAAGAATTGCAAATGAATATCCCTAATCATCCTATGGATGCATTCTATAGATATGAACAACAAATTCTTGAATATAATTATCAAGTTCAAAAGTATAATACTAATAAACTCAAGTATGAGCATTATAAGTATGAGCAATCTGTAAGAAATAATCCTAACATGGTTACTTTCACTACAGTAGAAGAACTTATAGCAAATGGTTGTCAATTTGATATTGAAAAGAAAGAATGGTTAGATAAAACTGGTCGTCCATTAAATCCAGAGCATGCTCGTATTTATGATGAGATGAATAGAATTAAGTCTCAAATGGAGATTAATGCTGAGGCTCAACATCGTCGTGATGAATATACTGAACAAATGTTTATGGTTAATAGTATGATTAGAGATTGTTTTAACCATTTAGGTTATACAGCTGAAGAGGCTAATGAAGTTGTTGATAGAGATCCATTTGGTATGATGCATGACTTAAACTATAATCCATATTATCAAACAGATGGTACATGGAATAGTTTCGTTCAACGTACAAATCCTCAAATGGGTGGCAATAACTATGATCCTGTGAGTGATAAAGATGTTAATGATTTGACTACTGAAGAGTTCGAAGCATATGCTAAACGTGCTGAAACGTTAGCTAGAAATGCTAGAGCTGCAGCTGTAACTCCATTAACTACTGAACAAATTCTTAACGCTCAAGCACGTAGAGGTGCTGTAGGACCAAATGGTCGTATTCGTGTATATAATATGAGATCTCCATTAACTGCTAAGTTACAAGAGATCAATGATAGTCGTAAACCTGGCGAGCATAAGAACTTAATGAATCTATTTGATACATATTCCGAAGCAATGCCAGCTTACCAATATTCTATTAGTCACAGTCGTCCTAGAGATTTGAGTGGATTCTATGATCATAATCAATTCGATGAAGCTATTGAAAATTATGCTCATAAGACTCGAATCAGTAGAACTAGTGACTTATTGAATGAATTAGATGATAACCAAGCATTTGCTGAAGCGATGAATAATGGCATTCTTGGATTATCATTACCTGATGAAATGGGTTATAATTACAACAAACGTAAAGTAAACTTCGATAACTCTATCTTAGAGCAAATGGAAGCTACTAATAAACCATTCCCAGAAGGTGCCAGGATTAAAGATCCTGAATTTGAAACTTATAATGATAGACCATTAAAGGAAATTCAGAAGGAAAGATATGGTATAGCTATGGATCGAGCAGCTAGACTTAAACAATACTTTGCTCCTGAACTTGGAGGTACATGGGATGCAACTGCAGTCAACGATAATGGATGATTTGACAGGCAACTTAGAAAACTCCAAGATCAATAGTAGGTTGTATCATGATGCGGATATATACCAAAGTATGAATACATTCACTACTTTGGAGGAGTTATTCGAATCTATTGAAGGTCCTTGCGTGTATGACTTCTTTACTGATGATGAATTAGCATTGATTAAGAAGATTATATTTGATCGCAAGGATAAAGCCTTCAAGAAAAAGTTCCAGAAACTAGATGCTATTGTAAAACCTAAAGGGTTTAAACGATCTGGTTGTGGTACAAACCGTGTTGTTTATGAACCACTTGATGATAATGCTACATTCTGTATTAAGATAGCATTAGATAGAGCTGGTTCTAAAAACAATCCAGACGAGATCGTTAATCAAAAGTATCTAAAACCATTTGTGGCTAAGTGTTTTGATATTAGCCAAGATGGTAATGTTGGTATATTCGAAAGAGTTGTACCGATTGAAAACCTCTATCAAATGTGGTCTGTACGTGAAGACATCTATAAGATAATGGAAACCATTGTAGGTAGATTTATTATAGATGACTTTGGTACTAAAGCATTTAAGAACTGGGGTTTACGTAAAGGATTTGGTCCAGTAATACTTGACTATGCCGATATGTATATATTGGATCCAAAGATTTTATATTGTACTCATACATTAAATCTAGATACTACTGAGCAATGTCGAGGTGAATTAGATTATGATGCAGGGTTTAACAATATTATATGTTTAAAGTGTGGCGGTATTCATATGGCATCTGAATTTAAAGATGGTCGTAAGAAGATCGCATTGTTCTCAAGAAAGAGGGAAATTGATATGAGCATGAAAATTCAAATCTTCAAAAATGGCGAACTATATTGGGATAACGATCATGGTGTATATGGGGAAGATATCAAGGTTAATGAGCCAAAAGAAAACAAATTAGATATCACTTCTAAATTAGATCTAGAAGAGATTGATAAGATGAAAGATGATTTAGCTAAACTACAAGCTAAATCTGTAGTCAGTGAAGAAAAACTTCGTAAGCATTATGAAGATATGCGTAGAGTTGCTGATGACCATAAGAAAGAAAAGGCTGAAGAATACTTCGAAGAAGAAAAACCTGATTTGGTTATCGAGATTCCAGCAATTAATCCAGCTCCTAAACGTATCAATAAATATTTTGCTCCAAAGCCTGAAAGATCAGCTCGTGATCTAGAAAACACTATGCATAGCAAAGCTCTGGACAAGTTGTCTGAGGACATGAAAAAACCTCAAAATACAATTATCAGTAATCCTATAGTGGTTGAAACTAAGGAAACTGGGAATGTAAAAAATGATAAAGTCGTTGACATTAAAGTAGAAGAAAAACCTGTAGAGGAGAAAGAAGATATGTTGTTAAGTATTGATCAAATTAAAACTTTAGGTGAATTTATTGGTGAAGCTGCAGCAGATATTGAATCTGTTGTAGGTACTGAAGATGCTTATAGCTATAATGAGATCTTAGAATTAGATAAACAATTTACTCGAATCTTAAAAGATCTTTCAGATGACAAAGTAGTTCGTATTGAAGATCTTTTACCAGAAGTATTCTATGCTTATATTGATTCCGATATCAAGAAAGATAATGAAGTACGTGTAGGTGACTTCCGTCAAGCATTAGCTGATGAGTTAGCTGCAGCTGCAACCATTATCTTGAATATCAAATTAGATATCGAAGCAGAATTTGAAGACGAAGATGAAGAAGAACAACCTAAAGTACGTCGTCGTCGCATGTCTAACGATCGTTATTAAGAGGTGATTCTAATGAATGGAATTACATTTACCAATGATCCAACACTAGCCACTCAGGCTAGTGTTGATCCAGGTACTAGAGTGATTCTTGTAACTGAACATGCTCCAGCAGTTCTATTACAAAATCCAAATGTAGTTAAGCTTCCTGTGTTACTTCCACCATTCAATGTAGTATCAGTCTATGTTGATTATGGCGAAGACGCATTCAAAGAAGCTTATGCATCATATCTAAACCAAATAGATATTATTATGAATATCTTCTTGGTAGGTGCAGCATTACATGCTAAGAATGTAGTTGTATATACAACTGATGAAGAATGGAGTAAAGATAGTATTCCATTCATGGATATTCTTATGAGTGTATTTGCTACAGCTTTACAATTACAGATGACTTATAATGGACCTAGCTTGGTTTCATTTGTGCCATCTATATTTAGTATTGGAAATGCAGTAACTAATCTATTCCAATATGGATATATCAATGAACAAAGCTATGTTAGATATATGGCTAATACTTCATTTGATAGAAATACAGTTAACTCTTATCTCTTGAGTAAGAATATCAAGATTGATGAAGAAGTACCTGTAGAATTACAAGATAAAGCATTCCAAAATATTATGGCTGTTAAAGCCGAAGACCCAAATTTAACTCCAGCATTAATGGGTGATTAGAATGAAGTTTGTATTTACTACAGAACCTATATATCAATACTATAGAGCTTATCTATATCCATCTGATAAAGATAAATTAGATAAAGACCTTATGGTAGAATATGGAGACTATAAAGATTATTGGGATTTAAAGAATCAACAAGATGCTTTACCTGAGAATATCTTTGTAGCTGAATTAACTTCTAGAGATTATCCTAGAAATCCATGGAATTATGTAAGTCAGCTTATAAGTAAGCTGACTTATAGTTATCTTATTGATAATCCAGAATTCGAGAATATCTTTAGTGAGATTCTATTCAATCAATCTGAAGAAGAATTCTATGAATTCTATAAGGCTATTGATAGATTTTATAATGGTTCTGAGATATTCATTATTGTAAGCAATGATGAATATTCTGATATGGTTACTCAAATGATGTGTAATGTAATCAGAAGAATGTATGGTATTCATCCACAAGTCATTTATGATATAGATGATATATTAAACATTCGAGATGATATAGACTTCTCTCCTCAAGGAGCACAACTTGCTTATTTGCAACGTAGTGCTTATATTAAACTTGAGGCTAAGAGAAGTCTAGAACCATTACAGATTTGGTACCCATTTGATATGAATACATATACAAATGCACTGGAGTAAATAATGAGACATTCTAAGATTGATATACTCATAGGTAATCCTATCTATGAGTATACTTCAAAAGATAAAATCGACTGGGCTTACTATCTAGAGCCTAGAAAGATTACTGAAGAAGATGTCTTATACTTTGATGATCATAAGCTAATATTAAATGATATCGATCTGGAAGATGATAATTTTAAAGTAGATGAATACGATAACTTTATTAGAGTTGGTGAATTCGTATTAATGTCAAAACAAGATATGTTTGGTATGAAAGAAACTATAGTCGGATTAGATCCACATATTATAGAGCTTCATAAAGACTATCTTATTGCATTGATATTTAAAGTAATGAATATGATTGCTAACAATAATATTCAACTTGCTGTAGATACTTTAAAGTCCACTTATATAGATTATGTAAGTGGTGAACTTAAGGTAGGATATTACAGAGAATTCAATTTACAATCTAAATATAGAGTATGCAGTATTAACTACATTTATTATATCGATCTAGATCCAGAAGATATCAAATCAATAGATATTAGCTATAATGAGAAAGTATTAAGATATCTTGGATCCCTTATTTGGGGATTATATGGTAAAGTATAAATATACCCACTAGGAGTTAAACTCCTAGTGGTTTTCTTTTTTGTCATTTTGTAATAGTGGATATATATATAACTGTATATTATTAAAGTGAATATATGATATAGTATTTAATATTGTTATTTAGGGATTTACTATGATCCCAGAAAGATGAGGTATATCATGACACAACTATATTATGCAGCAATCGTAGATGGAAACAACAATTACGAAATTGATTTAGGTCACTACAGAAATGCTGATGCAGCTAGAGAAGATATTGAGTATAGCAAAAAATTCAATGAAGAATTTAATGCTAATACTTTTGAAGGACGCTGCAACAAAATAATCTGTGTTGATGCAGATTATGATATTGCTAAGATTGGCAAGATTGATTATCATAATATGATCATCTTCCCAGCTTAGGTTTTATATTTAATAAAGGAGAACAAAAATGAGAATTCAAAAACTAAAACAATTTGCAGTTAATCATCCAGTACTTACATTCTTAGGGTGTTGGTTATATGGATTTATCTTAGGTTTGTGTATTATACACGACTTAAGATATTATGGTATCATTAAGAAATAAAATAATAAGGAGGATGGGAATATTCCCATCCTCCAAAGTTATTTATTTTTTTTTA
>ENA-OWMB01001135-OWMB01001135.1-metagenome-genome-assembly--contig:-NODE-1135-length-9703-cov-4.556385_pt1 | contig 9703 bp, 5 predicted proteins | sample MGYA00245353_ERZ651112 | MGnify/ENA primary metagenome ERZ651112 (study PRJEB26857, sample SAMEA4031773) | metagenome | biome: human; feature: oral; material: saliva | place: Philippines | collected 2014 | study...
TATTTCAGGAACTACTTCTCCATCTTTAGGGAACATTTTATCAAGCATGGATTTTTTTATATTTTTTAGCCTGTCTAACTTACGCTGATGAAGAGTGATAAGGTTGTCGAGGTCAATGAGCATCCGAGCGATTTTACGCTGTTCAGGCACATTCGGAATCATTATTTCGTACTGGAGCATCTCGTTAATATTAAGAACTCTATTGCGCCCAGCACCGCCCGGCGAGGCAAGCCATAAATGATGTCTGAAATCCTCATCAAGAATGATGAACTTCAGGAACTTGGGGTCAAGCTCTTCGGACAGAGAAAACTGAGGAAAACGGTGTGAAACCAGCTTTCCTGCATCATTTTCGTCCGTAACAGCAACTGCATGTTCCCAGCCAAAAGTAATATTCACAATGAACTTATCGGCCGCGACTCGATGCATTTGTGCGGTCTGCAATTCGTGGCCAGTTGGAACGAAATTATGGAATGTTCCTTTTGCGTGGCTACGTATGCCAAGGCGCTCATATCCGGTACGCGGAATTTCGACTGGGTCAGTGTAGCTTGATAACACTTCAGACAGCTTACGCTGTTCCCAAGCATCTGTAAAACCTTTGAATCTCAACTTAGGAGTTTTTCTGTTTTCAGTCATATCAATTACCCCCAAGTAGTCTCTTTAGTTCCTTAAGTCCAAGAAGATCCTCTTCAGATCCCTCTAGGTCTTCAAGCATATCTCTTAGAGATTTTCCAGTTTCCGCGATTTCCTTTTCAACATCTGAGAACGTTAGCTCATATTTTTTTACGAGCGCATCCATCTTTGATGATAAACCTTCAATAATTCTTGTAGGAATTACTTCTAGACCCTTAACTATAGGCTCTATCCATTTATACTTTAATAACTCTATTACTTCTGAGTCTGTGAGCTCTTCAATTTTTTTCTTTGTCTCATTTTCTAGTTCGGCATTAAGAGTTTTGATTTCCTTCTTCAGCTTCTTTTCTTCGTCGATTATATCTACAACTTTCTTAAGCTTTGCTACTGTTTCTTCCTCTAATTCCTTGCTCTTTGATGCCTTTATTACCTCTGAATTTACAAAGGCGTCCCTATCCTCTGTGATGAAATCCATTTCTTTTTCATCTTCGTTAAACTCTTCTAGTAGCTCCTCGTACAGTGATTTTATATCAAAAAGACGATTTTCTTTGTCATCCAAAGCTTTCTTCTCCTTGTATAGGATCTTATCCTGTACTAAAGAGAATGGTATTATATGTCCTGCCCAACCGTCTTGAACCTCAACATCTTTTCCGTCTTTTTTCTTTGATACCATATTAGGGTTAACCTTTTTGGTTGCTTCAAAGCCTTCTGTCTGTATTATTTCTAAATCGACACTAACAGTATTCCATTCATCACTAAAAAGCTGGTATGCTTCATATGCATTTACAAGTGGTTTGTCAGCAATTCTTTTAAAAATCTCATCACCTATTAGTATTTCTGCCATTGAAATATTAATATTATCGATATTCTTGATTAAAATTGTATCTAAATCCGCATCAAAATCTTTGAAAGCACTTTTGTACTCTTCTATAAACGCTCTCACATCTTTGTTATTTTTAATGGTCGCCTTAACATCATCTGTGTTTAGAGCATAATATGAGTTTCCAGCTTTAGAATACAAATCAGCTCTAAGAGTTGGGAATGCATCCCAATATTCCTTATAATCATTAAGTTCTTTTTCTGGTATACCACCAAACATAAGAGCATAGATATCCCAGCTCTCTGCTTTTTCTGATGAATCCACATAGCGAGGTATGTTCAAATTATAATCATTTTGTCTGATTTCATCTCTAGATACTACTTTGCTGTATTTGTCGATTGACAACCTGTTTTTGAATGTATCGACAATCTTTTTGATATCAGAGTCACGCAGCTTGTTGTTTTTGCCTTCTTTTATAAATCCTTTTGATGCATCAATTATCAAAACATCGTCATTCGTTCTTTTTTGCTTCAAAACCATAACAATGGTTGGTATTCCTGTACCGAAGAAGATGTTAGAAGGTAAGCCAATAATAGCATCAATTTTGTTATTCTCTATGAGGTTCTTTCTGATTTCACCTTCTTCGCCACCTCTGAAAAGCACTCCGTGTGGAAGTACGATATTCATGATTCCATCTGGTTTTAGATGATATAGGTCATGTAGCAAAAATGCATAATCAGCTTTGCTCTTTGGCGCGATTCCGTATCCTGCATATCTAGGATCCATTTCTTTCCCTGATGGGTTCCAGTTCTGTGAATATGGTGGATTAGAAACGACTGCATCAACATAGAGAGGATCATAGCTTGCTACTGGGTCAGCATCATCAAAATATGGCCAATCATCCTCTAGTGTATCTCCATTTCTAGCGTATATATTACTTGGTATAATTCCACGCATAACTAGGTTCATTCTAGTCAAATTATATGTATTCTCTTTGAGCTCCTGAGCATAGTACTTTATGCCATTTGAGTTATCCATATACTTTGACAAACTCTTACCTATATTTATCAGCAACGAGCCCGATCCACTAGTAGGGTCGTATATTTCGATCTTATCCCTATCCTTTAAATGCTCTGCAACTATCTCAGACATTAGGACTGAAACTTCGTGGGGTGTGTAAAACTCGCCAGCTTTTTTCCCTGCATTTGCAGCGAAATTACTTATAAGATATTCGTAAACAAAACCTAGGACATCATAATCCTGTTTACCATCCATAGGTATGTCTTTAATCAAATAAATCAAATCACTTACCGCTTTTGTCTGTGACTTGGAGCTATCTCCTAGCTTGCTAAGTCCACTTTGCAGGGTATCAAATATTTTGTTGAAGACTTTCTTATGTGATTCACTAATTAGTCTTGTAAATGCTGACAATGCAGTTCTCACATTATCAACATCAAAATCGCTTCCCATTTCAAGCCAAGTCGAGAAAAGATTTTCATATGCTATAAAATAGCCTATGCTTGTCTGAATATCCTTAACTGCATCCTCATCTTCTTCTGTTAGCTCTCTGATATCAGCATCTTCATAGTCATTTTCCTTTAGATACTTCAACTCCTTGTCAGAGAGAAACTTATAAAAAATAAATCCTAAAATGTAATCCTTGTACTCGTTTGCTTCGATTTTAGAACGCATTTTGTTTGCTGATTCCCAAATCTTTGATGCTAGCTGTTGCTTATTCATTAGACATCCTCACATATTCTTTGTAAACAATACCTCAATAACATATTAAAAAACTTACTCTTTATCCCAGTGTTAATCTATCTACAATTATATTCTATGCTGCTGTTTAAAACAAGAAAAAGGCTCCTGCCATTTAATAGCAGAAGCCATGGTCTATCAGTACTTAGATAACCCCTCATTTAACCATGTGACATTACAGCATACTGTCTTCCATATGGCAAATAGATAATTCACTTTTTATTCCATTAAGTTCTATAACTAGTTTAGGCTCCTCAGAAACCTCCTTTATATTTAGCGTATCCTGCTTGCATAAAACTTTATTTAGTACTCCTTTTGTGACAAATCCAAATTCATCAGTAGATGCTATATATAGTTTAGATGTGGCTGAAAGCTGATTAATATCTAGCACTCCCTCTACATTTTTAACATATAGTTTCGCATCCTCATTTGTATCAATTTCGATGTGACTTTTTATGTTTTCTAAAGCTATTTCTTTCGCTTTCCCACTAAATTCGACATTATCAAGTTCAAGGTTTTTCAGTTCAAGTATATTTGTATTGCCATTCAAATCTACTTCACCCATATATAATTGTGGGATTAGAATTTTGATTGTTAGTTCGTTCTTTGCAACTGTTTCCGATAAATTTCCAACTCTTTTGATGTCAATGTCAATTTTCCTTTTGATGTCGTCAATCTTAGTTTTTAATTCATTTTGAATATCGGAAATTGTATCGGAAAGCAAAATCACTTTAACTTTTTCGCCCTCATATGCATAAAGCTTTAGCTTATTTGCCCCCATGAAGCTAATATCAAAGTCCTTTTTGCCATCTACATCATACTCTGTAACACTTTCATATAGATAGTCTTTTTCAAGTGTTTCATGCTTAACGTCCCTGCCCATTAGTTCGTCTAAAGAAAGCTTGAATAAATCAGCAATTGCTACTAGATTTTCAATATCGGGAACGCCTAGTCCTGTTTCCCACTTCGTGATAGCCTGTCTAGAGACCCCTATTTTTTCAGCCATCATTTCTTGTGATAATTTTGCTTGTTTTCTAAGTTCTCTAATTCTCATTGATATCATAAACTTATCCTCCATTTTCGTTTTACATGCACATACCATAGCAAATAGCTATTTCCAAAACAAGCAACCTTTCTTCACATTTTAAATAAAATCGCTACTTTTCGTAGCATTTAAATCAAATAGCTCCTGCTATCTAAAGTAGCAGGAGCCTTAACGTTTATTTATTTACTTAACTACTGATATCTTCTTCTCTTGTTGTAAATAAGTACTAGTAGTCCAAGTGCACTCACTCCGAATAGCGCCGTCATGCCGCTTCCGAAGCCATCACCTGTGTTAGGTGTAGGAGGCTTATCCTTCTTTGGTGTAGGATTCTTGGTATTTGTTATAGTCATCTTACCATCCTGGTCAATTGCGCTATAGCTTACCTTGTAGTGTTTTGCGCCAATCTTGATAGCACCATTTGCCTCGCCAACCTCACGAACACTGTAAACATTGTCCTCTGTTGCACCAGCATCTCTAACCTCTAGGTTATCGAACTTTGTTGTCCAGTTATTAGCACCTTCTAGAACTCTGCTAGCTCCTAGAGGGTTTCCATTCTTGTAAAGCTGAACTTCTACCTTAGACTCTCTGTCGCCAACCCACTTCTTAGTAACCTCGATTTCTCTGAGCTTAACTTCCTCGTTAGTGATGACCTGATCGTACGCGCCAGAAGCGTTCTTTGTAGCCTTGTAGCTAGCTCTTATCTGCTGAGCTCCAAATGTAGCATTTGCATCATTTGCCACCCAGTTTCCATCGGTATCCATCTCTCTTACGAAGTAGATATTAGGATTTGTTGTGTCCTGAGCATCGTTTACCATGTCGTACTTGAGTAGGTCTACGAACTTGAACTTCCAGTCGTTTGCATTACTCAAAGCAACCTGGTCAATCTGCGCATATGTATTAGCACCAGATGTCATTAATTTGTCAACCTTTGCCTGGAAGATTTCGCTCTCGCTCATTCCTGTTGTATCAAGCGCGCTTCCATCTGCATTTGTTAGAGCAACTGCATCAAAGTTAGCTTTTGTTATTCTGAAGAGACCAACAGTAACTGATGTAACGTGGTTAGTGTTGCTGTTTTCCCACTTCTTTGATACTGTCAAATCTACCTTGTCGTAGTTAACTGGATCTGTACCGAATGCTACTGCACCGTTTGATCCAATACCACCACCACGAGGTGCTGTATTACCTGTAACGATAACCTTAGCTACATTTCTTGCTGCAGCCTTACCCTCATCAGAAACAATCGCCTTAAGAGCAATCTTCTCTGTTATTCCATTAAGAGTTCCTCTGTCAACAACTGGGCTAACAGTGTTTGGATATCTTGGGCTTCCGTCTGAGTTACCTAGGTAAGCTTCGTCGATCTTACCGTCTTCATACCAGTGTACAAGCCAGTTATCAAGACCATTATTAGAAAGAATCAAGGTCTGTGTTGCTGGGTCTAACTTATTTATTGATGCTACATCATCACCTGCTGAGCCTGTATCGTTATTTTCTGCTCCGTTACCCGCTTTGTTATCAAAGAATGATGCTCCGTTTGTAACAGCTGTTGTTGCGCTTCCTGTAGGGCATAGCCACATTCCGCCACCTATCTTAGTAGCAGAGTTACCTGTTACGAGAGTCTTACCCATCTGAAGCTTATATGGCACGGAGGCAACATAGATACCGCCACCTTGCTTACCAGCAGTGTTGTTTGTGAACTGACCACCATTGATGTAAACTTCCTTGGAAGCAACATAGATACCGCCACCAACTCCGTTCTCGGCATTTGGGTCTGTAATCTGGCTTGTAACGGCTGTCATTGTAGCCTCATTACCTGTGATGAGACCATCATTGATTGTAACGCTTGCTGGGAAGAAGCCTCTCCAGCGCGCTTCACCAAATCTTTTTCCATCAGCTGAAGTTAGGTAGTCAACTACACCAATACCTCCACCAAACGGAGCCTTATTGCCACTGATTGTACCGCCATCCATGGTTAGCTTACCTGTACCGTTTACGGCTATACCACCACCTAGTACTGCTGCTGTATTGTTAGAGATAGTACCACCCTTTAGGTTCAGAGTACCTGTTGAATAGTAGTGTGCTGGGTTGCTAAAGTTATTCTGCATTGTATAGTTTGTACTATATGTTCCAACGAGTATTCCACCATATTCAGCAGTATTCCCTGTAATAGTACCACCTGTCATCTCCATAGTAGAGCTTCCCTTGATACCTTCAACTCCAACAGCTGAGTTTAGACCACTGCTTCCGCCATGCTCTAGAGTGTTGTTTGAGATATCTCCTCCATTCATGAAGAATGAAGCACCCTCTGTAATCTTAACAACATTCGTAAACTGGTTGCTCATGTAGTTATCATGAATTGATCCACCGTTCATTGTAAGCACTGCATTAGGTCCTTTTGTCGTTACAATACCTACCATTGCACTGCTTGATCTTACATTCTTGATTTCTCCACCGTTAATAGTTAATTTACCCTGGTTGTTAATTACAGCGCTCTTATAGTTTGTATCCTTTGCATTTCCGTCAAGCTTGATATCCTGCCATGTGAGGCTTCCGCCCTCTTTGATATCAAAGGCAATTGCACTTGATGTTCTTGTCAAAGTCACTCCGCCCTGTAATGTAATGCTTTTGCCTGCTGGAATTGTAACAGTCGCAGTTAGCTGCATGTCATTCGCCAAAACAATCTCTGTATCCCCTGAAGAGTTGTTGATTGCCTGCTGTAACTCTGCAACGCTTGTTACTGTTACAGTAGCCGCTTCTGATTTGCTACCAAAGAAGGTGAATGTTGATAAAACAAGCACCAGGCTTAGTATAATCGAAACGCACGATTTTCTTTTGCTCATTTCTTAACCTCGCTTTTCTAAATAAATAATTGATTTTCCAATCAAATTAATACCTTTGCCTTATTATAACCTAAACCTTCAGCAAATTGTAAACTATTTATCATATTTTTATACAAATTTTTATTAATAAAAAGAGGACGTCAATTTCGTCCTCAGAATTTTAATTATCCTCATCCTCACCGTTTTGAATCTCATCCCTCTTAGGCAAATAATCCCTAAAATACTTAGTCTCTTTTCCTAGGTTTAATAGAGTTTCCTTATCAAGTCCGTACTTCTTCAAATACTCCTTAACAAAGCCAATATATTTTTCTCCGTCTTCCTTGTTTAGCTTTTTCTCAGGATCAAAGAAGTAAATAACATCCTTCATAGAGCCCTTTACCATCTTGTAATAATATTCCGACGGTGCATCATAATCCTGAAGATAATAAGCGCAATAGTACTCAGCAGATTTCTCAAGATCTATGACATAAAAAGCACCGCTGCTGTCATCAAAGCCATTGTCGCAAACTATTCTTCTAAGCTTTCCTGATTCATATGCAAGTTCAATGTAAAAAGGACCTGAAGAGCCGAGTTCAAACCTGACAAAGTACTTATCTTTCTTAAGTTCATCAAATTGCTCTCTTGTCTCAATGTCATCATCGCTATAGATGTGAATATTAAAGCCATCTGCCTGAAGCTTCTTCGATATATCACCATTTCTCGCGCACCCCGAAAGGATAGCTGTAAAAGCAAGAGCCACTATTATTAAAATCAAAGTAAGACGATGCTTACTAGCGCTTGCACTTTTACTAGCTCTATTTGATACTCTCATCATTGAAATCTCCCTTTTGATATATATAACAATTGGACTATCCGTATAACTAAACTAGTCTCTTCCTAAGTTCTTCACTATGTTATAAATATAGAGCAAAATTATGTAAAAATCAACATCTAAGAAATTTGTATAATCGAGTTATTTATTTAGTATATTTGTTTTGAGTTTTATGATACAATTATATAACATTCAAAAAAAAAAGGAAATGTTAAGGATTAGATTTATATTAAGAAAGGGATATTTAATGAACAAGAAGATTAGAAAAATAAGCTTGCTTTTATGCACGCTAATGCTCATCAACATCTTTGTACTTGGTAACGTATTTGCTAGCTACGAAGTTCCAAATTACACAAAGATTGTAGCAACAGTTGATGGCTCTGCACCTGCACCAGATTATCTAGGAAGGTTCATTTTTGAACTTAGGGATTCAGAAGATAATCTGCTTGGCTATGATGAAATGATTGACAGTATAGTTCCTGAACCATTTGTAAACAGATACGGCGACGGAAGTAACATTGAATTACAATTATATAATATTTTCAAGATATATATTCATTTTAAAGTTCCAGAACAAGGTCCTGGATATAGAGATTTTACATTAAAACAAATCCCTACGGGAATAGCTGATATGAAATACGACCCTAAGATATACAATATCAGATTGCATTATAGGGCAATTATCAATCCTGATGGCAGTTTCTACAGAAATGAAATCGATTATTATGAGGTAGAAGGAAAAACCTACGATGCATTTGGAAGTCTATTTACCCTAGATGAAAACGGCACTAGAGTTTTTCCTTTGGGAGCGCACCTTAATTTCCTATTCAACAACAAAACCATCCACTATACAAGCCGCACAGTAAATAAGGTTTGGAAAAATGGTTCTGAGACATCTATTCAGGCTCAGCTTTATCAAGATGGTCTAGCATACGGTGCACCAGTAGAGCTAAATGCAGCTAATGGATGGACATACACATGGACAAACCTAGATGATAGCTATAACTGGACAGTGCAGGAATTCAGCGTCCCTGAAGGATACAAACTCGATATAGATACAAATGCAGATGGTTCCATTACAACGTTGACTAATACCAAACTCGCAAGCCCAAGCATCCCGCCTGCAAACACTGTTAAGGCTAGCCCTGTAAACACAGGCGATAGCTCAGATGCTGCAGCTTGGTTCATGATGTTTAGCACATCACTGCTTTGCATCTGCTTTGTCCTATCTATCAAACTCAGAAAACAAGAAAGATAACAAGACAAATGAACATAAACCAGATAAAGTATTTAGCAGTAATATCAATGCTTTGCGACCACATAGCCTATGCATTTTTGCCATCTAGCTCTACCCTTTACATGGTAATGAGACTATTTGGTAGAATTGCAGCTCCATCCATGTGCTTTGTTTTAGCGCAAGGCTTTATACATACATCAAATCGAAAAAAATACTTTATAAGACTTCTCGTTTTCGCCCTTATATCTCAGCTACCATTTTCGTATTTCGGTTTCGGTAGCTACACAGGGCCTATGGGCAATGTCATATTTACCTTGGCATGCGCCTTTGCAATAATGGGAGTGATAGAAAACCTAAACAAGATAGGCAAGGTTCCTGCAATAGTCGCTATAGTACTGCTGCTGTTCCTCTCAATGCTATCAGACTGGATAATATTTGCACCAATGTTCACTTTGTCCATATATCTGAATAAAGATAGCAAAGACAGACAGGCTTTAGGATATCTGATAGTCAGCTTAGCAACCTTTGCAGCTAGCGTCTACTTCGCACTGCAACATGGCGAGCC